>Ga0164310_10001543_pt1 | contig 13128 bp, 12 predicted proteins | sample GuaBasSedimGuay1_FD_121795 | JGI IMG/M metagenome (GOLD analysis project Ga0164310, IMG submission 121795) | Subseafloor sediment microbial communities from Guaymas Basin, Gulf of California, Mexico - Guay1, Core 4569-9, 0-3 cm | ecosystem: Environmental > Aquatic > Marine > Hydrothermal vents... | reverse complement strand
TTAGTTCATTATAGTAAATATAAATGTTGTCGGAGTTACATTAGCGTGAACCAATATAGGGGTACTTCCATCATTACCCAGCTCAATTCCGGTTGCAATAATAAATAATGTTTGGTCAGATGGAGTTGCAGAATAAGTACCGCTCAAGCTCGAATCTAATCCAGCCGGAATATTCCAATTATTAAAGGAATTACCTCCACCGCCCATTGTAACAGGTTTTTTATAATGTTGTAATGCAGTCGAAACCAAATTATTAAGATCAGCAATAACACTGTCCCTGTTAGCAGCAGTAGCATTGTTACCAAAAGTCTCAACACCAACAATGATTGCAATGCCTACTATTATCATAGATAAGACTACCAGAAGAATTTGTTGTTGTCCCATTTACTATTCTATTTATTTCTCTAAGTAATTGATGTTTTTAAGTGAATACTATATCCCTGATTTCAGGTTCTTTATTGAAACTGCTAAGTGCATCTTCCTTTGATTGGAATGTTTCTATAACTTTTGTTATCCCAGCAAATTTGAAAAATTCTTTCATTTGTTCCGCAGGTAATACTAATTTTAACTCTCCCTGATTCTTAATAAGTTCTCGTTGAGCTTGCACTATTACACCCATAAAGGTCGAATCAACAAACGTACAATCACTCAGATCGATAATTAGTTTGTCGTTCTCTTGGCTAATAGCAGTTTGCAATCTTTCCCAAAATACTTTTGCTTCTATCAGGGTTGCTTTTGGCAAACGCACTTTCTCTATAGCAATATCCCCTACGGTTTCTTTATTAAAATATTCCAAAACATTATCCTTGCTATTTTATTGACTTTAATTATTCAATTCAGCAGTAATGTTTAGTCAACCTCTATGCCATCCTTTTTTAACTAAAATTTTGATTGTTTAGGTTAGATCATGGGAATCATTCTTAGAAAACATATCAAAATGGTACAGTCATTGAATCTTTATTTGGAGGAATTTCAAATGGGGGAATCACAACAAAAAATCCCCGCTTATTTTATTAAGCGGGGTTAATAAGTAGGTCTTGGTATTTAAAAAATTTATTTCACTACATCGTTCTAATTTTTAGATATAGCGTAACCCCCAGTGTAATTAAGATTGTAATATAAATTAGTAACATATTATCACTCAATATTTTGAATAGTTTAGTTATTATTCTCAATAACCATACCGCTTGAAAGTACCCGTTTAATTATTTTCTAGTACTTATCTGTTTCGAATTGATAAATGTCATTTCAAGTGTTTAAGAATAAAACACATATAAAAACCTTTAAACTTAATGAATGGCAAGTGATGTATCCATAATTGTGTGCTAGCTTCTCTCTATCATTTACTACCCCTTTTTTATTAACTCGTAATTCCTTTATCTTACATAACATATATAGTTAGTTTCATTTTTTTCTAACATACAATTTTCTCCATTTGCTTTATGCCCTACCTTGGTGAACTCAGTGCTCTTATAACGGCTTTTCTCTGGTCGGGAACTTCATTTGCGTTTACTAATGCAGCCAAAAGGATTGGCTCACTTCAATTAAATGTTAACAGGATAATCCTTGCAACCATTTTCCTCTTTTTCATAATACTAATTGCTAACATTAATTATAAGCTAAGTGATGAGCAAATTTACTATTTAGCTTTAAGCGGATTTGCGGGATTGGTTTTAGGCGATTCATTTTTATTTAAATCCTTTCAGCTAATCGGTGCAAGATTGGGTATGCTCTTAATGGCGCTTGTTCCGGCATTTAGTTCAATTCTTGCTCTTGTTTTTCTTGGTGAACATCTTTTATTGATTTCAATAATTGGAATGATTATCACACTTTCCGGTATAAGCATTGTCATCATGGAAAGAAGTAAAGATTCAGAATCAATTTTTAAAACAAACAAGTTAGGTGTTCTTTTCGGGGTGCTTGGGGCATTGGGACAGGCATCTGGATTAGTGCTTGCAAAATTTGCTTTTGAAGCTGGAAGCATAAATGGATTTGTAGCTACGTTTGTCCGGCTGCTTTCGGCTGTAGTTATTATTTTTCCACTTGCCCTGGTTTTTAGAAGATATAAAAATCCAATTAAGGTTTACACAAAAGATACTAAAGCGTTATGGGCAACTTTAGTTGGAACAATACTTGGTCCAGTACTGGGAATTACAGGAAGCTTAATAGCTATTGCAAATGCGCAAATCGGAATTGCATCAACGTTGATGTCCACTATGCCGATAATTATGCTTCCAATTGTTCGCTATTACTATAAAGAAACATTGAGTTGGCGGGCTATTATTGGGGCAATGATTGCGATTGTAGGGGTTGCAATACTCTTCTTAGTTTAGTCTATAACTTCAATTCTTCCTCGTAAGATTCAAATGTTTTATCATCAAAGCAAACAAAAATAACCTTTTCCATCGGCTTATCTGTTTCTAAAAAATTCTTTACTTCATTAATCGCAATCTGAACTGCTTGCTTTAAAGGAAAACGATAAATTCCTGTACTTATTGCAGGGAAGGTAATTGTTTTTATTCCGTTTTTAACCGCGAGTTTAAGTGAATTGCGATAACAGTTTGCCAGCAGTTCATTTTCATTATGATTTCCTCCATTCCAAACAGGACCAACTGTGTGTATAACAAACTTTGCGGGAAGGTTATAACCTTTTGTAATTTTTGCTTCGCCGGTGAGACAACCATTTAGTGTTTTACACTCTTCTAATAATTCAGGTCCGGCTGCGCGATGAATTGCACCATCAACACCGCCGCCACCAAGCAAAGAGGTGTTTGCTGCGTTAACGATTGCATCTACTTCCAGTTTTGTTATATCGCCTTTGTGTAGTTCTATTTTTCTTATCATTTTTTACTAATTAAAGGATTCCTTTACCGCAGAGCAAACTGAGAAGCAGCGGCGAGTTTATAATCCCATCTCTTCTTTCACTTCTTTGAATTTAGCAACTGCAAAATCGAGATCTTCTTTTGTATGTGCTGCAGAAATCTGAACTCTAATTCTTGCTGTATGTTTTGGTACAACAGGAAAGAAAAATCCAATTACATAAACACCTTTCTCCAATAATTTTGCAGCCATTTTTTGTGAGAGAACCGCATCACCCAACATAATCGGTACGATGGGATGAATACCTTCTTTTATTTCAAATCCTGCTTCTTTTATTTTTGCTCTAAAGTATTTTGTATTCACTTCGAGTTTATCACGCAAATCAGTTGTTGAGCTTAGTAAATCCAATACTTTTAGAGAAGCAGCAACTATACTTGGAGCAACTGTGTTAGAAAAAAGATACGGACGTGATCTTTGTCTTAACAGATCAACAATTTCTTTACGCGCACTTGTATAACCGCCGCTTGCACCACCTAATGCTTTACCAAGAGTTCCTGTTATAATATCAATTCTGCCAATAACATCATTATGTTCATGAGTTCCTTTGCCGTGCTTACCCATAAAGCCAACTGCATGGGAATCATCAACCATTACCATTGCATTATATTTATCAGCCAGATCGCAAATGCCTTTTAAGTTAGCAACATATCCATCCATCGAAAAAACACCATCGGTTGCAATAAGTATTTGCTTTGCGTTATTTGCTTTTGCTTCCTTCAGTTTTTCTTCAAGGTCGTTCATATTATTGTTTTTGTAACGATAGCGTTGTGCCTTGCATAACCGAACGCCGTCAATTATACTTGCGTGGTTTAACTCATCACTTATGATTGCGTCATCTGAAGTAAGTATTGTTTCAAAGAGTCCGCCATTTGCATCAAAGCATGATGTGTAAAGAATTGTATCTTCCATTTGGAGGAATTCGGAGATTTTATTCTCCAACTCTTTGTGTATTTGCTGAGTTCCGCAAATAAACCTAACTGAAGAAAGACCGTAACCCCACATATCGTAACTTTCTTTTGCTGCTTTAATAATTTCTGGATGATTGGATAAACCCAGATAATTATTAGCGCACATATTAAGAACTTTTTGTCCACCAGTAACTTCAATATTTGCTTTTTGCGGAGAAGTGATGACCCGCTCTTTTTTATAAAGACCTTCTTCTTCAATTCCGGTAAGAATGTCTTCATAGTATTGTTTAGTGGTTGTGTTCATAAGTTATTCCTTTTTTAAGATTCCCAGTTAAGAATTATTTTACCTGAATTACCTGATTTCATCAACTCAAATCCCTCTATAAAATCTGTAAAGTTAAAACGATGAGTAATAACAGGAGATACATCTAATCCGCTCTGAACCATTACCTGCATTTTATACCAGGTTTCAAACATCTTTCGTCCGTAAATTCCTCTTAGTGTTAAACCATTAAAGACTATTTTATTCCAATCAACTGCAGCATCTGATGGAAGAATACCAAGCAGAGCAATATTGCCCCCATGGAACATTACATCAATCATATCATTAAGGGCTGTAGGATTTCCCGACATCTCCAGCCCGACATCAAATCCCTCCATCATTCCGAGATCTTTAAAAACATCAGAAAGTTTTTCTTTTGAAACATCAACTGCTTTTGTAACACCCATTTTTTTTGCAAGCTCTAACCGATATGGATTTACATCCGTAATAACAACATAACGTGCGCCGGCGTGTTTACAAATTGCGGCAGCCATAATCCCGATCGGTCCTGCACCTGTTATAAGAACATCTTCGCCTAGAACATCAAAGCTTAAAGCTGTGTGAACTGCGTTGCCGAACGGATCGTAAATCGAAAGCACATCTTTGGGAATATTCGGATCGCAATGCCAGATATTGGAAACAGGAATTACCAAATATTCTGCAAAACATCCGGGACGGTTTACTCCAACTCCAAGAGTGTTTGGGCACAGATGCTTTCTTCCAGCACGGCAGTTTCGGCAATGTCCGCAGGTTATATGTCCCTCACCGCTAACGAGTTCGCCTATCTTAACATCCTGTACATTCTCACCAAAAGCTTCAACAACACCAACATATTCGTGCCCAACAACCATTGGAACAGGAATGGTCTTACTTGCCCAATCATCCCAATTATAAATATGAGTATCTGTGCCGCAAATGGCAGTTTTTTGAATTTTTATAAGAACATCATTCGGTCCGTATTCCGGCACCGGAACTTCATCTAACCAAAGACCGGGTTTTGAATACTTTTTTACAAGTGCTTTCATTTTATTCATTGCAATTCCTTAAAAGAATTAAATGATTTAGGAATCATAAAAATGATTCGATGAAGTATTATTAAAAGATTGTATTTTAAAATTAGAGATAAGAAGAGTAAACAACAATAAGTTGTTTTAATAATTTAGATTAAGGAAAGAGTTTTTGTGTAAACTTATATTAGTGAATAAAGAGCAAACTCGGTGTTACCAAAAAGCCGGGATGAAGATTTAAGTTCGTTGAGTTTTTTATTTACCCAGCTTTCATCAATAGAATTTGCCTTTGCTGTTGCTGTTAACCATTTTAATTCCTTAGCATCTAATTTATCATCAGCAAGAGCAAGGTTTAAACCATCTTCAATAAATGATCTGGCAATTTCGGTATTCGAAAAAACGATTGGTTCTTCTTTAATATATTCATTAGCTAGCAAACTGCTTATTATTTCTTCATAAAAATCTGAGGAGAAGCCAAGTTTATCAGAAAATTGTTTGATGATTTTTTTTTCAGGATCGGTAAGCTGCTTATCAACTTTAGCAGTTATCAATAATCCTTTTAGGTAGTTGCTTCGATCAATTTGAGGAATATCCATTTACATCCTTTATTAAGAAGTAATTTAAATCTATATAATTCGCAATGAATAAGAAATGCAATTTTCATTCCAGAGACCTGCTGTGCTGGAAATCACGCTTTTTATTTATAATTCCTATAAACTCTATTAACTATTGTTAAATACGTTGTATAAAAATGTAGTTAATACAGGAAATATCTTCTTCTTTATTGGATGATGTGTAGCTTGCAATAATTATTAATTGAATACTGAATCTGAGAACTAACAAGTTTTTAGTAGTATTCACTAATTTACTTCATTCCCTAAATCATCTATTTTTATTGTAAATTTAAATTGATAATAATTTAGAATATATACAGTTAACACTAATAGGGAGATTTTAAAATGGATTACAGAATTGAAACAGATTCAATGGGCGAAATAAAGGTTCCAAATGATAAATACTATGGTGCTCAAACAGCAAGATCGCTAATGAATTTTAAAATTGGAGGGGAAACATTTCCAAGAGAAATAATCCGTGCACTTGGTGTGTTAAAAAAAGCTGCTGCTTTAACTAATAAAGAACTAGGAACACTTCCTGTAGAAAAAGCTGATCTAATAGTAAAAGCTGCTGATGAAGTAATTGATGGGAAACTTGATAAGCACTTTCCGCTTGTTGTATGGCAAACCGGAAGCGGGACACAGACTAATATGAACTCGAATGAAGTAATAGCGAACAGAGCAATTGAAATAGCCGGAGGAGAGTTAGGCAGTAAAAAACCAATTCACCCAAATGATGATGTAAACAAAGCACAATCTTCTAATGATACATTTCCCACAGCAATGCATATTTCCGCAGTTGAAGAAATCCACAGAAGATTAATCCCGATGGTTACAAAACTCCGTGATGCACTTCAAAAAAAATCTGATGAGTTTAAAGATGTGGTAAAGATTGGAAGGACTCATTTGATGGATGCTGTACCACTCACACTAGGACAGGAATTTTCCGGTTATGTTCAGCAATTATCAAACGGACTGGAAAGAATAGAAGCGGCAATGCCACGTCTCAATGAACTTGCACTAGGCGGAACGGCAGTAGGAACAGGGTTAAATACTCATCCTGAATTTGCTGTAAAAGCAACAAAAAATATTGCGGAAATAACCGGTCAGCCATTTGTAACCGGAAGGAATAAATTTGAAGGACTTGCAGCGCACGATGCAATGGTTGAAATAAGCGGAGTGCTTAAAACATTAGCCGTATCATTAATGAAAATATCGAATGATATCAGGACTCTTGGATCAGGTCCGCGCTGTGGAATTGGCGAATTAAATCTTCCCGCAAATGAACCGGGAAGTTCAATAATGCCGGGTAAAGTAAATCCAACCCAATCCGAAGCACTTACCATGATTTGTGCACAGGTTATGGGTAATGATGTTGCAGTTAATATCGGCGGAGCAACAGGGCACTTTGAACTTAATGTTTTTAAACCAGTTATTATTTATAATGTACTACAGTCAATCAGGTTAATTGCTGATGGATGTGAAAGCTTTACGGATAACTGCGTTGTTGGAATTGAAGCTAATGAAAAAAATATAAAAGCTCATCTTAATAATTCCTTAATGCTGGTTACTGCACTTAATCCTCACATAGGGTATGATAATGCAGCTAAGATTGCAAAGAAAGCACATGCTGACGGAACCACTCTTAAAGAAGCTGCCGTTGAACTTAATCTGCTTACAGCAGAAAAATTTGACGAGGTTGTACGTCCTGAAAAAATGACAGGACCGAAAGCTTAGTGTTGTTGGGCATTGCAAGAAGAGGAACAATAGCTTGCCCCGATTTATCGGGGAAGCAATCTATGAATGGTATAAAGGGACTGCTTCACTCTGTTAGTAATGATATTTGTTTTAATAATTGTTGAATTGATTAAATGGATAACTGGAACGGAATCGGCTCACTTCTTATTGCCTGTGTTGAATTTATTCTTTTAATAAACCTGGTAATTTTTACAAGTAAGAATAAATTTAACAAGCTGGCCATAATGCTTATCTTTATCCTGATGACATATCAACTGCTTGAGTTTTTAATGTGCCAGGTAGGATTAAGCTCATCAACAATGGCTTACTTTGCTTTTGCAGTTATTTCACTTTTACCGCCTTTTAACTTTATTCTTGTAGCAGAGTTGTACAATTTTAAAAGTAAAGCCATCGCCCTGATATTATTACCTGCCACAGCATTTATCCTTTACTACTTATTTGTAATCGATCAGTTTATTGTTACAAGCTGTGCAGCACTTTATGCAACTTACAATTACCCGCTGGGCGATTTATACGGACTATTTTATTATGCGCCAGTATTGGCAGTTATAGTTTTGCTTGTGCAGGTAATTAAGAAAGGAAAGGATAAAAAAACATTATTCATCTCTAAAGTTCTGCTTGCCGGTAATATCATTATCAGTATCCCGACAGCAGTGGCATTTATATTAACAGCTACTGGTGATTACGATTTAATCGCTAAAATTGAAAGTATAATGTGTAAGTTTGCATTTGTTTATGCTTTGTGTTTAAGCATAGTTTGTTTTTATAATTCAAAAAGGAAAGATGAACGAAATAATTCTGAATATTTACCTGGTAATAAATGAAAAGCTTGTTGTAGAATTCCGTGCAATAGCATACGAGCGGGAAGGCGGCGATGATAACAAGATAGAATTTCTTAAAAGTCGTGCAGCAGAAGACTTTCCCAATGCCTACTACTTTGATGCGCCTGCCGATAAGAATGGCAAATTTATGAGCTATAAAAAGTTTTATAAGCTGGAAAAGCGGGGCATGCATTTCCAGCTCTTCGAGGAAATATTTTCTAAATTCCACCTTCCGGAAAAACCGCTTATCTGTGTTACCCCCGTTGTTGATGGTAAAATTTATGCTGGCGAGTAAAATTTAACCCCCTTCATTTGTACAACGTTACAATTAATTATATGTTCGGAATGTAGTAAGGTGATATAAAGTTGTAAACTACATTAATTCTATTATTAGTTATATTCTTTGGTATAAGTATTTATGGGTAGTACTTTATCTGGCACAAGCAAAAAGAAATTCGATACATCAAAAAAGATTTCCGAATTCCTTGAAAAACAAAAAGAACTTGATAGTCTTTATTCAAATAAAAAGCTGGGTTCATTTGTACAAAATAGTAAAACTTATTTCAGATTGTTTGCACCTTCTGCTGATAAAATTTCTCTCCTTACTTTTACACAGCCGGAACAGACTTACGGTAAGGAAATTAAAATGATTAAGGATGAAGACGGAGTTTGGGAAACTGTAATTGAGGGCGAGCAATATGGATTGTTCTACGGTTTTAAGGTTTGCCATCCTGAAGTTCCCGGCATTGAAGATCTTATTTGCATTGACCCTTATGCCAAAGCAGTTACTACTTTTAACACATATTTCAATCCACGCAGAGCTATTGTAGTAAAAGAAGGTGATTATGACTGGGAAGGGGATACTTGGATAAAAAATGACTGGCGTGATTTAATAATTTACGAAATGCATATTCGCGATATGACAGAACATCCTTCCTCTGGAGTGGAGCAAAGAGGAACATATAAGGGATTAACTGAAAAGGGTAAATCTGGAGGATTGGATTATATAAAAGATCTTGGCGTTAATGCGGTTGAACTTTTACCTGTCCAGGAATTTGCAAATATCGAAATTCCCTTTCAGGATTCAATTCATGGTAAACTTAATACCTGGAATCCCTACGAAAGAAATCACTGGGGATATATGACTGCTGCTTATTTTGCGCCTGAGTCTTATTACAGCCAAAACGTAAGGCATATAGATTGGGATCACTGGTGCGGCAAAGATGCAAGGGCTGTAACAGATTTAAAAGATATGGTTAAAGCATTTCATAAAGAAGGAATTGCTGTTATAATGGATGTAGTGTATAACCATGTTTCTGAATATGAAATTGGAAACTTCAAGCAAATTGATAAAGATTATTATTTCCGCCTTGATGAAAATGGTGATTTTATAGATCGGAGCTATTGCGGAAACGAGTTTAAAACCGAACGCCCAATGGTTAGAAGATTAATCATTGAAAGTGTTCTTTACTGGATGGAGGAATACCACATTGATGGATTTCGTTTCGATCTTGGAAAGCTGATTGATTGGGAAACATTAGAAGAAGTTTTTTACAAAGCAAAAAAATAAATCCGGATGTAATTTTTATTTGTGAGCCCTGGGGTGGAGGGTATGATCCTGCAGGATTTTCTGCGCGTGGGTTGGGAAGCTGGAATGACCAGGTAAGAAATGGTATAAAGGGCGAAAATCCTTTTGATGGTCATGGCTGGATTTTTGGAAATTGGTATGGAAATAATAACAGCAAAAGAATAGAAAGTTATGTTAAAGGTACATTAACTAAAGATAAACTCGGAATATTTCGGGAGCCATATCACTCAGTTAATTATTTAGAATCGCACGATGGTTATACGCTTGGTGATTTTATTAGGCTGGGGCTGGGTGACATAATGAAAAAGAAAATAATTGAAGATACTAATGAATATGTTAAGCTGTTACCAATGCAGTTAAACCTTAACAAGCTTGCTGCACTCTTCCTTTTTATTTCGCGTGGTATTACTATGATCCATGCCGGGCAGGAATTTGCAAGGAGTAAAGTTATTCCAACTGATATTAAAGTACCGGATGAACATAAAGGAATGATTGACCATAACAGCTACGATAAAGACAACGAAACAAATTACATAAATTATAAACACGCAAAAATTAATGAAGAACTTTTAAAATATTATAAAGGATTAGTTCAGCTCAGGAAAAAATATGATGCCTTCCGCAGAGCAGATTATGATGACGTGAATTTTTTCAAAATAGAAAATAATCCTTTTGCTCTTGGTTACCGGTTAGAATATAACAATGAAGTTTTCCTGGTATTGCTAAATGCTAATCCTAAAGTGACGGAAGAGTTTATCCTTCCTGATGGCGAATGGGATATTCTTGTAAATCCTGCTGTCGCAGGTATTGAAAGTATTGGAACAACAAAAGGGCAGCTTGTTATTGAACCTTCTTCGGGATATGTTTTAAAAATGAAATAGCATGGGCGGATTAGAAATGGTACCAAAGTGGTATCTCTACAGGATCATTTAGAATTATTGGTTGAAATTCCTTTCCTTAAAGATTTTTCAATAGATTTTTTAAAACTCTGAAGGTTAACAGGTTTCTGGAATACAAATTCAATTCCTAGTTCAAGGTAATCCTGTGCTACGTTCCGCTCAACTTTGCGGCTTAAAACCAGCACAGGCAGGGTGTTTGCAAGGTTTGCTTTAATCAGCTCCTGCACAAATTGGTAACCGTTCATTTCAGGCATTTGATGTTCCGTAATTACAAGTGCCGGTGGAGAGACGGCAATATTTTCGAGCGCTTCTTTGCCATTGGAAGCAACCTCCACGTTATATCCCGGTGTAATGTTATTAAGAATTTTAGAGTAAAGCAGCCGGTCGGTTTTGTTATCATCAACAATTAAAATATTTGCAGAAGCAGTTGGCAATGTAAACTTAAAATCAGTGCCTGTACCATATTCACTTTCAACCCATATCTTTCCGCCATGCTTTTCTATAATATCTTTTACTAAAGATAAACCTAAGCCGCTTCCTTTTTCGCCACTGGTTCCTTCGGAAGTAAATTTTGTATCAACACTAAAGAGTTTACTAATATTCTCTTGTTTAATCCCCTTTCCTGTATCCTTAATGGAAAATTCTAAAAATCTTGTTGTCCCTGATGGCTTAACAGAAACCTCTATTTTATCATCCTTGCTGGTAAATTTAATTGCATTCGATAACAGGTTGTTGAAAACCTGCTCTATTAAATCGTTATCAACAAAAATAAAGTGATCATTTCCAACGTTTGAGATAACATTAATTCCTTTTTGAAACGACATTCCAGATAAGGTATTAATCGATTTTTCGATAACTGTATCAGCTTGAATCTTTTGCGGTTCAAATTTCACTCTTCCTGTTTGCAGCCTTGTCCAGTCTAGCAAGGAATTAACAAGCGACAACATCGAGTTGGAAGATTCCTTTATAAAACTGATATACTGTGATCTCTCATCTTTACTAAGTGTCTCATCATTTGATAGCAGCTCGGTAAAACCTAATATTGAGCTAAATGGAGTACGCAGATCGTGTGAAATAATGGAAATGAACCTGTCTTTTGTTTCGTTCAGCTTCAGCAGGTTTTCTGTAGATTTTTTCAGTTCCTCTTCTGCTCTTTTCTTTAAAGTAATATCACTAACAAGTCCGTATATTTTCTGAATCCTTCCGGCATCATTTCTTATTAGTTTCACTTTATTTCTTATCCAAACAGCTCCACCCTGTTTATTTATTATCCTAATTTCCATTTCACTGGATAGTTGGAACTTGCTGCGTATTAAGGAGGAAAGCCGCTTCTTAAGCAAAGGAAAATCATCAGGGTGAATAATTTTTAAGAAGAGTTTGGAGTCTCCAAGAAAATCTGTTTGAGAATAGCCCGTTACTTTTTCCACTGCCGAAGTGTAAAACAATGGGCGCATGAAATTATCAACCCGTTCAAAAGTGTAAAGGAAGTCATCAATATTATCAGTTACATTCCTGTATTTTTCTTCCGATTCTCTTATAACTTTTTGTGCACGTTTTCGTTCGGTCACATCACGCGTAACCATCACTACATATACTTTATTATCCGATTCAAAAGTTGAAACAGCTAATTCCGTATATAAAAAAGAATTATCCTGCTTTTTACCAAGAAATTCAAAACGATCCGGTGCATTCTTCTTCTGTTCAAGTAAGCGAAAATATTCTACCACTTTTAGAACATCATCGTTTGAAACCAGGTCTATCAAGTCTCTGCCAATTAACTCAGTCCCACTATCGTAGCCGAATATTTCTGCAAATGAATTATTAGCTTTTATTATTTTACCTTCTGATTCAACAGCAATACCATCCTGTGATGCCTCGAAGAGTGACTTGTAGAGCAGCACTTCCTTTTCGGCAGATTTCTCTTTTGATATATCGGTTAGAAAAAAGTTGAATCCTTTCTCTTTTGTATCAACATCAAAAAAGGAATTTATTGCTGCAAGTGTTGGCACCTCTTTCTTCTCTTTTGTTAAAAATGGTAAGGTTATGCTTTTGAGTTTCTCTTTGCTGAGTTCATTTAAATCAAGAGAATTATTTTCTAAGAAAGAAGGCGAAAGCAGATTGGATATATTTTTCCCGGTTATCTCTTCTTCAGTGTAATCCAGCACATTTAAAAAAGTTAAATTGGCATAAAGTATTTTTCCGGATGGATTAACCGAACATATTAATTGTCGTGTGTTTGCGACAATATTCTTTAGTTTTTTTTCAGATGATTTTATTTTCTCATCTTCTTCAAAGCGTTCGGTTATATTAGTGCACAGAACAATTATAGAT
>Ga0164310_10001542_pt1 | contig 13133 bp, 10 predicted proteins | sample GuaBasSedimGuay1_FD_121795 | JGI IMG/M metagenome (GOLD analysis project Ga0164310, IMG submission 121795) | Subseafloor sediment microbial communities from Guaymas Basin, Gulf of California, Mexico - Guay1, Core 4569-9, 0-3 cm | ecosystem: Environmental > Aquatic > Marine > Hydrothermal vents... | reverse complement strand
GATCAGGGGCTGTGTGGTATCACCCCCGGCTACCTTTACGGTCTGCTGGGGGCTACATTCTGAGGGGGGACTCGGGCTCTCACTTTGGCACTGCAAACTTACGGTATATGTTCCGGCGCTAGGGTAGGTGTGCACATCACTACCCGACCCTGGCCCATAGTCATTGGATGTCCCGTCGCCCCAAAACAGCCTGAATCCGAAGCATACGGGGCCACCGCATGAAGGCCAGTCAACGGTCCAAGTGGCCCTAACCGTCAAAGGAGCAATTTGGACTACACTCAGGGTGGTTTGGCCGGAGGCTAGGGGCATGCTAAGGAAGAAGCCAATCAATATAGCCGCGATGAAAAAAGAACTCTTAAACCACAACCTCCGACAAGGATCGTGCCTACGGGATTTTTCTAATGGCTTTCGCATTTTTTATTTCTCCATCGCGTTGCAAATGGGACGTCCAACGAGTCAAGTTCGTTTGGAAGTCAGAAAGCAACCATTTTGGTCATTCCCGCGAAGGCGGGAATCTGGAATCTACAATGAGTTACGGACTCCTGCCCGGAGCATAAACCACCTTTTTAGAAAAGCTTAATTGGTATTCCGAAACTTAGTACGCAGTAAATTGTGCCATCACGGGTTATCTTATGGGTGACATGATCCTCAGTCCTGCTGTATTGCGCCCGGAGGGAAAGGGTTTGTCTTCCCTTGGTTGAAAAAATTTTTTCCAAATGCCAATTGAGTTGAGCTATCCCATTAAAGGTGGTTGTGTGGCTTGACCCATCGTCGGCCTTGTTATCCAGGTAAGAGAGGGTTCCATTTACGTCCACCGTCCGGTTGTGGAGCGAAACCACTGCGCCCAGTGCGCCTTGGTATGTTTTGGTAGTCACATCCGTGGCCTCAGCGTGCAGATTGGTATAGGAAATTGACGGATTGATAGAGACGGTGTCAATGGGTCTAAAGGAGCCTGAAATGGTGGCCACGTGGGTTCGGCTGTCATTGTTTGTGGCGGCGGACTTATCATCAAAAGTGGTGAAGGTGTAAGTAGGGGCAATACTCCATCTATTCCTTGACAGTGAGAGGCCTCCTCCCATGGTCTGTGTTTGGTTTTTTATCGGGGAGTAGTTTTGTGGCTCGTCACTGCTGTCTTGGCGGTTGAGTGAATAGTTGAAAAAAAAGCTAGGCCATTTTGGCTTAGAGAGATTGTAGGTAAAGGTCCCGGTTGTATTTGTGATGACCGGCATAAGGGGGTCTTCGTCTGCATTGTCAACGACCCTCAGTGCCGTAAGCCTGAAGTTGGATGAAGAGACCCGCAATCCAAAGGCAGCCTGGTACTCTACTCTGTTGGTAGCACCTGTTGCGTTTACAATGCTCTGAAATTCTGGACCCAAGTACTTGTATTTAGCTTCCCAATCATACCTTGTGCCCTTGCCCGAGACCTTTGCAAGCCAGGCCTTATCCGTGGTCTTCCCTATGTTGTCGGAGACATCGCTATCGTACTTGCTGACACTGTACTCTCCATCCACCTTAAGTTTTTCTTTGATGATCTCGCTTGAAAGGCCGAGGCTGTAAATGTCACCTTCGGTCCCTGCTTCCAAAGTGCTGGAATTGTAATTGTCCGGGCTATGGTTTTTCCCTGTAATGTAAGTTCCCTTTGCCACCAGAACCTTGTCTTTTAGCATGTCTTGAGAGAGAGATACTCCCACAAGACGTTGGTCAGATTGGTTTATTCCTATGAGATGCTCAAAACCCGTTACCGCGTTGCTCCTGAGGGCGAATGCCTGGGCCTTGGTCCCACCCGCTTCCATTTTCAGCACGCCACCACGGCGGGCAATGCTTTGGCTGATGAGTTCGGTTCCCTGGACCGTGACATCACCAAATTCAAAGGATTGTTTGCCGTACCCGGCTTTGTAAAGATAGTTGTTTAGATTGAACCTGTCCCCTTCGGGTCCAGGGCCTTGTTCCTCCGTGTACCAGACATTGCCATCCAGGGAAGTCTTGAATGGTCCCGATTCCAGAGCGGACTTTAGCGTAGCACTCGACTGCAAGCGCCATGACGGGTCCTTATTGTCTTCATGATGTGCCGCCAGGTGCCTGAACTCGCCGTCCCATTGGATATCGGCGCTTGCCTTTTGAAGTCTTGCGCTTCGGCGGATGGTAAAATCCCATGTCTGGGGCCTGAGGCGATTTCCGCAAATATCCTGCATCTCAACTGAAATGGTATGCTTGCCATAGTCAAGAGGGGCCACGGGGGTATATTTTGCCTCTGTCTCTGTAATTTCCGCCAGTTGGGTAATATCCGTGCCGTCTATGGAGATCCGAACAGTCTTGGTGTCAACCTTTGTTTCCTTATCCTCAAAGGATATAGTGATTGCAGGACGGGCTTCGCTGATGGTTGCCCTCCTTGCGGGAACTGTCTTCACCAAATGCGGAGGCCGTTTGTCAAGTTCTACCTTCAGGGAGTAAGGTTTCTTCTTGGGATCAAACTTGGGAAAGGTAAATATGTGCCCCATCTTGTCCTTGAGTACAAAAAAATACTCAATTCCAGGCGGTATGACCTTCCGGGCATCCAAAAGTACCCGGAAATCTACCTCTGTTTCCTTTTTCATGGACAGCCTACGGAATACCTTGATCCCTTTTGCCCGGTAATAAAGGGTTGCAGATTGAGGCAATACAATATTTTTGGTTTGAATATGAAAGAATATGGGTGCACCGGCAAACTGGGTGCCTTTAGGGGAAAAGACGGTGATTTGCTCCGCAGCAAGAGATGCGAGAGGGTAGGCGCAAAAAAAGATAAGAAAAAGTAGAGAAAAAGGAAACAGACCAAAGTGGGTATGAGTCCTGCCAGACTCCATGAAGAATTCCTTTCTTTTCTACGGGGGAAAGATGAAAAATCAAGGAACATGAGCAAGGAAGGCGAACCTTCGTGGGTTAGGAGGTTTGCAGGTCGATCGGCGCGGCTTATAAAAATAGAGGTCACGCCAGATCTCTAATGCCCAGGTAACCGCAGGCATTACCTAACATACGAAATACACTATTGTTCCTTGCCCCAAGCCTTTCCCATAATTTTTTTTGGCCAAATAATTTTTTAGTGTCAAGTAAAAAGTTAGGCAAGTTGGCAAAAATTGCTTCAGAGTTTTATAATTTGGGACTCTTAAGTATCAGTTATGCAAGTGAGTGTGCCTGAGTCTTGTGAGAGTAATAAAATTACGGCCGTATCCCCACGGTAATTGACGCCGAACATAACTTAATCTATAGTGCGTTGAGTTGGTAAAAGAATATCTGCTTGGAAGGCTTGCTATCCTAGTAGTAAGGAGCCGGGTATGGTTTATGAAAAAGATCGTCTCTTTCAGAAGATTCCGAAGGTGGATCGGCTGCTGGAAACCGAGGCAATCACATCAGCTCTTAAGGCCTATCCAAAGGCCCTGGTGATGAAGGCCATACACGAGGTGCTGGATTACCTGAGGTCTGCAATAAAGAAAGGTTCCCTGGATGATAAGGACAAGCTTGCCCTGGATGTTGTATCTGCCCAAGTAATAAGGAGGGTGGAAGAGCTTGACCGACCCAGTCTTCGCCCTGTGATCAATGCAACCGGTGTGGTTGTTCATACGAATTTGGGCCGCTCCCTGATGGCAGAGAGTGTCTTGGACAAATTCAGGCCCCTGAGCGGCCGGTATACCAACCTGGAATATAATCTGGAGGAAGGTCGTAGGGGAAGTCGATATGTACATGTCCAGGAGATATTAAAAGAGCTGACAGGCGCTGAGGATGCAATGGTGGTGAATAATAATGCTGCTGCTGTGCTTATATGCCTTGATACCCTGGCGAAAGGAAGAGAAGTAGTGGTTTCTCGAGGACAACTGGTGGAAATCGGGGGCTCGTTCCGGATTCCAGAGGTAATGCGTAAGAGTGGGGCCAAAATGGTGGAGGTGGGCACAACCAATAAGACCCATCTCAGGGACTATGAAGAGGTGATTGGCCCTGACACGGCCATGTTACTGAAGGTACACCGTAGCAACTTTCAGATAGTGGGGTTTACTGAAGATGTGGAAACAGCAGATCTTGTGAGTCTTGGCAGGCGATATGGAATCCCGGTTATGGAAGATCTGGGTAGCGGGTGTTTTGTTGATTTTTCTAAGTATGGTTTAACAAAGGAACCCACTGTCCAGGAGGTACTGGCCCAGGGCGTTGACCTTGTAAGTTTCAGCGGTGATAAACTATTGGGGGGTCCGCAGGCGGGAATCATTCTGGGCAGAAAGCAATTGGTTGAGGCGGTGCGGAAGAATCAGTTAAACAGGGCCTTAAGGATTGATAAATTGACTTTGCTGGCCCTGGAGCACACCTTGCGCCTGTATCGAGACGAGAAGGTGGCTGTAAGGGAAATACCTACACTTCGGATGATCTGCCAATCCTATCAAGAATTGAGGCGCAAGGCCCAGCGCCTATTGAGGCGGATTGGAAGGCTAAACACAGATAGATTTTCCGTAAGTGTCTCGGACGGCGGCTCAAAGGTAGGAGGAGGGGCACTGCCACTGCTGGAGCTCCCCACTAGGGTGCTCTGTCTGCAGCCAGGGGAACTTACCGCGCACGAGATGGAAAGATGGCTGAGGGCATACCAGCCCCCTATCATTGGGAGGGTCGAGAAGGACATATTGATTCTTGATGTACGGACCATCCAGGAGGATGAATTAGGGACAGTTGCCAAGGCCGTGCAGGAACTGGCTGGAAAGCGTGACCTCTAAACGTCACGCAGGGGCGCCTTTGGCTGTGCCAAAAGAGGCGCCCCCATGAGGAATTAGATGGTCTCCTTTAGCGCCTTGCCGGGGCGAAAGCGGACTGTCTTGCTGGCCTTGATTTTGATTTCCTCTCCTGTCTGTGGATTTCTCCCCTTACGTGCTTTGCGTTTGACTACCACAAAGGAGCCAAATCCTGCAAGTGCAAGTTTTCCTTCTTTTTTTAGTGTCTTTTTGGCTACATTAATGAACGCATTGAGTGATCTTTCGGCATCAGCTTTGGTCAAATTGCTTGCTTTGGCGATTTCGTTAATTAGTTCAGCTTTTGTCATGATTGCCCCCTTATGCAAAATTGTTTGTCCACAAAAAAAACACTCCTACCAAGACGGATAGAATAGATCTTCCTCCCCCCTTTCTCTTCAGATTTCTGGAAAACACTCCCAGTGTTGAAATCTCTCTGGGAGGATATGAAAACGGTTGAACAGTCCAGTGACGCGCAGTAGGGCCGAGTCCGAACGCTGCATGCAACAAAGGTGGATCAATAAGAAGCGCGTATCTCTTTAGCATAGCCCATGGCGATTTTCAACAAAAAATATCTCAATTCCATGGTGAATGTGGGGTTTTTGGCGGAAGTTGACAAAAGAATGCGCAGGCTATAAGTTTTTGGATGTGTAATATCCCTTTTTCGGGCAGGAGGGTGCCATCTTGCGGAGGATAATTGAGCAGATCCTGAAAGAAAGCCTTTCCGTAAAAGAGAATTTTATCCGAGACAATGTGGAAAAGCTCATCTTGCTTTCCGAGAAGGTTGCCCAGGCATTTACCAATGACAAGAAGCTGATGATTTGTGGTAACGGCGGAAGTGCGGCAGACGCTCAGCACATAGCAGCCGAGTTCATAAACCGCTATGAGATGGAGAGGCCTTCGTTGCCTGCTGTTGCGCTCACCACAGACACCTCTGTCATTACCAGCATCGGCAATGACTATTCATTCAAGGAGATCTTCTCCAAACAGATCAAGGCCATGGGCCTGGAAGGAGATGTTTTGCTTGTCATTAGCACAAGCGGTGATTCGGAAAATGTGATTAAGGCAGTGGAGGATGCAAAGCAGCTCCGAATCTATACAGCCGCATTTTTGGGTAAGGACGGGGGCCGGCTGGGACGGTTGGTCAACCTCCCTATCATCGCTCGATCAAAGCAAACGGCAAGGGTACAGGAGGCTCATATCCTTGCGGGGCACATCCTGTGCCATTTGGTGGACTACATGCTTTTTCAGCGACATGTGATAGAGGCGTAGGCCATGGAGTTCTTTTGCGCGCATATTGCGCCATACCCATATATGGAATCCAAAAGGCAAAATCCAATCCGGAGATAATTATGGTTCAGGATAAGAGGCCTTTCAAATTAGAGCCCCTTTCATTAAAGAATGTAAAGACCTATCCCTTGGACGACCGTCACAGTAAGGTAAACTTGGAGGATTTTGCCAGACCGTGGCATCGTGGTGGAACCCTCGCCGGGTGGTTGGGCCAGCTTCCGAATATCCTTGGTGCCAGGGGTTTCAATGAAGTGATAGAGCGGATTGTGGATGCCGTGGCCGGAGGGAAGACTGTGGTCCTTGCTATGGGTGCCCATCCCATAAAGGTGGGGCTCAGCCCCATTATCATTGACCTCATGGAACGAGGGGTGTTGACAGGCATTGCCATGAACGGAGCATGTATTATTCATGATACTGAAGTGGCAATGGTGGGCCGGACTTCCGAAGATGTTAGTTCTGAGCTGAAACAAGGCAGGTTTGGTATGGCAGAGGATACTGGTAGGGTTTTGAACCTGGCTGTTAAAGAGGGGGCAGGTAAAGGCTTGGGACTGGGCGAAAGCGTAGGGGCTGTTTTGTTTCGAGAAAAATTCCCTTATAATGATTGGAGCATACTGGCCAGGGCATACGAACTGAATGTACCTGTGACAGTGCATGTGGCCATTGGTACGGATATCATTCATTGCCACCCCACATTTGATGCAGAGGCTGTTGGGAAGGCGTCACACCTGGATTTTCGTCGGTTCGCCCGCCTTGTGGCTGGGCTGGAGCAAGGTGTCTTCATAAATCTTGGCTCTGCAGTGGTAATGCCTGAGGTCTTCCTAAAGGCACTAAGCCTTGCAAGGAATCTGGGATATGAAGTGAGGCATATTACCACGGTCAATATGGACTTTATCAGGCATTACAGGCCCATGACCAATGTGGTACAAAGGCCAACCTTGGAGGGTGGAAAAGGGTATTTTTTTGTAGGCCACCATGAAATTATGTTTCCCCTATTGGCCGCTGCCATAATTGAGCGGCTTGAGTGACTTGGGAAAGGAGAGATAACAGATTATGCCAATTTACGAATACAAATGCATGGATTGCGAGAAGGAATTTGAGGCCCTGGTACTGGGCTCCGGTGGTGATGTGAAGTGCCCGGAATGTAAGAGCGGCAATTTGAAGCGGCTCATGTCGGCCTGCGGGTTTAAGAGCAATGGGAGCTTTACACCTTCAACTGGCTCCTCGGGTTGTGCTTCTTGTACGAGTAGCAATTGCAGCTCTTGCCATTGAAAGGAGCAGAGATGATCAGGATTGGGTTTGGATATGACGCCCACCGATTGGTGAGAGGGAGACGCTTGGTTTTGGGGGGAGTTGATATTGAATGGCATTTGGGACTCTACGGGCATTCGGATGCTGATGTGCTTACCCATGCCATTATGGACGCCATCCTAGGTGCGCTTGGAAAGGGAGATATCGGTCAGCATTTCCCAGATACAGATCCCCGATACAAGGATGCTAGCAGCCTTTCTCTGCTAGCCGAGGTGGTGGGTTGGATGAAGGATGAAGGCTATGAGGTGAACAACTTGGATGCATCCATTGTGGCTCAGGCCCCAAAACTCAGCCGTCACATGGCGGCTATGAAAAAAAGGCTGGGGGAGGTCCTTGGGGTTGAAGATGGAAGGATAAACCTAAAGGCGACCACTACGGAGGAAATGGGGTTTTGTGGTAGGGAAGAGGGCATGGCTGCATATGCGGTGGTAACGATAAAGAAAGCATAGGGTACAAGGCACAAGGCGCAAGGCGAAAGGCAAGTGAAGTATAAGGTAAATGGCATGGGGCGTGAGGTGTGATGATTTAGGCGCAGGGCACAGGACAAAGGGAAACAGCAGAATATTGAATTTAGAACAATGAAGTCCGAAGTTCAAAATTGGTAATTCGATATTCGTGATTCAGGGAAGGAGGCTTGTTCGTCGCCGACGGACAACGGCAGATGCGTGAGGCGTAAGACTTAAGAGTCAAGGTAAGAAGCGTAGAAATTTTAAGGCGGGAGGATTATTTACATTGTCTCTGATATTCTACAATACCGCATCGAGGCGGAAAGAGGAGTTTAGACCCCTGGAAGAGGGCAAGGTGGGAATGTATGTATGCGGGGTCACGGTCTATGACTTGTGCCATATAGGGCATGCACGCTCGGCCATTGTCTTTGATGTGCTTGCGAGGTATCTCCGGGCAAAGGGCTTTAATGTGACTTATGTGCGGAACTTTACTGATGTGGATGACAAGATTATCAAAAAGGCCAGTGAACTGGGCAAGGACACCACATGGGTAGCAGAATATTACATTAAGGCCTTTTACGAGGATATGGAACAGATTGGTGTGCTCAAGGCGGATGTGGAACCCAGGGCCACGGAACATATTGGTGGGATGATTGAGATGGTCCAGACCCTTTTGGCCAAAGGTTATGCCTATGTGGAGGGAGGGGACGTATACTTTTCAGTGGAGAAGTTTGAGGACTATGGCCGACTGTCAGGAAGGAAACTGGAGGACATGCAGGCGGGCAGCCGAATCGCCGTAGATGAGCGGAAGAGGCATCCTATGGATTTTGCCCTTTGGAAGGCTGCCAAGCCGGGTGAGCCGCAATGGGACAGCCCATGGGGACCGGGAAGGCCTGGCTGGCACATTGAATGCTCGGTGATGAGTAATCACTACTTGGGGGCGACCTTTGATATACACGGTGGGGGCAGGGACCTGCTTTTTCCCCACCATGAAAACGAAAGGGCCCAATCCATAGCAGCCAATGGCGGAAGATTCGCCAACTTTTGGATTCATAACGGTTTTGTGACCGTTGAGTCGGAAAAGATGTCCAAGTCGCTGGGCAATTTCATTACCATTCGTGACGCACTAGCCGAATATCACCCTGAGGTTTTGCGGCTTTTTTTGCTGAGCAAACACTATCGAAGCCCCGTGGATTTCTCGGAAAAGGCTGTAGGGGCCATACAGTCGGGCCTTGTGAGGATATACAGGACCCTTGAGAGGATGGAAGAGGCCATAGGCCCTGGCCCCACCGCAGAAAGTATGGTGTCCCATGCCCTCTTGGAAGGATCGAACCCAAGCCCGTTTCTGGCGCGTTTTGAGGAGGTCATGGATGATGACCTGAACACCGCAGGGGCTGTTGGGCTTATGTTCGAAAAGGTGAGAGAGATCAACAAGCTTTTGGACTCGTTCGGCACTGGCACGGGTGAAAAACAGGAGATGCTGCGTGTTGAACGGGAGGATCTTTTGAGGGCAGGGGCCATTTTGGGGCTTTTGCAGCGCACACCAAAACGGTTCTTTGAGGAACTACCGCAAAAAATGGTGGATATAGATCCTTCGGAAATCCAAAGATTGATCGCCCAAAGGGCAGAGGCCAGGGCCAAAAAGGACTGGGCCACGGCCGATAAGATACGCGATCAGCTCAAGGCCAAGGGCGTTGTCCTTGAGGATGGCCCGGAGGGAACCACCTGGAGACTGGATGTTTGAGCTGATTACCGACCTGGAGCCTTGTGGCGATCAGCCCAAGGCCATTCATGATTTGGTGGAGGGGGTCAAGAAGGGGCTGAGGCACCAGGTTCTCCTGGGGGTGACCGGCTCAGGGAAGACCTTTACCATGGCCCATGTCATTGCCCAGGTCCAAAAACCCACCCTTGTGATTGCGCCCAACAAGACCCTTGCGGCCCAGCTATATGGAGAGCTAAAGGGCTTTTTCCCCAATAACGCGGTAGAGTACTTTGTGAGCTATTATGACTATTATCAACCTGAGGCCTATATCCCGCAGACCGATACCTATATACAGAAAGACGCACACATCAATGAGCAAATCGACAAGATGAGGCATTCGGCCACCCGGTCCCTGCTGGACCGAGACGATGTGATCATTGTGGCAAGCGTGTCCTGCATCTATGGTTTGGGCTCCCCTGAGGCCTATCACGGCATGCTCCTATATGCAGAGACAGGAAAAGAGCTTTCTGTGGAAGAAGCCATCAAGAAACTGGTGGAGATTCACTATGAGAGGGGGGACTATGACTTCTACAGGGGTCGATTCAGGGTAAGGGGCGATGTACTGGATATCTACCCGGCGCATGAGGAAGACCGTGCTGTCCGTCTTATCTTTTTTGGCGATGAGGTGGAGGAAATCCAGGAGATTGATCCTCTTACAGGGAGGGCATTAAGAAACCTCAATCGTGTCACCATTTATCCGGCCAGTCATTATGTTACCACTGCTGAGGTGCGGGAACATGCCATCGAGCAGATCCAAAAGGAACTTGAGGAACGGATTGCCTATTTCCGCGCCCGAAACCGGCTTGTGGAGGCCCAAAGGATCGAGGAGAGAACTCGTTTTGACCTGGAGATGATGATGGAGATGGGCTATTGCCATGGCATTGAAAATTATTCACGCCACTTGACCGGAAGAGCGCCCGGCGAGCCGCCTCCCACCCTGTTGGACTATTTCCCCAGGGATTTTTTGGTCATCATTGACGAGAGCCATATCACTATCCCCCAGCTAAATGGGATGTTCCGGGGCGACCGTTCGCGCAAGGAGACCCTTGTGGAGTTTGGATTTAGGTTGCCCTCTGCCTTGGACAATCGGCCGCTTACTTTTGAGGAGTTTGAGACCCGGGTGAACCAGGTGATATACGTCTCGGCAACCCCAGGACCCTATGAGCTTAGAAAGGCTGAACGGGTTACAGAGCAAATTATCAGACCCACGGGCTTGGTGGACCCTGAGATTATCGTGCGGGAGGCGACCAATCAGGTGGACGATCTTCTGGGATGGATAAGGGGCAGAATCGAGAGGAATGAGCGGGTATTGGTCACTACACTGACCAAGAATATGGCAGAGGATCTTACGGAATACTATGCTGACTTGGGGATCCACGTTCGATATATGCACTCGGACATCAAGACTATAGAAAGGATGGCCATTATCAGGGACTTAAGGTTGGGGGTATTTGACGTACTTATCGGTATTAACCTTTTGCGGGAAGGCCTGGATTTGCCTGAGGTGTCGCTGGTGGCCATTCTGGATGCAGACAAGGAGGGGTTTTTGAGGTCAGAGAGATCCCTCATTCAGACCTGTGGCCGGGCTGCTCGAAACGTCAACGGCACTGTGCTCCTCTATGCAGACCGAATCACAGAGTCCATTCAAAGGGCCATTGAGGAGAGCAATAGGCGGCGCAGGATTCAGTTGGAATACAACAGGCGTCACGGTATCACCCCTGCCACCATTCAAAAGAATATTGAGAATGTGCTAGAATCCGTCTATGAGGCAGACTATGTGCAGATTCCAGAGGTAAGAGAGAAGGAAGTGGATTATTATGCCTCACCCGAGCAACTGGAGGACATTATCAAGGGCCTAACGGCCAAGATGAAGGATGCTGCGGCAAGGCTGGATTTTGAGGAGGCGGCCAGAATCAGGGACCAGATTCGGGAACTGGAAACCAGGGAATTGGAACTCCTTTCGTTTGGATAAGGGAGAGATAACCATGGCAGAGACTAAGAATACAGGGACAGTCAAGATACCAAAGGCGGTGAAAAGGTTATTTGAGTATTTCAAGAAACTGGGTGAGGAGGACACGCCATTTGATCCTGTATTCCAGCGGATTCAGCAGGAATATAGTGATCTGGGTCCAAAAGAGAAGGAGATTCTTTTTACTGAACTCAACAACAGGTTAGAGATCCAGAAGGAGGATCTGATTCCACTTTTAAAGGAAATGGTGGAGACGGATGAAGAAGGTGCCCCTTGGGCACTTCACTTACAGAGACTTCGGAAAAGGGTACAATCTCCAAGGCTGGCCATTTTCCAAAAGGTGGCCAGGAATCCGGGAGGTATTCGCTTTCTCCTGGATTTCCGTGAAGACCTCATGAATTCAAGGCGCTCTGGAGAGGCGGATGTCACGGCATTGGATACGGATCTGGCAATCTTGCTGGAGATGCTTTTTCAAGAAGGATTTCTCTACTTGGAAGAAATCACCCTGGATTCTCCTTACAGGCAAATAGAAATCATAAAAGATCGGGACATGGTTCATCCTATGACCAGCCTGGAGGAAATGGGCCAGAGGCTGGGCAGGGATCGGCGCTGCTTTGCCCTTTATCACCGCCTTCTTCCCTTGGAGCCGATCGTGTTCATTGAGGTGGCCCTCGCACAAGGGCTGGTGAGACGGATATCTGATATTGTGGAGCCCAAAGACGATGCAGGAAAGCGGAAAAACGTGGATACCGCCATATTTTATTCCATAAATAATACCCAGAACGGGCTTGCTGGGCTTGGGTTGGGCAAGATGTTGATAGTAAGAGTTGTGGATTTCCTACGCGGAGAAAACGAGAGGATCAAGAATTTTGCCACGTTAAGCCCGTTGCCTGGATTCTGGGATCGTTATTTGCGGCCAATCCTTCAGGGAGATGATGAATCTTTCTTCTTGAAGCAGAAAGATATCCCTTCATATTTTTCCAAAAAGTCCAGGGCCAAGATCTTGGAGGCTGGCGGGTTTTCCAAAGAGGACACAGAACGCTTTTGTGAGGCGCTGATTAAGGTCCTTTCAGGAGACCAATGGACTAAGGACGAAAAGCTTGTAAAACACCTGCAGAGCCCCTTGATAAAGATTGCCTACCACTACATAACGCAGGAAAAGAACCTCAAAGGAAAGCCTCTAAATCCCGTGGCAGGCTTCCACCTAGGCAATGGAGCCACTGTCTCGGAGAAATACATCAATTTCCTTGCCAATACCTCCCCGAAAGGCCTACGGGAGTCCTGTGGTATTATGGTCAATTATATCTACACCTCGAACTGGCTGACACAGATCCGAAGATCCCTTAGGTGGGTGGAACGGTTTGAGATAAAGAGCCTCTTTTCAAGATAGGGGCAAATGGGCGTTAACTGATTTTGCCTTGACAATTTTTCCAGCCTTCCTGTATAGTTACTTTGTAGCTAAATAGTAGCCACAATAGATTACCCCGCTGCAAACAGCGGGGTATTGAGAATTCAGAATACAGATTCCAGGAGTCAGAACAAAGAAAAATGCTTTCACCTAATCTTTATTTTTCTCTTCTGAATCCTGACTCCTGAATCCTTGTCCTCGGATTACCTGT
>Ga0164310_10001541_pt1 | contig 13133 bp, 8 predicted proteins | sample GuaBasSedimGuay1_FD_121795 | JGI IMG/M metagenome (GOLD analysis project Ga0164310, IMG submission 121795) | Subseafloor sediment microbial communities from Guaymas Basin, Gulf of California, Mexico - Guay1, Core 4569-9, 0-3 cm | ecosystem: Environmental > Aquatic > Marine > Hydrothermal vents >... | reverse complement strand
CCGTAAAGCAAATTGTCCCGGTTCGGCAACAAACTCGACGCTCTCAAAACCAAATTCCACCAGCAAGTCGCATAAAAATTCCAGCCCCACCTGCTCTCCCTGTTTTAGTTTGATGATATTTTTTGTCAGATAGGCTTTGGTGATCACTTTTTCTGCCAGCGCTTCGGGATAAGAAATTATTATTGTTTTCCGGTCACCGGTCATCAGGCGTTTGAGCACCTCAGTACGTGACAACTGGTATGACCTGTCCGGATTTTCAGGTTCATATGGTCGTTTGTATGATGTCGGATAAAACAATACCCGTTTTTTTTGCACGTCTGTATCCGTCTCGCTGAAGAGGTTTTCCAGGTCGTTATAGAAATAAGCAGCCTGCTCTTTATCAGGCAGCACAACAAAATGTTGTTGTTTTCCTGTTTTTTCAAACACAGCAGCTACCGTCAGTGCAGCAGATGAACCTGCCAAACCTTTTAGCTGTGCATGCTTTTCTTCTTCCGTCAAAAAAGTGTGCAATTCTTCCAGACGAGGATGAAGTTTATAACTTTCTAATAATGATGTCTGTTTCAAAATTACTATCGCTATCCGGGTATTCCCGTAAAATAATCCGCTAATATACTACGTCTTATTACATCTTCAATTACATTGAAACAATCAGGTGTATATTTTCTAACTGCCAGTTTTGTACCTTTGCGTTGATTTTAATTAAGTTCTGTTCAAGTAAGTTATGAAGAAAAAAAATAACTCCGTTTACACAACTTCCGAGTTGGAAGGACATTTGAAGTACCTTCAGCTGCTCTCGGAAAAGTTCCCGAACATTCAGGCTGCCAGTACCGAGATCATCAATATGGAAGCTATTCTGAACCTGCCAAAGGGTACCGAACATTTCCTGACCGACATCCACGGGGAATATGAAACATTCAGCCACGTGCTGGCTAACGCTTCGGGTGTGGTACGCCGGAAAATTGATGATGTTTTCGGAAAAACACTACGACTGAAAGACAAAAAGTCGCTGGCAACATTAATATACTACCCGAAAGAAAAACTTGACCTCACACTGAAAAACGAAGATGATCCTCATGAGTGGTTTGCCATTACATTACAGCGTCTTAGTGATGTGGCCCGTTCGGCAGCAGCCAAATACACACGTTCAAAAGTACGGAAAGCCATGCCGAAGGATTTTGCCTACATCATCGACGAATTACTGAATGAAAGCGGTGAAGATAAAGAAGATTACTTCGAGGCCATTATCAATACTATTATCGAAGTGGACAGGGCTGAGGCATTCATAGTTGCTATGTGCAAATTTATCCAGCGCTTACTTATTGACCAGCTACATATTATAGGAGATATTTTTGACAGAGGACCACATGCCGAGAAAGTAATGGACCGGCTGGCTGAGTACCACTCGGTAGACATCCAGTGGGGTAATCACGATATTATCTGGATGGGCGCAGCGGCAGGAAGCAAAGTGCTTGTAGCTAATGTGATACGTGTTTCATTAAGATATCAGAATCTGGATACGCTGGAAGAAGCATACGGTATTAACATGCTCCCTCTGGCTACATTTGCGATGCGGCAGTATAAGGACGATCCCTGCGAGCAGTTCAAACTGAAAACTGATGATCCGGTCAGGGAAAATCGTATGCTGATGCAAATGCATAAAGCTATATCCATCATTCAATTCAAACTGGAAAGCCAGATAATCAGGAACAATCCGCATTTTAACATGGACGACCGCCTGTTACTGGACAAGATACAGCATAAAAAAGGTACCATCCGGATTGACGGCAACGAATATACTCTGCTCGACAGCAACTTTCCCACAGTTGACCCGAAAGATCCGTTTAAACTGTCGGAAGACGAAAAAGAAGTGATTGAGAAACTTACCCGAAGTTTTAAAAACAGCAAACGATTACAACGGCATGTCGATTTTCTTTTTTCGCACGGAAGTATGTACCTGGCGTATAATTCTAATTTGCTATACCACGGCTGCATCCCCATGACCGAAAACGGAGACTTTGAAGCATTTGAGATTGAAGGAACCAAATACAAAGGGAAAGCACTGTGTGACCATTTTGAACGGGTGGCACGCAAGGCTTACGCACAGCGTTTTGACCATAACAAACTCAACGGCATCCTTGATTATATGTGGTATTTGTGGTGCGGCCAGGCTTCTCCACTGTTCGGAAAAGTTAAGATGACTACATTCGAAAGATATTTTATCGATGACAAATCACTGCACAAGGAGCATCGCAATCCTTATTACAAGCTGGTGTATGATAATGAGAAATACTGTGATGAGATTTTAAAAGAATTCGACCTCGATCCGAAAAATTCGCACGTTGTCAACGGACACGTTCCCGTAAAAGTTAAAAAAGGCGAAAGCCCTATCAAAGCCAATGGAAAGCTGTTTGTAATTGACGGTGGCATGTCGATCCCATACCAGAAAGTAACCGGCGTAGCAGGATACACACTGATCTATAATTCATACGGACTGGTATTGGTTGAACACCAGCATTTCGACTCGAAAACCAAAGCTGTAGAGGAAGACAAAGACATTATTTCGGACAGGATATTTATCGAAGCTAATGCCAAACGGAAACGGGTTGCCGATACCGACATCGGTAAGCAGATAAAAATACAGATCAAAGACTTGCAGATGCTGCTTGCATCGTTCCGGAAAGGTTTGATAAAAGAAACAAATTAATCTTTACGACAGAGAAAAATATGGCAAGGATCTTCAAATTCGGAGGGGCGTTAATGAAGGATGCGGAAGGTATCCGCCGGGTAGCCTCTATTGTCCGGCCGTATGCGTATAATCCGCTTATTGTTGTGATTTCGGCTTTAGGAAAGACTACCAATGCACTGGAAGAGATCCTGCAACTTGCTTTCGACAGGAAGGAAACGGAACTCCGGCAGTCGGTCAGCCGCTTAAAGGAAAAGCACCATCATATTATTGACAAACTTTTTGAAGACAGCAGTTTATGCAAAATCAGGTTTGCAGCACTTTTTGAAGAGTTCGAAAAGAAGCTTGAAAATGTGCGTGATGACAAATATTACGCATACGACCGGATCGTAAGTTTCGGCGAACGGTTTTCCAGCTTGATCCTGTATGAATTTTTTATTTCTGAAGAACTCCCTTGTGTGCATATAGATGCACGGATGATTATTGCGACAGACACTAATTATACTTCTGCCAGAGTAAACTGGGACAAAACGGAAAAACTCGTAAAAAGTGCTACCGTTCAGTTGTTTGCTGAAGGAAAGTTTATGCTTACCGAAGGATTCATCGGAGCAGATATTTCCGGTAACCCGACAACGCTTGGCCGTGAGGGTTCCGACTTTACGGCAGCCATTCTTGCTTACGCGCTTGATGCCCGCGAAGTAACTATCTGGAAAGATGTTCCGGGTTTAATGAACGCTGACCCCAACCGATTCGATGATTGCCTTAAACTAGACCGGATCTCATACCATGAAGCCATTGAGCTGGCTTTCTACGGTGCTTCTGTCATCCATCCAAAAACTATCCAGCCACTGCAAAAGAAAAACATTCCGTTGCTTGTCCGGTCGTTTTACCAACCCGAAAACAAACCTTCGGTTATTTCCGATGATAATTCAATGGACACAAAAATTCCGAAAATCATTGTAAAAGAAAACCAGGTTTTACTCAGCATTCAGTCGAAAGACCTGTCGTTCATTGCCGAAGACAACCTGACAACTATCTTCGATGCGTTCAGCCAGCACAAAATCCACATCAACCTGATGCAGCATTCGGCAGTAAGTTTTTCGATATGTTTTGACTACCAGCAGAGCAAGCTGGAAGCTCTGTTGCAAGATCTGAAAACCAATTTCCCGTTTAAATACAATGAGGGGCTGCAACTGATCACCGTAAGGCATTATACCGAAGACATTATTAAAAAATTACTGGCCGGTAAACAAATATTTCTGGAACAAAAAAGCCGGTCCACTCTTCAGGTTCTGGTCAAATAATTTGCCCACACATAAGATTGACTACCGTCACCAGATTTTCCATTTGGCACCCTTAATATTTCCTATCTTTGCGTGCATAAAACAGCAAAAAATGAAAGAATCAGTAGCTATACTTTGTGGTGGTGGCCCGGCACCCGGCATCAATTCGGTTATTAGTTCCGTAGCCCTTGTGTTTTTGAAATCGGGTTACCGCGTTATGGGTATTCATGAAGGATACAAAGGGTTATTTGCTGATAATCCGAAATTACAGGAAATCGATTTTACGTTTGCCGACGACATCCATAAACAAGGAGGATCGGCCTTACAAATGAGTCGTTTCAAACCAAAGGACAGCGACTTCAGCACGCGGTTTTTTACAGAAAATAATGTACAGTTACTGGTGACCATCGGTGGTGATGATACGGCTTCAACGGCTAACCGTATTTCCAAATATTTGAAAGAACATGATGTGGACATTCAAAACATTCATGTTCCGAAAACCATTGACAACGATCTGCCTCTGCCCGAAGACACGCCTACTTTCGGTTACCAGTCGGCTAAACATGAGGGAGTTCGTATTGCACAAACGATCTACGAAGATGCCCGCACCAGTGGCAACTGGTTTGTTATTTCGGCCATGGGACGCGAAGCCGGGCACCTGGCCTTCGGTATTGGAGCTGCCACACATGCGCCCATGATTGTTATTCCTGAGATGTTTTATCATACGGAAGTGACATTTGAGCGCATCACCAACCTGATTATCTCTGCCATTGTCAAGCGCAAGATCCTCGGAATTGATTATGGCGTAGCCATTGTAAGCGAAGGCGTATTCCATTTCATGAGCGATCAGGAAATTGAAAACTCCGGTATCAACTTCACTTACGACGATCACGGCCACCCGGAACTGGGAAATGTCAGCAAGGCCCATATTTTCAATATTCTGCTGCAACAAAAGCTCAAAGAACTGGGCATTAAAGTTAAAAGCAGACCTGTGGAACTGGGCTACGAACTGCGCTGTGTGCAACCTTCAGCATACGATCTGGTTTACTGTGGTATGCTGGGCTACGGCGTAAAGAAATTGTACGATGAAGGACGTACGGGCTGCATGGTAACGGCATCACCATCGGGGAAAATTTCACCTTTGTACCTTGAAGATGTGGAGGACGAGCATGGCAAAATAAAGCCACGGCTGGTGAATATGAGCGGAGCCAAAGCAAAGCTGATTTTCGAACACGGGCTGCAGTTTATTGAGCCGGGCGACTACGAAGAAGCCAAAGAATGGCTGGATGATCCGAAACAATACGATTTCAGGGAAATTCTGAAATGGTAAAAGGGTACTAAGGATTAAGTTCCGGGGACTGAGCCCGGGGAGTTTGTAAAACACACTTCCTGGTTCTGCGAACACTGGAAGGCAGTTTAAATTTTGAGTGCTCTTATTTTCTTCACAATGGTCATGGCTAGCTTATAATTGGATTCTACTGTCCAGCCGGCAATGTGGGGTGATAGAACAACATTTTGCCTGTTCACCAGTTCCAGGAATGTTTCGGGGAGATGTTCCGAATCAAGGTTTTCAAACGATAAACCTTCGTATTCCAACACATCTAAACAGGCTCCCAACACTTTTCCCTGTTTCAGGTTTGCTACCAGATCCGTTGTATGAACCACCGTTCCCCGCGATGTATTTATAAGATAAAAAGGTTTTTGAAACCTCCTGATGAATGCATCGTCCACCAGATAATGAGTCTCCTCTGTCAGCGGAACATGCAAACTTACTACATCACATCGTTTATATAAAGCTTCCATCGTGCTCTGCTGCACATACGCATCCGAAAAGTCTGTTTTATATTTATCGTATGCCAGCACCTGTACGTCAAAGCCGCTTAATTTACGGGCAAAAGCGCCCCCTGTATTGCCATATCCAATGATCCCAACAGTTTTTCCTCCGAGTTCTACTCCCCGGTTTTTCTCCCTTTCCCAGATACCCTTTCGTACTTCCCTGTCAGCCAACAGCAATTTATTCAACAATGTAAGCAGCATACCGACAGCCTGCTCTCCAACAGCATCTCTGTTTCCTTCGGGCGCATTTAAACAGGCAATCCCTTGCTTTATGGCATAATCCGTATCGATATTTTCCATGCCGGCCCCCACTCTGGCAATAAATTTCAGGTTGCGCGCCATCGAAAGGAAGTCTCTGTCAAGTTTGATTTTACTTCTGATGATCACGCCTATGTAAGCGGAGATTATTCTTTCATATTCTGCCCTGCTGTAACCGGGGAAATTATCACACTGAAAGCCGTCTCTTTCCAATTCCGCTTGCAGAATCGGGTGAGCAGAATCAATAAACAAAATCTTTTTGCCTGTCATTTTAAAAACAAAACTTACATTTGTGCTCTAAATACCAGCTTGTAAAGTTACAAGGATAAATACAACGCCTGTAAAATTTACATGTTAGTTTGAGAAAAAAGCATATTTTAGTTACTTTATTTACACCTAATTTATAAGGGCGCATGTGGCAACTTCTTGTTAGGCTCATTTTACGAAACCGGATCGCTATTCTGGTGATTATCGGTCTATTCACTGTTTTTATGGCCTACAAAGGGAGCCAGATAAAGATGACATACGAAATGGTACGTATGTTACCTGAAGACGATCCGACCACTATCGAATACGAGAATTTCAAAAAGCAATTCGGGCAAGACGGAAGTGTGATCTTTGTAGCCATTCAGGATCCTGACCTTTTTACACTGGAACATTTCGACGACTGGTATGACCTTAGTTATGATGTGCTGGATATGAACGGAGTGCAGGAAGTGGTTTCGGTGGCCCGCTTGTTCAACCTGATACGGAATGACAGTCTTAAGAAATTTGATTTTCTTCCCATTGTAACTGAAAAGCCCAAAGATCAGCATACCATTGATTCGATAAAGCAGGTAATATACAGCCTGCAACTATATGACGGGAGGCTGTTCAACAGGGAAACGGATGTAAGCCTGATGATGATCACCCTTACAAAAGACATCCTGAATTCAAAAGCAAGGATACAGCTCATCAAAGACTTAAAAAAGGAAATTGATGCATTCGGCGAGAAATATGATCTCGATATTAAATATTCCGGCTTACCATACATCCGGACTGTGACCTCAAAAAAAATCCAGGACGAACTTCTTTTCTTTGTCTTTCTTTCTCTGGTCATCACATCCCTGTTGCTTCTTTTCCTGTTTAAATCGCTAAGAGCAATGACTCTGGCAATGACAGTGGTTGTTATTGCGGTGATATGGGTTTTGGGATCCATCGTACTTCTGGGCTATAAAATCACAATCCTCACCGGAATCCTTCCTCCTTTGTTAATAGTTATTACGGTAGAAAATTCCATTTTTTTGCTGAACAAATACCTGAGCGAATACCGCGAGCATGGGAATAAAGTGAAGGCACTGTCGCGCATGATCTCGCGTATTGGAAATGCTAACCTGCTTACCAATTCAACAACAGCAGCCGGGTTTGCCGCTTTTACGATTACAAGCAATCAAATGCTTGTTGAGTTTGGCATTGTAGCTTCCATTAATATTTTCGCAGCCTATATTCTCACATTATTTTTACTACCTATTCTTTTCAGCTTTTTCCCGGTGCCCAAACCCAAACACATGAAGCACCTCGAGAGCGGCTTTATCAGCCGCCTGCTTAACCGCATTGTGTTTATTGTACAAAACCGCAGAACCGCTGTTTACATAATTACTGTATTGTTTTTAATTTTAGGCGTTTACGGAATCACGCAACTGAAAACAACAGGAAACATAGTAGATGACATTTCAAAAAAAGACAAGCTATACAAAGACCTCATTTTTCTGGAACAGAGTTTTAACGGGGTGATGCCTCTGGAAATCTCAGTAGACACCAAAAAGAAAAAAGGGATTATGCGGATATCCTTTTTAAAAAAGCTGGACGAATTGCAGGACACCCTCGCCCTGTATCCTGAGTTTTCGAAACCCGTTTCGGTTGTGGAAGTGGTAAAATCGGCCAAGCAGGCATTTTACCGGGGTAACCCAAAAATGTATTCTCTGCCCAACAATCAGGAGAAAAATTTCATTCTTTCCTATGTCCCGCAGTTATCATCGGGTAGCAGCAAAAAGTCTATCCTGAATGCATTTGTCGATTCAAGCTATTCAAAAACAAGGGTTTCCATCCAAATGGCCAACATAGGAACCAACGATATTGAACGGATTTTAAAAGATCTGAGGCCGAAAGTAGACTCTATTTTTCCGCCTTCCAGGTATGAAGTACACCTGACAGGTACCAGCGTTGTGTTTTTAAAAGGAACTGACTACCTGGTAAAAAACCTGTTTATGAGCCTGGCGCTGGCTGTTGTGATCATTACCCTATTGATGGCATTGATCTTCTCATCGGCAAGGATGATCCTGATTTCCTTAATTCCGAACATTATTCCGCAGGTGCTTACGGCAGGAATGATGGGTTTGTTCGCTATATCCATCAAGCCTTCCACTATACTGATCTTTAGTATCGCGCTGGGTATAAGTGTCGATAACACCATCCATTACCTGTCGCGCTATCGCTTACATCTGAAACATACCAACTGGAACATCAGAGAATCGATACTGGCAGCCCTTCGGGAAACCGGTTACAGTATGATCTATTCAGCGATTGTTCTGTTTTTCGGTTTTTTCATCTTTACATTATCTTCCTTCGGAGGTACGGAAGCTTTGGGTTACCTCGTATCCTTTACCCTTGTTGTTGCCTTGCTGTCTAATTTATTTGTGCTGCCATCGCTGTTGCTAACGCTTGACCAGAAAGCGCTGACTAAATCGTTTAAAGAGCCTTACATGGAAGTATTTGATGAGGAAGAAGACATTGAACTCGATAAACTTGTTATAGAAGAACTGGAACATAAAAAAAAGTCGCAGGATAAATACACGAAAATCTAACGATAAAATTATGAAACGACCATGAATTTTATTAATCATACCTGCCTGCCGACAGGCAGGAAATACACACAAGAAAATGATTAAAAAAATCTATGGGAGAGCGAAGCGGTTCCATATGTGAAGAGATTTTGGAATTACTTCAATTTTAACAAATTACAAAACTTTAAACAGATGAAAGGAATTGTTTTGGCCGGAGGAGCAGGAACGCGTCTGCATCCGCTCACCATTGCCGTTAGCAAGCAGCTAATGCCTGTTTACGACAAACCGATGATCTACTACCCTATATCGGTACTCCTGATGGCAGGGATACGGGAAATACTGATCATTTCCACCCCTGAAGATTTACCGAATTTCAGAAGGTTACTCGGAGACGGATCGCGTATTGGCTGTCGTTTCGACTATAAAGTGCAGGAAATTCCCAACGGCCTGGCGCAGGCGTTTGTTTTGGGCGAAGAGTTTATTGGCACCGATTCCGTATCATTGATATTAGGTGATAATATTTTTTACGGACAAGGATTACAGGACCTTTTAAAAAGCTGTACCAATCCTGACGGAGGCATTGTGTTTGCCTACCATGTTAAAGACCCAAAACGATATGGAGTAGTAGAGTTTAATGCCGACTTAAAAGCTATTTCCATTGAGGAAAAGCCTGAATATCCGAAATCCAATTTTGCTGTACCCGGGCTTTATTTCTACGACAATTCAGTAGTTGAAGTGGCTAAAAACCTCAAACCAAGTGCCCGCGGTGAATATGAAATAACGGATGTCAATAAATATTATCTTGAAAAAGGAACATTAAAAGTCGGTGTGCTGGGCCGTGGTACCGCCTGGCTGGATACAGGCACTTTCTCTTCGCTGATACAGGCATCACAGTTTGTTGAAGTAATTGAAGATCGCCAGGGATTAAAAATTGGCTGTATCGAAGAGATTGCCTACCACAATGGCTATATTGATGCCGGGCAACTGGCCAAAATTGCCGAGCCACTGTTAAAAAGCGGATACGGACAATACCTTCTCGATATTATTCAGTAATATTAACTTTAGCATGGACAACGTATGGGTAGTTACGAAGAACTATTAACCTTTTTTGAACAAAACCTCGAAGCACAGACATTCGGACACCAACCGGACGAATTATATGCGCCCATCAGATATACTGTAAATCTGCGTGGTAAGCGTATCAGGCCAATTTTAACCCTCATGGCCTGTGAACTTTTTGGTGGCGATAAAGAAGAAGCTGTATCACAAGCTCTGGCCATTGAATTTTTTCACAACTTCACGCTCATCCATGATGACATTATGGATAATGCACCCATCCGCAGAGGACTGGAAACAGTATTTAAAAAATGGGGGTCGAACATCGCCATCCTGTCCGGTGATACTTTATTCGCAATGGCATACCAGTATGCGCAACAGGCGCGTACAGAAATTCTCCCGCAAACACTTTCTGTTTTCAGCAAAACAGCTATTGAAGTATGTGAAGGGCAGCAATACGATCTGAACTACGAAAAAGACAACCATGTGTCGGTTGATGAATACATTGAAATGATCCGTCTGAAAACTGCTGTACTTTTCGGTGCCAGCTTAAAAATAGGTGCGCTGGTTGGGGGCGCCACTAAAAGGGAAGCTGACGAATTATACGATTTTGGTATCAATATCGGGCTGGGATTTCAACTGAAAGATGACCTGCTGGATGCTTTTGGTGATGAAGAGGTATTCGGAAAAATGACAGGCGGCGACATCATCAGCAATAAAAAAACATATCTATACCTGAAAGCCATTGAAGTAGCTGACAGTAAAACCAGGGAAGAACTAACGGAGTTATACAACACAACGGATATTCCTGACAAGGATAAAACCGCACGGGTTAAAGAAATTTTTAGCCGCCTGGAAATTAACACGGCTGTGAATAATAAGATAGATGCTTATTTTGATGCAGGGATGAAGATATTACAGGGAATTGATATTAATGAAGAAAATAAACAGATATTAATTGATATTGCCCGGCGTATGATCGACAGGGAAAAATAATCATCTTTCTGCAAGCTGCTCCAGTTCCAAATGAAGACGCTCCCATTGTGCATACACCTCTTCGAGGATTTTGGTTAGGCGGTCATGTTCCTTGTATAATCCCCCTGATTTAATCTCTTCCGAATATAAGGAAGGGTCTGCCAGTTTAGCGTTTATCTGTTCCATCTTCGTCTCCATATCAGACGCTTTTTGCTCGAGTTCGGATATCTGTTTTTCCAGTTTACGTCTTTTTCGCTCCACTTCTTTTTTCTGCTCCCATTTCAATCGGGTATCGCTAACAGTTCTTTTTGCAGAACCTGACTTATTTTCCTTGCTGTTGAGTTCTTTCAGATCTTGTAGCTTTCGCTTTTGCAGGTATTCAAAAACATCACCCCTATACTCTTTGATTCCTTTGTTTCTGAATTCAAAGACTTTCGATGTTAACCCCTGCAGGAAATCCCTGTCGTGCGACACAATGATCATGGTTCCGGTAAACTGCAGCAGGGCATTTTTCAGGATATCTTTCGAACGCATATCCAAATGGTTGGTCGGCTCATCAAGTAAAAGAAAATTAGCCGGTACCAGCAAAAGTTTTGCCAGGGCAAGCCGGGATTTCTCTCCTCCCGAAAGCACTTTTACTTTCTTATCAATGTCTTCCCCCCTGAAAAGGAAAGCACCCAGCATAGCTTTCAGCCGTGTACGAACGTCTCCTACGGCTACATCATCCACAGTTTCGAAAACTGTTTTTCCGGCATCCAGCATCTCCCACTGATCCTGGGCAAAATAACCGGTTACCACATTATAACCCAGCTTCACTACCCCTTCGTGATCCAGCACCCCGGCAATCATCTTTGCCATCGTCGTCTTTCCTTCCCCGTTTTTCCCAACAAAAGCGATACGCTCTCCATTGAGAATTTCAAAATTTATTTTCTCCAGCACCTGGTGGTTATCATAACGTTTGCCTACGTTCCGGCATTCGACCGTAATTTTGCCACTGTGCGGAGCTGGGGGAAATGTAAAATGTATGGCTGCCTGATCAATTTCATCCAGGGTAACACGTTCCATTTTATCTAAATGTGTGATCCTCGACTGCACCTGCCGGGCTTTTGTATTTTTATAGCGGAATCGTTCAATAAACCTTTCTACCTGTCTTATTTGCGCCTGCTGGTTATCGTAGGCTGCTTTTTGCTGCGATAAGCGTTCCTCCCGCAAGGTTACATAACCGGAATAAGGCACTTTGTAATCGTAAATTTTTCCATTGCTTATTTCAATGGTTCTGCTGGTAATGTTGTCTAATAAAGCCCTGTCGTGTGAAACAATCAACACCGAACCGTAGTAACTTTTTAAAAACTCTTCCAGCCACTGGATCGATTCAATATCAAGGTGGTTTGTCGGCTCGTCGAGCAATAAAAGTGTTGGTTTTAACAGGAGCAGCTTGGCAATTTCAACACGCATTTGCCAGCCAAAGCTGAATTCACTTAATGGTCGTTCCAGGTCGTTCTGTCTGAATCCAAGTCCAAACAACACCCTTTCGGTTTGTGCGAGCAGTTTTTCCGGTTCGTATAAAAGCAATTTGTGATTGAGTTCATCAAGCTCCAGCAATAACTTATGGTATGCGTCTGAATGATAGTCTTCCCTGTTCTGTATTTCAGCAGTCAGATGTTCCGTTCTTTCTGTAAGTTCATGAATAAAACGAAAAGCATCCAGCGCTTCTTCTTTAATGGTTTTCAAGCTGGTGATCTTCTTTTCCTGGGGTAAATAACCAATGGTCATATCTCTGGGATAAGAGACTTCGCCCACATCCGGCTGTACTTCACCAGAGATGATCTTCAGCAACGTTGTTTTACCCGACCCGTTCTTTCCCGCCAGACCCACACATTCCTTCTCATTCAGGTTGAATGAAACACCTGAAAACAGAGGTGTTCCTCCAAATTCTTTGGTTATGTTGCTGATGGAAATCACCTGCCAAAAATAGGATAAAAAAGTGAGCTGTGAGGGTCTATTACGCATGATGAAAAATATCTTTGTTGCAAATTAAGAGACGGGAACTATATTTTTCAAGCGGGACGCTTGAAATGGAGATGCGCCCTCGTTGCAAACGTGGGCGAGATTTTTTTTCAGGCGGGACGCCTGAAACGAGATAAAATAAAACGAACGCGTTGAAAACGCGCTCGAAAGTGGGACATAAAAAAAGGGCTACCTGATGGCAGCCCTTTGGGT
>Ga0164310_10001540_pt1 | contig 13133 bp, 7 predicted proteins | sample GuaBasSedimGuay1_FD_121795 | JGI IMG/M metagenome (GOLD analysis project Ga0164310, IMG submission 121795) | Subseafloor sediment microbial communities from Guaymas Basin, Gulf of California, Mexico - Guay1, Core 4569-9, 0-3 cm | ecosystem: Environmental > Aquatic > Marine > Hydrothermal vents >... | reverse complement strand
GAACGGGGGGAGCTAGAGGGGGCGCGATCCATGCGTAGCCACTTTGTGAAATCTGCACAAGTATCGATTGTACTCCATCTGATGAAATCTGTCCAATGAGGTCAAACACCCTCCCGCAGGTTGTCGTCGACCCCAACTCTGGAAGGAAATCATACGCTGAGAAACCTGCGGGAGGGTCAACAATTCTACAGGATGTGAGCCAGGAATTGTTTAGTGCGTTCTTCCTTGGGATTGGTGAAAAACTCGTCGGGCGGTCCCGTTTCGGCCCAAACACCCTCATCCATGAGAATGACCCGGTCGGCCACGTCGCGGGCAAAGTGAATCTCGTGAGTGACGACGACCATGGTCATGCCCTCGCCAGCCAGCCGTTCCATCACCTCCACCACCTCGCCGATCAACTCGGGGTCGAGGGCCGAGGTGGGCTCGTCGAAAAGCATGATTTTGGGCTCCATGGCCAGGGCACGGGCGATGGCTACCCGCTGTTGCTGTCCTCCTGATAGCCGGGACGGGTACTCGTCTCGTTTATCCGACAGGCCAACCCACTCCAACAGTTCCTCTGCCTTGGCGATGGCCTCTTCTTTGGGCATCTTTTTGACGGTGATGGGTGCTTCGATGATGTTGCCCAGAGCCGTCATATGTGGGAAGAGGTTGAATTGCTGAAAGACCATGCCCGCCTTCTGACGGATTTCCTGGATATGCCGCCGGTGCTCGCGGCTCGGTTCCCTGGCCTTGATCTCCACGCCATCAATCTCGACCGTGCCCGCCGAGGGCTCCTCCAGAAAGTTGAGGCAGCGTAGGAAGGTACTTTTGCCCGCTCCCGAGGGGCCGATAATGACCACTACTTCACTGGGCATCACGTCCAGATCCACGCCCTTGATGACGTGCAATGGGCCAAAATATTTGTGCAACCCGCGCACCTTGATCATTGGTTCAACCATTCGCCTACCTCCTCTCGCCACGGGCCATGTAAGTTTCCAATTTACCCTGGAAGAATTGAAAGACGATGGTCAGGATCCAATAGAAAGCAGCCGCGATGAGAAAGGTCTCCAGGTTCCGAAAATTCTGACGCCCGATTTTTTGCGCCCGGAAAGTCAACTCTTGCACGGTGATGATAGATACCAGAGCCGAGTCTTTCATCATAGCGATGAACTCGTTGCCGATGGGCGGAATGACAATGCGAAATGCCTGGGGCATAACGATACGGCGGAAAGTCTGGCTGGCCGACATGCCCAGGGCCTGGGCCGCCTCATATTGCCCAATGCCAATGGCTTGAATGCCGGCCCGAAAGATTTCGGTCATGTAAGCCCCATAGTTGACGCCCAGGGCCAGGATGCCAGCTGTTTTAGCTTCCAGAGTGATGCCGAGTTGAGGCAGTGCTAGAAACCAGATAAAAATCTGAACCAGCAGAGGCGTGCCTCGGATCAACGAGACGTAAAAGCCAGAGATGCCGTTGGCAAGCGGATTTTTGGACAGCCGTCCCAATGCGCCCACCAATGCCAGGACGGTGGCCAACAGGATTGCCATCGCCGAGACGTACATCGTGATCCCTGCGCCACCCATGATGAAAGGTAGCCACTTCCGCATAAAAGCGACGTCCAGGCCAAAGCGGCGCAGTGCGGAGAAGAGGAGGATGAAAATCGACACCCAGGTGGCTGCAATGAAAAGGCTGTGACGTACGTCCTGGGCTCGTCGGGCAGCCATTAACTGCTCGGCCAGCGATGTTGCGTCGGGGGCCTGGTAAGTAATGGCCACCTCATCCTGCCGCAGGTAGGCCACCAGAACGATGTACCCGATGAGGGACACTACTAATGGCCAGCCAATGCTGAGGCGCGTACCCCAGGTGATGGGATAGACGGTCGTCTCCAGCAGGGGTAGCACAGTGGTGACCAGTGGGCCGATGATGTACAATACCAGAGCTCCCAGGTAGCCCCAGGTGCGCACGCGCCACAGCCCCCAGGTCAGGAGGAGGCCCAACAGGCCGCTGCCCAACATCCAGGCCGCAAAGACAGTCCCCCATATTGGCATGAGGCCAAGCTTTGTCCACACCAGGTGCAGTTGCTGGTTGTTGACGGCCTCCCAGAGACGGACACTCCCATCGTTTCCACTGGAGAGGATAGTGTTCGCGTCAGAACCGAAGGCCACGCTGGTCACTGGACCGAGATGCCCCTTGAAGATGCCGGCAAACTTACCACCAGTCACCCGCCAGCGGCGGACCATGTTATCCCCGCCGCCGGAGAGAAGGTATTTGCCAGAGGCATCGAACACTACCTCTGAAACCGTCGCCAGGTGGCCCCTTGTCTTCCAGGCAACCTTGCCTTTTTCAACGTCCCAGATGAGGGTGGTGCCTTCGGCGCTGCCTGAGGCCAGGTATGTCCCATCAGGGCTGAATGCCAGGGCGGTCACCTCTTTCTTATGGCCCATCCAGTCTTTTTTGGTCTCCTCGTCCTCCCAGTAACCTTCCAGCCTCTGAAACGGTTCTCCGGTACGGGCATCCCAGATTTGGATGTTTTCACCATCGCCGGCAGCCACCAGCGTGCCGTCGGGACTGAGGGCCACAGCGAGTTTGGTGCTCTCGTTTGGCCCGATGGATTGGATCACCTGTCCCGTCTTCGTGTCCCACACCCGGACGATGCCGTCCTCACCTATCGTGGCCAGATTCGAGCCGTTGGCAGCCAGGGCCAGGTCGTTCAGCGGCCGATCGCTGGCGATTATCACCCTCTTGGCCTGACTGCCGGTTGGGCTTGCGTCGAGCGCCGCCGAGACGTCCCACAGCCGGATACTTCCATCGTAGCCGGCCGAGAACAAAGTTGAAGCAGAGGAAGCGAAGGCGACACCGGAGACGGGGCCAGTGTGGCCGGTCAGGGTATGCACCATCCAATCGTGCGTGATGTCCCACAGGTGGATTTTTCCATCACGGGCACCAGCGGCGACTAAGCTGCCGTCGGGGCTCAGCGCCAGGTCATAGACCTCGCTGGTCACGGCCAATCGCAGCGGCCCGCCGGCGTAATATTGGACACCGTAGAGCAGGCTTAGACCCGCGGTGATGGCGACGAGGAGGCATAAAATTCTCATTGTTCTTGAGTGAGATTGGAGTGTCAGACTGTTCGATTTGTTCAAGATCGCCACCTCCTGGTTAACCTAAAGGAGTGACCAAACCCCAATTATCTTCTAATCTTCAGAGTGTTTCATAAGCCTGTGTTTGCTCCCTGGCAGTGTTATCTGCCGGCGGTCCCGTGAGAGTTCCAAGTTCAAGGTTTCAAGTTTACCGTCGCGTCCAACCTGCAACCCGAAACCCGCAGCTTTGTGTTTCATGTGCTTCCCAGAAGCTGCGGCGGACTTATGAAACAAACTGAATCTTCATAAGCCCTGGGCTAAAAGAGCAAAGCCCTACGGGCTAGAATTCGGTCCCGAAGGGGCTTCGCCCTCCCGCGCTGTCTGGGGCTAACCGCACAGGTTGAAAATTTGTGGAGGGGCAGTACGGTTCAGTTAGGACTGTAATGTAGAGCCTGGTGCCCGTTCTTGCCGCCCTAAACTCCCGCAAAGGGCCAGGCTATGCTTAGCGATGGTACTCCACGATCACGTTCTGAGATGGCAGGCAACAGAGTGGCCGTCAGCTACCTCGATCAGCGGGGGTTCCTTTTCGCTGCATATCTTTTCGGCGATGGGACAGCGGGGGTGAAAACGGCAGCCACTGGGCGGGTTGATAGGGTTGGGAATCTCGCCCCGGGGCATGGGCGTGGTGCGGCGGAAACGCGGGTCGGGCACGGGCACGGCGGCCAGCAACGCCTCGGTGTAAGGGTGGCGTGTTTCGCGATAGACATCTTCCAAACGCCCCACCTCCACGATGCGGCCCAGGTACATGATGGCAATGCGATCGCAGATGTAGCGAGCTGTCGCCAGATCGTGGGTGATAAAAACGTAGGTCAGGTCAAATTCGTCCTTGAGATACTTCATCAACTCCAGCAGCAGAATGCGAACTGACACATCGGCCATGGCGATAGGCTCATCGGCAATAACTAGGTCGGGGTGCATGATCAAGGCCCGGGCCAGCACAACTCGCTGGCGCTGTCCGCCGGAGATTTGATGGGGATACTTGCGGTAGATGGTAGTGGCCGGCGTAAGCCCTACCTTTTCCATCATATCAATCACTCGCTCGTACTTCTCTCTCTTGCTTGCCAGACCATGGATTGTCAGTGCGTGCCCGATGGCATCGCCGATGCTCATACGTGGGTTGAGGGAGGCATAGGGGTCCTGGAAAACGATCTGCATCCGCTGCCGCAAGCGTCGCATTGCTTCCGCTTTCAAGGCTGTCAAGTCCTGCCCGTCGAAAAGGATCCGCCCCGCCGTCGGTTCGATGAGGCGGATAAGCAAGCGCCCTGTGGTCGTCTTGCCGCTGCCGCTTTCCCCTGCCAGGCCGAACACTTCCCCCCGCTTGATGCGTAGGTCCACCCCATCCACAGCGCGCACGAACTGTTTGTTTCGCGTCACCAGGTTTTCAACAAAGCCTTTTTGGACAGGGAACCACTTTTTCAGCCCATAAGTTTCAATCAGATTATCGCTTTTGCGCTGGGTTCCCGCTTGTTCAGTCATGGGTTCCCCTCAATCTTCGTAAAGCCAACACGCCGTCCAGCGGTTCTGATATATCTGCCGATAAGGGGGCTCTTCGTAGCGGCAACGCTCCATCGCCTGGGGACAACGGGGATGGAACCGACAGCCGGCCGGCGGGTGAATCAGGTCTGGCGGCGATCCCCGCATCGTGTGCAGTTCTTCGTCCTCAAGGCGGATATTGGGCACCGATGCCAGGAGCTCCTGGGTGTAAGGATGCAACGGTTCATCAAAAAGTTCCTGGGCTGGCGCGACCTCCACCAATTTGCCAGCGTACATCACGGCCAGCCGGTCGGCCAGTTCTGCTTCGATGCCCAGGTTATGGGAGATCAGGATCAGCGTCATGTGGTAGGTTTGTTTGAGATCTTTGAGTAAGTCCAGGATTTGGGCCTCGACGATGACGTCCAACGAAGTGGTCGGTTCGTCGGCGATCACCAGTTCCGAGTTTAAGATCAGGGCCAGGCCGATCATCACCCGCTGGCGCATTCCCCCCGAAAGCTGGTGAGGGTAATCGTTCAGCCGCTCGCGCTGGATGCCCAGGTGGTCGAACATCACGCCAGCCCGTTCCAGGGCTTCGGCCTTGCTGACCTTTTCGTGAGCGCGGATCGTCTCGATAAAATGCTGGTCAATGCGCTGCAAGGGATTGAGAGAGGTCATGGGGTCCTGGAAGATCATCGAGATCCGCTTGCCCCGGATGTGGGCCATCTCGTGTTCGTCCTTGGCTAGCAGATCTTCACCATCGAAGATGATCTGGCCGCCGACGATCTTACCCGGCTCGGATACCAGTCGCAGGACGGCGCGCCCCAACGTGGACTTGCCACAAGCCGACTCGCCCACTAACCCCAGCGTTTCCCCTTCGTACACGAACAGGTCCACATGATCCACACCCTTGACCGTCCCGGTGCGCACGTTGTAGTGAACCTGCAAGTCCTTGATTTCAAGTAAGATTGGTTTTTCGGTCATATCGTCTTTGAGTGTTTATAAATGTTCGCGTGGGCCAGACAGCGGTCGTACATTATCACTACGTGCTTTTAGTTCTCCGCCAGTCTTGGGTTCAAAATCTCATTTAACCCCTCGCCCAACATGCTGAACCCCAAGGTCAGCAAAGCGATCATCATGCCCGGGTAGGTAATGATCCACCAATAACCGCTGGGCACAAAACGTTTGCCTGACGAAAGGTCAAACCCCCAGTCGGGGGTGGGTGGCGGTAACCCCAGTCCCAGAAAGCTCAACCCGGCCTCGGTCAAGATCGAGTCGGCCACGTTCACCGAAAAGATGACGACGATCGAAGGGATGACGTTGGGAAAGACGTACACCCACAGGATAGTGAAAGCTCTGGCTCCCAGGCTGCGGGCTGCTTCGACGTATAGCTCTTCTTTGACAGACAGCACTTTGCCCCGCACCAGGCGAAAGTAGACGGGGATGTAGATGACCGCAATGGCGATGGCGATGTTCAACATGCCCGGCCCCAGCAAGGCGGCCATGGCGATAGCCAGGATCAGGCCAGGGAAGGAGTAGATGCTGTCCATGATTAAGGAGAGCACCCGGTCGAATAGACCGCCGACAAAGCCTGACAACAGGCCCAGGGGAATGCCCACTCCCGCCGAGATCAAAGCCGCCAGGATGGCAATGCCCAGGACTGTCCGCGCGCCGTGGATGATGCGGCTAAGCACGTCGCGGCCATAGTTATCGGTGCCCAGGACAAAGCTGTCGCCAAAGGGCTGGCCCACTGTCTTGATGGCAATGTTACGGTCCCGTACCTGCTTCTTTAACTTGGGGTCCTTGGCATTCGCTACCAAGGCGTCAATCTCACCCTCCCCCAGGCCCTCCACTGCCTTGCGAATGGAACTGTACTCCTTGTAGCCGATCCCCCGCTTGTCCAGCTCCCTCGCGGCCTGCGAGTTGACGACGACGCCAACGACGTGACTGGAGAGGTCGTCCATGCCCTGGATCGCATCGTTCCCTGCCAGCACGATGATTGACTGTCGAGCGCCGGGCCGGTTGAAAGGCGCGCCCACAAACTTGATAGGATCGTAGGGGGCCAGTTTGTCGGCAAAAAGGGTCATCAAGATAATGACCACCAGTAACACGCCACCAAAGATGGTGATCCACCACTCGGCCCCGTGCCACTTGGCATTGGTGAGAAACCAACGAACCGGGCTAAAACGACGTTCAGGAATTGCTGTTGTGGTTGCGGATTCGTTCATAGATTTATCACCAGTTCGGTCATCCGGCCTCCGGGATTAGAGATTCGGGGACTCGACCTGCATCCCGAATTACTGAATCGCCGAACCTAGTATCTGATCCTGGGGTCAATCCAGGCGTAGATAATGTCCACCATGAGACTCACGGCTGCTACGAGGACGGCGAAAAGAACCACCGAGCCCTGGATCGAGTTGAAGTCGCGGTAGCCGATGCGCTCCCACATGAAGAGGCCCATGCCCGGCCAGGAGAAAGTCGTCTCGGTGAGCACGGCCCCGGCCAGGAGCGCGGCGAATTGCAGGCCCATCATCGTCAGGATGGGGATAAAAGCGTTTTTGAGAGCGTGCTGGTAGACGACGACCCGTTCCTGAATCCCCCGTGCCCGAGCGGCGGTTATATAGTCCTCCCGCAGCACGTCAAGCATGTTCGAGCGGGTCAAGCGGGTGAACACGCCGGACATGTACAGGCCCAGGGTAAAGGCCGGCAGGAGTATGTAGCGGATCGCGCTGCCCAGCGATTTCCAATTGCCGGTCAGGATGCTGTCCACGAAAAAGAGGCCGGTGATGTGTTTGGGAGCCATCCCCGTGCCGATGCGTCCCGAGATGGGCAGCGGCAGAAAATTGCCAAAGATCGGACGGAGGAACTGGTGGGCAAACCGGGACGTTTCATACCAATCCCCCAGGTACACCCCCAGGATCAACTGGAACATGAGGCCCAACCAGAAGACAGGCACGGCCCAGATGACGATACTAAAGATGCGAAAAATGTAATCGGCCACGCTGCGCCGCTTGTGGGCAGCGTAAGCCCCGGTGGACACGCCGATGAGCATCGTGATAATCAGGGAGGCGATGGCCAGTTCCAGGGTGGCCGGGAACTTAAGTTTCAGGTCATCAATGACGGGACGGCCCCTAGTGGGAGCCAGTGATACCCCCAGGTCCAGATGGATCAGGCTCCACAGATAATTGAAGTATTGACTGTCGAAGGGTTTGATGGTAATCGCAAACTGGTCGGCTGGCGCCCAGCCCTCCATACCGCCGGCCGGCACGCTGAGTTTGATCCAGGGAAGGTTTTCATAGCGATTCAGGCCATTGTCGGTACCGATCCAGGGAACTCCCGATTTATCTCGCCGGATCGCGTTCACGTGATCATCGGTAAGACCGCACCCCGCAGAGGTGAAGCTGGTCCAGTTCTGACCGTCATAGTGGCTGGCACCTCCATCGGTGCCGACCCACAGGTCGGCCTTATCGCCCCAAATGGCGTTGATGTGATTGTCAGGCAGACCATTCGCCGTCGTAAAGGTCGTCCACTCAGTGCCATCGTAACGGCTCAGCCCATTGTCCGTGCCAACCCAAAGGGTGCCATGACCATCTCCCCAAATTGCGTTGACGTGATCGTCGGCCAGGCCATCGGCGGTAGTGATGGTATGCCAAACCTGGCCATCGTAGCGGCTCAGTCCCTTATCCGTGCCAAACCAAAAGGTCTTCTTCCCATCTCCCCAGATCGCCCCCACATAGTCGCCGGCCAAGCCGTCGGCCGAGGTGACAGTCGTCCAGGTTTTACCGTCGTAGTGAGCCGCGCCACGATCGGTGCCGACCCACACTGACCTGGAGCCTTTGCCCCAAATGGCCAGCACGCGGTTACTGGGTAAGCCATCGCTCGTCGTAAAGGTCGTCCACTTGTTGCTTCTCAAATGGAGGACGCCACCCCCATCGGTACCAAACCAGAGGTCGGCAGGCCGGCCGCTCCAGATAGTCAGGATATCCTGGCCAACCGTCGTCTTGAAGGTATCCCAGCCCGCGGAACTATAGCGGTTCACGCCGTTGTCCGTGCCGAGCCAGAGCAAGCCCGAGGTTTCGCACCAGATGGCGTTTACGCGGTTGCCCGTCAAGCCACACTCTGAAGGATGAGCTGCGCACTCAGCGGCGGTGAAGCTGTCCCACGTCTCGCTGCCTGGCAGGACTTTCTCGTCGAGGATTGTCATCTCTGTGTTGACTTGCCTCATCCAGGCCATTTGGTCGGGGGACACCCACCCCTCGAAGTTCTCCGGGACGGCCACCTGGAGCCAATCTTTACCCGCTTCTCGTCGCCGGTTGCTGATCGCCAGAACGCTACCACCTTCGACGAGTAAGGCTTTGCTCCCCTTAGCCCCGGGCTTGGTTTGTAGGAACAGTTTATCGGGCAGCACGCGGGCGCTACTGCCCCTGAAGTTGAAAAACAGCGGCCGATCCAGTCCCAGGTTATGCTTGATCTGCTCTTTGTACTCCTGGGGCACTCCCGGTCGCAGCATCGCCTCGACCGGATCTCCGGGCATGATCCGCACCACGATGAATACCAACGTGACGAGGACGAATAGCATGGGGATAGTGAGCAAGATTCGGGTGATAATATAAACGCGTAAAGATTTCATAACCTAAGTGTTCCAGGAAGACCCTGCGTCTGAGACTCTTCGATTTTATACCCTTCGGGTTTCTGGTGGTCCCCCTGTAGAGTGTTGGTGACGTGTCCCGCCCGAACGTGAACGTTCGGGCTACGAGATGCAAGGCCCTCCGGGCCTCTGGAGCCCCCGAAGGGGGCTTTCCACCTCGTAGCCGGGCGGTTTAGCGCCCGGCGGAACGGACGAGGAGCACCAACACACAAGGGGAAAACTACCGGGTTTCTGAAAAACCCGAAGGGTATAAATCAGATCAAAGGAGGTTTGGCAGATTAGCATTCTTCTTGCCAAAACCTCCCAGTAGGCGACACCTGTGTGGTCGCCATTACTGGGCAAGCACAGAGGCAGGGGCAGGCACGAATGCACTGCCCCTACTTCTATCCCTACTCCCCCACAGTTTTTTCCTGCTTATTTGGCCAGCAAGAAGTAGTGGAAGAGCATGTTCGGGTCAAGCACAATGCCCTTGATGTCAGGCTGCGCCACGACCAGCAGCGTGCCCTGGGTCAACGGGATCGTCGGCACGTCTACAGCCCACAGCTTTTGGATGTCCTCATAGATCTTCTTCCGCTCGTCGCTGCGCAGGTCTGTCGCCTTGCGACCGGCGGTTAACAAGGAATCCATCTCGTCGCTGGCGTAGAAGATGCCGATATCGTCCGACGCCCCGGACTCGGCGAAGGGAGCAGTGTAGTTGTCCGGGTCGAGGTAGTCAGGATACCAGCCCAGCAAGAACACAGGCATGCTACCGGCGTTCATGTACTCTTTGTAGGTAGCCCACTCGGTGTTCTGCAGGTTGACCTGGATCAAACCGGTCTCTTCCAGGTTGTCCTTGATCACGGTGGCTACGTCAGCTTCGGTTGGGCCGTAGTGAGTCGGTGTCCACCACAGGTCCATCTCTAACGGCTTATCCGCGCTGAAGCCGGCCTTCGTCAACAGGTCCTTGGCCTTAGCCAGGTCTCGCTTGGCAAAGGCATCAATGTGCGACCACATGCCCATCGGCACCATGCTGTAGAGGGGCTTGTGGGTGCCCTGGAAAGCGATGGATGTGATGGCCTCGCGGTCCACAGCGGCGGCAATCGCCTGGCGCACCTCTTTCTGATCAAAGGGCGGCGTGGTAACGTTGAAGCAGATGTAGCGGATCTGGGCGCCGGGGCCCTCAGCAACCTGAAGCTTGCCCTCGGCTTCCAGGTCAGCATAGTCGGTCGGGTTGAGTGTCTTGGTTGCCACGTCAACCTCGCCGCTCTCCACTGCCAACCGCAGGGTGGTCGGATCAGAGTAGTACTTGACGATGATCTTGGGAGTCTTGGGCGGGGTGCCAGGGTAGTCCGGGTTGGCCTCCAGGTCCATCTCGACGTCGCGCTCCCACTTGGTGATCTTGTAGGGTCCAACGCCACCGCAGGTGCTGTCTGAGTCAATGGCATCCTGGGAGTAGCAATTGGGACTGACTGGCGCGTAAGGCTCCGTGGCGACCAGCAGTGGGAAGTAGTTGACCGGCGCTTGCAGCACGAACTTGACGGTGTAATCGTCCACCACCTCAACGTGATCCACGAAAGAGGTGACCAACCAGTTGGGGTCGCCCTCGAGGGCAATCACACGGTCAATGGACCACTTGACGGCCTCGGCGTTGAACGGCGTGCCGTCCGTGAACTTGGCACCCTTCACCAGCTTGAAGGTGTACTCCAAGCCATCGTCGCTGACGTCAGGCATGGCGGTAGCCAGCCCTGGCTCCAGGTCAGTGGTGCCGGGCTTGTAGTGGAGCAGGGTGTCCATTGTGTTGTGGAAGATCTCCCAGGTGTGGAAGTCGTAGGCGTCGGCCGGGTCGAGGACGGTCACTTTGTCGGTGGTGCCAATGACTATAGTACCTTCTGACGGCTTGGCCTCTTCCGGTGTGACCATCTTGGTGATGTCCACGCCGTACCACTTCATTGAGAATTTGCTCAGGGTACCATCGGCGTGCATGGCGGCGATGATCTCGTTCAACTTGGCCAGCATCTTGTCCGATGGACCACGGCTCTTGTCCAGGGCGAAGGCCAGCGGCTCGTAGAAGGCGGGAGTGCCTACGTACTTGATCGGCACGCCGTTGTCAATCGCGTTCTGGATGGTGGGCTGAGCGGATATCACGCCGTCCAGGCGGACGCCATCGCCCAGGGCCAGGTCCTGGATGGCTTCCGCGTCGGTGGAGTAGGGTACTACTTTGACGCCCTGCGGCGGAGGGTACATGATCTTGCCGCCGAGTATCTCCAGCGTTCCCTCAAGATATGCCTCGTAGGTCGTGGCCGAGCCGAGCCCTACTTTCTTGCCCGCGAAATCCTCCGGCTTGGTGATGGTGGTGTTGTCCTTGTGCACAGCAAAGGAGGCGGGGGTGTAGTAGTAGGGGTCGGTGAACCACAGGACTTCGGAACGTGCCTCGGTGGGAGTCATGGAGCCGATGCTCACGTCCCAGCGGCCGCCCCAGTTGCCACCAGTGATTATATCCCAGTCCGGGGTAACGAACTCCACTTCCACGCCCAGGCGCTTGGCTACTTCCTTCGCGACGTCTATGTCGAAGCCATCGAGCTCGCCGGCATCATTCAGGAAGCTCTGCGGGGCGTAGTTAGGGTCGGTGGAGACCACCAGCTTGCCCGCTGCCATGACCTCGTCCAGCAGGTCCTTTGCCTCGGGCGGTGGGGTGGTGGGAGAGGGAGCGGGTGTGGGCGTCTCAGCCGGAGCCGATGTGGGTGTGGGTGTGGGGCATCCGGTAAGCGCTGTCACCGCCAGGCTTAGGACTACGAGGATACTCAGAATGCGTAAGGTTTTCATCGTAAACTTTCTCCTCCTTCGTGACGAATAGGTGAATCGGGGTCAATAGATACAGCACCACTTCTCGACTCACATCACCTCCTCTCCAATAATTATAACAGATTATACAGCGAATTGTATTGAAAGCTCTGCACTGAGCTGTGCGTGAAGGGTAGTCAGCGACGACTAATGGACGAAGCAAAAAGTGGAATATTGTGGAAGGCCGCGAAGCCAGAAAGGTCATGCGACACTGTACCTGGCTTCTGGAAGTGCGGCTTAAGTATAACAGAAATGGAACATACTGTCAAGGTAAACGTCAGCTTCAGGTGTCCGTCACTTTCAAAGCGACGGACACCTGGCACTCAGCGCACGTCTCCACGGAAGCCCTCGAAGGCGAGCAGGAAGAAGCGAAACTCTCCCTGTCGTCCGCGATGGTAACGGTTGTCCGCGTCCCACCAGCGTTCAAAGTTGAAGACCACGGCGTCGGCGTCGAAGGGAGTGCCGTCCTGGAAAGTAATTCCCTGGCGCAGATAGAAAGTGTAGGTCAGCCCATCGTCGGAGACGGTGTAGTGCTCCGCCAGCCAGGGTTCTACGTCCGCAGTGCCCGGTTTGAAGTGCATTAGCCCCTCGGTGATCTGGCTGCCCACCTGCCAGGCGATGGGGTCGGTCTCGTCGGCCAGGTCCAGGCCGGGCGGCTCACCGGCCAGGGCGTGGGTGTAGGTCGGCTGGCCGTTGTGTGCCAGGCGGAAATCTTCGCAACCGATGGCGCTCGGCGTGAGGCCCTTCACCGAGGCTTGCGCGCCCAGTGCGTCGGCGAAGGCGACCAGGGGCACGATCAAGGCTTCGTCGTGAATCGTCTCGTTAATCTGATCGTAGAGTTTCTGCCGCTGGCCGGGATTGGGCTGGCTGCGCGCCTCGGCCAGGAGCTCCAGCAGTTCCCGGTCGGGTGGGGTGCTGCCCAGGGAGGCGTTCGTCGGGGTCAGGATGGGCGTCAGGTAGCTATCGGCGTCGGGGATCGTCGAGGCCCAACCCAGGATGGCCAGGGGTGCTTGACCGTGCATCACTTGATCGCTGAAGGTGAGGAGGTCGGCGGTGGTGATCTGCACGGTGACGCTCACCG
>Ga0164310_10001539_pt1 | contig 13133 bp, 15 predicted proteins | sample GuaBasSedimGuay1_FD_121795 | JGI IMG/M metagenome (GOLD analysis project Ga0164310, IMG submission 121795) | Subseafloor sediment microbial communities from Guaymas Basin, Gulf of California, Mexico - Guay1, Core 4569-9, 0-3 cm | ecosystem: Environmental > Aquatic > Marine > Hydrothermal vents... | reverse complement strand
GCTAAAGCCGTTCTAACAGCCTGTTCAGCCGCCTTTTCAGGGGGTAAACGCCCAAACTTTCCATAAACAATCTCTTCGGCTATCTTGAAGGCTATTTCCTCTCTCGGCAGTTTACTGCTTAGATTTCTAATGCTTTCAGCCACGCCGGCAGGCCCTACAAGCCCTTCAACCAGACCGGCTAGGTCCTTTGCAATTTCGCATTCAGGCTTTAAGGCAGGATCTAGACCCTTCTCTCTAGCCCTTTCGGCTATTTGACGCAGTCTCTCCAATTCCCCTTCTAGGCCAAGAACATATCGCCTATACTCTTCACTCATCTCAGCGGAGTTCAATCGAAGCCTCCAATTTAGAATTTGACAGCTGTGTCTAGAATATTTCGCTTTTCAACACGAAACAGTTAATTGCATAGTCTATTCTGTGTAAATTCTACATAAAATTATGGCGTGCCAGCTCTCCTTCGGTCTTCCAGTAGCCTTCTGATAAGCTTCTTTGGCCATTTGTGAACGCCTCTCGGCACATTCCTTACATTTAACGTGTCTAAGATCTGAGGGGCCGTCGCAGACGCCGCAATTTAAAAGCAGAACCTCGCCTAGTCCACGTAAGGTTGTCCATGCAAACTCTTTCTCGTCATATTCGGGTGTAAAATCCGGCCAAACACCAAAAAGATCCTCTCTGCCCAAAGCTTTCTTTAAAGAATTAAAGAATCTTTCAAAACATGTCATTTTCTACTCTTCACTCCAACCTTAATTCCCTTAACTATCTCTCCTACCTTGCCCTTCGCATCAGAGCTTTCGATGACGTTTCCGGTTACAATTATGTCGGCTCCGGCCTTAACGGCCGCCGTCGCATGCTCAGCAGACTTTATTCCGCCGCCGACAATTAGAGGAATATTAACAGTTTTTCGAACTGCAAAAATCATTTCCGGGGGAACTGGAACCTTAGCCCCAGAACCCGCCTCCAAATATACGAAGCGCATCTCCAAATACTGAGCGGCCAAAGCGTGAACGGCAGCAAGCTCAGGCTTATCGTACGGGATAGGTGTAGCCCGCCCAATAACCCCTGCAGTTCCGCCCTCGCCAACAATTATGTAGCCCATAGGTATAGGCTCAAGTCCAAAACGCTTTACTAACGGCGCGCCTAGAACTTGGGCGCCCATCAAGAAGTAAGGGTCCGTAGAATTTAATAATGACATGAACCATATGGCGTCGGCGTAACGGCTTATTCCGGTCACATTGTTTGGAAAAAGTATAACTGGAATTCGGATGGCTCGCTTTATAGCCTTAATGACATTATCCAAATGCGACATTGAAATGAAGGTTGAGCCTCCAATCATTATAGCGGAGGAGCCAGAAGCCGCAGCATCCTTTGCTATCTTTGAGGCGGCTGAAGAGGTTACTTTTTCTGGATCTATGAGGGTTATGTGTATAGCTCCATTTTTTCTAATTTGACTCAGCAGATATTGCTCAATTTTTCCCAATTCCATATAGATTACCTACTCACAGTCTTGGCGTAAAATCTGTCGGTGAAAAGGCAGTATGCATCAACTTCTTGGAAGATTGGCTTTATTGGAAACTCGTCTTCTAGACCGCAGCTTCCACATCTGACTACAGCACGCCCCTCATCCTTATAAAGTTCGACTCTTACAGCCATTTTTCCGCAGTTTGGACAAACAAATACTTTTGGTAACTTCTTCTTTGGAATGCGAATGACCTTTCTCCGCCTACGACCCATATGGAAATCCTCATATTCCCCTTAATCCAATAATTCAAGTCTGCCATTATCCCTTAAATAGTTGACTCAAAATGACCAAAAGGTGAAGAATTTGAAGCTAACTCCACAGGTTTTAGAACTCAACTGGGGCAATGTAGCAGAGAGAATCAAGAACTTCATACGTGACTACGTTGAGAAAGCTGATGCGGAAGGCATAGTTCTGGGAATTTCTGGAGGAGTCGACAGTTCGACAGTTGCCGCCATCTCAGCCCTAGCGATAGGCGGAAAAAGGGTTTTAGGCCTAATAATGCCAGAAGAGGAAACATACAACCCGAAAGACGTAGAGGATGCGAAGAGAGTAGCGGAGAAATTTGGCATCAAAACGGAAATCATTGACCTCTCAAACATTCTCAAAGCCTTCTACAATGCCATACCCAACTTTAATGAGCAAGATAGAGTCAGTAAAGGAAACATCAAGGCCAGAACACGAATGATATGCATATATTACTATGCAAACGCCCAAAACAGAATAGTTATTGGAAGCTCAGACAAATCTGAAACGATGATGGGATATTTCACAAAATGGGGAGATGTAGCCGCCGATATCTCTCCCCTAATGGACCTATACAAGACACAGGTAAGAAAGCTCGCACTTCACATAGGCGTGCCAAAAGAAATAGCGCTAAAACCTTCAACCCCGGCTCTCTGGCCAAATCAAACAGCCGAAAAAGAACTTGGAATGAAATACGAAATTCTAGACCTAATCCTATACGGCCTAGAAAGATTCATGAGCCCCCAAGAAATCGCCAACCAACTGAACTTACCAGTAAAAACAGTTGAAGAGATAAAGGCTAGATGGATAGCAAACGAACACAAAAGAAGGATGCCCCTAACAGTCAAAATTCAATATAGAACCCCCGGCGCAGATTTCCGCCTACCGAGAACCTAAAAGGAGAGAAAATAAATGGTTAACACATTAAAGATTGCCCTCGCCCAAATCTCGTGTAAGAGAGCAGATAAAGTAAGCAACATAGAAAAAATGAAGGCTTACGCCGAAAAAGCCAATAAAGAAGGCGCCAAACTCGTCATATTTCCAGAACTATCACTAACCGACTACCTTGTAAGAGACCTAATCTACGAACTTGCAGAACCAATTCCGGGCCCTTCCGTTGAAAAAATGACGGAAATAGCAAAAGAAAATCAAGTCTACATTGTTTTCGGCATGCCCGAAGTAAGCCAAAAGGCGGAAAGCGTAATCTACAACACAGCTGTGCTGGTTGGGCCGGAAGGCTACATTGGAAAGTATCGGAAGATGCATTTGCCAACCCACAGCGTATTTGAAGAGAAAAGATACTTCAAACAAGGATACAAGACACCCGTCTTTGAGACTAAAATTGGCAGAATAGGCCTAATGATATGCTACGACGTGTTCTTCCCAGAAGTTAGCCGAGCGTTAAGGCTTAATGGAGCTCAATTAATAGTCTGCATTTCGGCTTCTCCGGCCGTAAGAAGAAAATTCTTCGAAATACTAACCGCGGCGAGGGCAATAGAAAACAACGTTTTCCTAGCCTATGTAAATCTCGTCGGAATAGAGGAAGGCCTACAATTCTGGGGAGGAAGCCGCATAATAGGCCCAAACGGAAGCATAATTGTCAAGGCAAAATACCATGAAGAAGACTTTACAGTTGGAGAAATCGATTTCAAAGATATAAAACATATTGCAGCATTCGTTCCAACAATAAGAGATTTAAGACCAGAACTTTATGAAGAGCTGAAAGAGGCTTCTGAAAAAATATAATGTGATCCGTGAGGTCACGTGTGATGACCTACGTGATTAGAAACGAAGATGTAGAAGAAATTCTCATTGGCATACCTAAAAATCATAAACACTTGCGCATATGCATAAAAATTGGCGATAAGACATTAATTTTCCAAGAAGCTACTATAGCCAACCTTGTAAGAGCCTACACAACAATAAAAACCCACCCAACCATAAAAGCGCTAAAATTAAAGAGAAAAACTCTACCAGAAAGAGAAATAAAGACAGGATACGCAAGGAATCAACTAATAGAAGTCGAAGAGAAGGAGGAAGAAATCGAAAGGGAAATAACTAAGCTTTTAGAAGAGGCTCAACTATTTTAGGCTCTTTAAGGCCCTTTCTATTCTATTCATGGCTTCCTCAAGGTTCTCATATGAGGTTGCATAAGAAATTCTAATATAGCCCTCGCCGTGTTCGCCAAATCCTGAACCCGGAACCACAACAACCTTCGCCTCCTCTAGAAGAAAGCGTGCAAACCTCTCTGAGGACATACCAAAAGCCCTAATGTTCGGGAAGACATAAAAAGCCCCTTTTGGGACCACACAACTCAAACCCTCAATTTCACTTATTCTCCTACAGACAAGCCTCCGTCTCCTATCAAACTCATGAACCATATCATAAACAAAATCTTGAGGCCCCTCAAGCGCCGCCAAGGCTGCATATTGAGTGGGAGTATTGACACAAGCAGAAGTATACTGATGAACCAAAGCCATAGCAGAAATTATATCAGATGGCCCCAAAGCAAAGCCTATCCTAAAACCAGTCATAGCATAAGTCTTCGAAAACGAGTTTACAACCACTGTTCTTTCACGCATACCAGGAAAAGTTGCAACACAATAATGGCAGGCATCATTATAAAGAATTTTCTCATAAACCTCATCTGAAATTACAACCAGATCATGCTCAACTGCAAGCTTCGCCAACGAGCTCAAATCATCATAAGTAAGAACCGAACCCGTCGGATTATGCGGAGAATTTAGTATCATCACACGTGACCTATCCGTGATAAGTGACCTCACAACTTCAGCGTCAATTCGAAACTCATTTTCCTCCATAAGAGGTATAGGAACAGGAACCCCTCCAGCAATCCTTATGACAGGCTCGTAACAGACAAATCCTGGATCAGGAAATAAAACCTCATCACCAAGATTTACAGTAGCCATCAAAGCAAGAAAAACAGCTTCCACAGCCCCAACAGTTACCAAAATCTCAGACCCCGAATCGTACGAGAGATTATAATCTCTTCTTGTTTTTCTAGCCAGAGCCTCTAAAAGCTCCGGAATTCCAGTGGTCGGCGCATAATGAGTTTTTCCTTCTCTCATAGCCTTCTCAGATGCTTCTATGATATGTTTAGGTGGAGTAAAGTCCGGTTCTCCAATTCCAAGGTTTATAGCACCCGGAAAAAGCCTTGCAGCCGCAAAAAACTTTCTGATTTCAGATAGCTTAATTTTCTTGACTCTTTCAGCTTTTCTGTCAATTTTCAAACTCTATACCTCGCACAAATTTCTGTATCATTTAAGATAAATGTGGAGTTGAGTAGTTAGCAGTGAAAGGTTATAAAGGTTTGCTCGTATACAAAATAGTATACCTACGCGGGTAATATCAGATGAGAAAATTAATACTTAAGGAAAGTGTCCAAAAGATAATAAAAAGCTCCATGAATGACCCAATTGTAAATATACTTCTAAAAAATAGCCATCTAACAAAAACACAGCTCGAAACTCTTCTGATAGACGTACTAGCAGAAAATTTTGCCGAAAACCAATTAAGCTTCGAAGAAAAAGCAAAATTAAGGCTAATAAAGCCTTCCGTAACCCGCGGCGCATTCAATAGAACATTAAAACAGGCAAAGGACAATGTAGTAAAGTCAATATACACAATAATGCTACTGGGCTACTTAGGAATATTCGAAACCTCAAGCCTAACACCCTATATTGAAATTTCAAACAAACTAAAAACTTACATAGAAACCTACAAAAAGTTCCTTAAAGATAGAAAAAAGGAAGAAAAAGAGCTAATTGTAATTTTAAGGGAAGAAATAGAGAAAATGCTCACGGAGTCCACGCCGTGACATGTGATATCACAAACCAATTTCCTAAACATAAAGTAAGCCCAAAATTTAACTTATGGAAGATAAGCCGCAAATAATAATCCACTATTATATTCTATTTGTTTTTCATCGAGATTTGAGGTTTTAAACATTTATTTGATGAAATTGCTTTTTATCATGTGATGTGTGATATCACGCAATTAGCTACCGCAATCTTTAAGTTCATAATTGGGGAAAGACTTGGGGTGACATTAAGGTAGTTGTGATGTTACGGATGAAATCACAAAAATATCACGGTGATAAATGATGATTGAAATCTTCCTAGCATTAACTTGTGTCCTTTTGGCTTTAACATTGGCTTCAGCCTTTATTTATTCCAAGAAAATACGCGAGGTTAAGGAGGAATATTTGAGGGCAAAGGATGTTGTTAGTGATATAGTTATCAGTTTTAATAAACAGCTAAATCGCCAAGCAGAGGCTGTAGCTTCCACAAATAGCAGGGCTGAAACAGCCTATCTTAGAAGTGAAATTCTAGAGAGAAAAATCGGTGATTTAGAAAGGAAGATTGACGGGTTAGAGTCAGGTTTAGAAAGCTTAAAGAAGGAAGTCAAGGGGTTTCATGAAAAGTTGAAAACAGCTGTTGAAGGCCGAAAGGAAATTGAGGAATTGAAAAGAAAGATTGTGGAGCTTGAGGAATTAAGCTATCGTACCGTTGAGGGAGGAGAAGTTGAAATGGAAGAAAGAGTTTCAACCATACCAATCCCGATAAGAAGGGACAAGGTGCTGGCGAGTTTAACAAGTACTGAGCTGGCCGTTTTGAAGATACTTGTAAGCGAAGGCCCGAAAACCGCGCCGCAAATCAAAGATAGGATAAAGCTCACTAGGGAACATACAGCTCGGTTAATGAAGAAGCTTTATGAGAAGGGCTTTCTTGAAAGGGACACCTCGAAGATTCCCTACTCATACAGAATTAAGGAGGAAATGCTTAGACTTCTAAAGAAGGAGAAAAGTTCAGAATAAAGTGTCAGCCTCTTTCAAGCGTTTAAGCTTTAAATCAAGATTTTCCAGCGATTTTGAGCTGGGCAATTTATAGTCTACGTTTTCTCTCTCGTCTAGATATTCTGGATAGTGAACAACTTTTATTGGAACTGCAAACCTTATTCTAGGCTCCGAAATCAAGAGAGCCTCGCCGACATCCAACATTTTAATTTCAGTATCGCTATATTCCAGATATGGAGTGTTCTCGGTTAGATAGTATCTGTCCCTTTTGAGTTCCGTTTTCATTATGACTTTCGTCCAGAGTTCGGCGAAAACGTCAAAGTTTATTCTTGAAGGCCGAGGCGTAACAGCGTTTAGGCCGACTCTGTATTTGCGGTAGGTTAGGGCAATATCCGAAAATATCGTTTTTGGCTTTGCAGGATCAAGGAATTCGTGGGCTTCCTCTAGGGTTATCAGTAGAGTTGGAAGCTTTCTCCATTCTTCATAGTTTTGTTCCCACATTCTCTTATAATGGAGGGCTACCATAGCGGCTGTTAGACATGTTATGCTTTGTTGCTCTTCTGAACTTAGGCCTGAAATGTCGACTAGGCATGTGATCCCCTGACAGATATTCCTAATCACATCATCTAGGAAGCTGTAGTCTGACGACGGAAATATCTCCTCAGATGACGTTAAATTTGAAAGCTTAAGCATTAAGGCGTCGATAACTCCCTTATGTCCGTACCCCGCGAGATTTTTTATGCCGGTGTATCCGTCCCGCGAGTAAACGTCAAGCGCTTCGGCTATCCAGTTTTCGCCAAGCCTATCATAGAGTTTCTGCGCCAATTTTGATTGTGGAAATCCAAGTTCTGGAAATATTATTTGAAGTTTTCCAGGAGTTAAGGATTTTAATCCTATCTTGAGCTTTCCATTTTTGGCAGAATAATATCTAACTTTTGTGTGAAAGAGCGGATGATCTTTTAGGCCTCTTTGCGGATGTATTCCTCTGCCGTCTAGAAGCTGGCCTGCAAAGTCGAAGATTAGGCCTACGGTTAGCGGGCTGTGGTCGATTATTTGGGCGTTCAGAACAAGTTCGCAGTTGGTTTTTCCTGATCCAGTCATTCCAAACATTCCCATCATTCTCGGAATAGCCTCGATATCTATGCCGACGAATCCAAGCTCCCTCTCTCCTGAACGTAAACGCCCAATCTTTAATGGTCCATCCAACTTTAGGATAGAGCAATCTTCCTCAGTTGCGGCGTAAACCTTATCCATATAGTTCGGATTAAAGGTGGGCGCTCTAACTCGTCCATCTCTTCTCTCTAGAAAGAGTACAGCTTCTACGCATCTATAGGAAGAGTAGGGACCAAAAGCCTCTTTTCCTTCGGCTTCCCGCAATTGCTCATCCGTTTTTAGAGTTGAACCACTCTTTGAATTAACAACTCTTGCGTAAAATATTCTGTCCGCCGAGTTTATTCGGACTATTTGACCGAATGAAAGTGAATGATTCTTGTCTAGGAAAAATGTTATTTTGTCTCCGCTGACCTCTCTAACCGAGCCTAATGGCTTTTGCTCATACATATTCTATCAGCTCCTTTTCAAAGGGATATTTAAATCCGTGAAGCTCGTCTGGAAAGTTGCATGAAAGCTCTTCTCTACGAATTCTTTCAAATATGCCGTTCTCTTTCAGAACCTTTTCAAGTTGATCATGATAATAGAGAAGCTTCGAATTTGAAATTCCAGAAAAGTCGTGGGCAAGCCAGAGGGCTATTGGATATCCAAGGCATCTAGGATCCTCCGAGATGGAAGTTAACGGTGAGACTATTTCGCTTGGCTCAAATCTTTCTATGAGGTAGTCCATTATGTCGCAGCGGAAAACCCTCGGGCTTTCGGCGCAAAGCTTGATTAGGCAGATGTCACCGTATAAGTGCTCATTCTTGTCGGCCTTCCTAGCTGGATGATAGATCCATGTAGGATAATCGGCCATTTCATAAACTGTAGCGACAAGATCCCTCCCCTTGCTGTCATGAAGCATAGGTGACTGCTTACTTATGGCGAGCAACTTTAGGTTTTTCTCCTGACATTTTCCATAAAGCATTATCGGGAATCCCTTCTTTTCTCCAAAATAGCTTGCGCCGTCAAGAAGAAGATAATCATTCTCGGAGAGTAAGTTGAGTTTTTCAAGGGCCATTCTGCTCTCGAATTCGAACCTAAGTCTTCTGAGAAGCCTACCTCTTGTTAGATAATCGCCAGGGACAAACTGTAACTTTTCTTTGTGTCCCCACTCGACTTTTCGATTCTGAACTAGAGCATATGCGACGCGAAACACGTAGATTCCCCAGTTATGGGCCCTCTTCAGAGTTCTCGTGGAGCAGTCAACGGCTAGGAACCTTATGTTTTCGGCGCTGGTTTTTCTGAGAGGCTTTATCTTTTCCTTGCTTGGATTCTCCAGCAGCCTTGGTTCTTCACGTATTTGTATGCTAACTGGACTCCATCCCTTTTCCACATAATTCCTCAGAGCATCTACAATATCCTGTAGATCTGTTTTAACTTCTGCATACATTCAGCTTTCCTCATTTCTTCGTCATAAAACGTATCGCTTGCCTAGTTATTTCTGTTACCATTTTATAACGCTTTACCCTAGAATTGGAACTTGCCATAAGAAAACCTCTATCTGCAAGGCGAGAAAGATAGGTTGAGACTGTGCTGAGATTTATAGGTTCTTTAAATTCGTCTTCATATGCCTCTTGAACTTCCTTGGAAGAGAACCACGTTAATGGAAAATTCTTCTCAATTATCGCCTTAACCTTCTCGATTTTCGACATCTTGTATGGAGAACTCGCCGAAACAGGATTACTGGAAGGTATCCCCCCTAGAAGCTCTATTAAATCAAGTATTTTAACCGCTTTCTCTCGGGAGATATTCCCTTCTAAGGATATGGTATACTTGTTACCTTCACTATCGAAGACTTCGATGCGCATTTTTCTTGCAGGCATTAAGTTAGCACCATAAGTGGCAACTTAACAGTTTACAGCTCACAAGTTAAAGAAGTTGCGGTGAAATCCGCAAATTAGAAAATAAATTTTTAAGCTTAGAAAAGAAAATTCTCCGCAATTTATAGCAATTTAGATTTCACAAACTTCACATAAGACAACCTTTCATAAAAAAGGAAAGAACCAGGAATTTTGCTATGTTCCAGTAGAAAGGTTGGGGTGTCTAGTTAGCTGTGAATATTACATGAAAAGTTAAAAATTGAGAAATTGGGAACAATAAGAGTAATTTGAAATATTAAATTCACAACAATTTCACAGAAGTTAAGTGCAGAGTAATATACTAACTGCATATAGATATGGAACGTACGCGATAGAAGATGTGCACAGAATGAATTTTGCGGCGCAATTATTAGAGCATACCTAACTCACACACACCCCTAAATTTCTACTGGAAAGGGTAAATGCGCCAGCAAGCGGATGAATAGAAATTTGGGAGACTAACTCTAAAAATATTTAGTAGAAAAGTTAAATTTAGAACTTCAAACTAACCTAACGGAGTATATTCTTCTTCTAGAAGAAGAATCAGTATTTCCATTGGACCTTATAGGAGTTCCATTAGAAATAGAGGGGTAGGAGTCTTCTTGGCTGTTTCGCTATTGTTCTGCTTTAGGCTAGTAGATTATGCCTCCACTTTTTTGTATGAATTGCTTTATGTCTAGCCAAGTGAACCTTGAGCAACGAAGCGCTTAGAGAGAGAAGGGAAGCAGGGCTCTAAGGTTGATGTTCATGACAAAATCATTAGACGTATTGGATACCCTATTTGATCGTTTCCTCAATCATGCACGAATATTCAAAGATAGGGATGTTCTCAGGCATGATTATATCCCTTCTTATCTACCGCATAGGGAAAATGAAATTAGACGTGTAGGGGAGGTAGTTGCGCCGGCACTAAAGAGATATAGGTGCTCCAACCTTTTCATTTACGGCAAGCCTGGGACTGGTAAGACGGCTGTTACAAAATATGTTCTGAGCAAAGTTGAGGAGAAAGCTAAAGAACTTGATGTCCCTTTAGTTGTGTCATATGTGAACTGTCGGCTAGTTGGAACCGAATATAGGGTTTTCTTTTATCTATGTAACAGTGTCGGCGTAAAAGTTCCATTTACAGGTCTCGCATTAGGAGAAGTATTTGATAGATTCAAAAGTGGGGCAGATCTCAAAGAGACTCTCCTAATAGTTGTTCTGGACGAAATCGATGCTCTGGTGAAAACAAAAGGTGACACACTTCTTTACGAACTAACAAGAATAAATGAGAGTCTCTCAAGAAGCAAATTATCTATAATTGGAATTTCAAATGATCTAAGATTTAAAGAATGGCTAGATCCTAGAGTTTTAAGCTCACTAAGCGAAGAGGAATTAGTCTTTAGGCCTTATAATGCTGCCGAGCTTAAAGATATCCTAGCTGAAAGGGCAAAAATAGCCTTTTATGACGGAGTTTTATCCGATGGAACCCTAAATCTATGCGCTGCGCTCGCCGCTGCTGAGCATGGAGATGCAAGACGGGCACTTGACTTGCTCCGAGTAGCTGGAGAATTGGCTGAACGTGAAGGCGCCAAGCAAATAGTAGAGGATCATGTGCGACTAGCAGAGAAAAGAATCGAGCACAACAGAATTTTCGAAGCCGTCAAGAATTTGCCTCTTCATTCCAAGCTTGTTCTCTGCAGCGTTTACTTACTGGCGAAAGCCAACATTAACGACGCGATTACAGGAGATATTTATGCTGTTTACTGTGAACTTTGCGCCGAAACTGGCATTGCGCCGCTAACTCAGAGGCGTGTCAGCACCCTAATTAGCGAGCTAGATGCTGTTGGTCTCTTAAATTCGCGGGTTGTAAGCTTAGGTCGTTATGGTCGAACCAAAAAGATTCGATTAGGTATTGGGCGTAGCATTATTAGGGAAGTGTTCCAGAATGATGAACGACTTGGAAGTCTGATAGGTTATGCGCCGAAGTGCCTCAGTAAGGCTAAAGATCGTAGGAATTGAAGACGGAAGCTTCACTAAGGAAACGCCAAAAGCATTACTCGTTGCCGTTTTGATGCAGGATGGAAGGTGGATAGAAGACGTAAAAATTAGTGAAATAACCGTAGATGGCCTTGACGCAACAGCCACAGCTCTTCAAATGCTCAAAAACTGGAACTTTGACGCTGTAATGCTTGCCGGCGTATCCTATGCCGGATTTAACCTAATAAACCCAGCCGAGCTTGCTGAAAATTTCCAAAAACCTGTTATAATTGTGTCGAGATCAAAACCTAACAATGTGGCCGTAAAAAGAGCCTTAAAGGAGCATTTTAAGGATTGGGAAACGAGATGGCGAGTGTTTGAAGGGTTAGGTCCAATCCATCAGTTTAAGCCCCTAAAGAATGAACCGCCAATATACTTGGAAATTGTGGGCGCCGAAACTGAATGGGCAATGAAGACAATTAAATTATCCTGCTTCTCATGCAGAGTTCCAGAACCAATCAGAGCGGCAAGAATAATAGCTAGAGGACTTTCTCCAACCTAGCAGTTAAGCAAAGGATAGGCAGGTTACCTCTAAGGTTTGCAAGTTAACGATCGGAACCACGCCTGGAACTGGCACCAGTCCCATCTTCTTCTGATAGGCAGTTTGTCTCTGCCAAGCACCAGAATTAACAATCAAGGTTCCGCGGTAATTCTCATAGCCTACAACATGCACATGACCAGCATGAAAAATGTCTGGAATTCTCTCTATGACCAGAAAGTCACGGGGTTCCGGCGCGATGGGGGTTTTTGCGCCATAAGTAGGCGCTAGATGCCGACACTGCAATAATAGTTTCATAGCCTTTTCAGGATTGCTAAATCCTATGTTTGGCGAAGAGACTATTACATCATCTAGGCTTCTGCCATGATAGATCAGAATTTCAACGCCGTGAACCTCAACTGTTGCTGGATTTCCAAGTGAGTAAATCTTCCTCTTTTCGTAAATTGCTTCTGCATAATCCCTTGGAATTGCTGGCTGAGGCAAAGCCTTTCTGGAAGCGTCATGATTTCCGGGAATGATTATTACGTCTATATAGTCTGGAATCTGCTCGAAGAATTCGGCGGCCAATTCATACTGTTTAGCAATGTCCTTTATGGCTAATTCCTTAATTTGCTGCGGGTAAACGCCTATTCCATCAACAATGTCGCCGGCAACAATTAGGTATTTCACTTTTCCAGCAACTTCTGCAGCCTTCGAATTTCCATATTTCCCATTAAGCCAGAAAATAAAGTTACTGAATTCTTCACGCATAAAGGTCTTACTTCCCACATGCAAATCTGAAATCAACGCCGCATAGACCGACTCAGATGCCGTCTTCGGGCTTCTTTTCGGAATGTCAGGCCAAATAATATCATCTGCAATAAGCAGGTTGCCTCTACCCTTGATGACCGATAGGCAGACAACCTGGTCCAAAAGGAGCATGCCAGCCTTTTCTAGTAGCTCTCTCTTGGCGTTGGCTGGGATAAGAACGGTTATCGCTGACTCTCAATCTTCAAGTCTCAATAAAATTCTCTTCTTGGATTCTCTCTT
>Ga0164310_10001534_pt1 | contig 13151 bp, 14 predicted proteins | sample GuaBasSedimGuay1_FD_121795 | JGI IMG/M metagenome (GOLD analysis project Ga0164310, IMG submission 121795) | Subseafloor sediment microbial communities from Guaymas Basin, Gulf of California, Mexico - Guay1, Core 4569-9, 0-3 cm | ecosystem: Environmental > Aquatic > Marine > Hydrothermal vents... | reverse complement strand
TATCAAATATAGAATACTAAAAATGTTTAATGCAAGTAAGGATCCATATTGTAGTAAAATATAACGCTAAGCATTACTACGAAAATCAACAATCTGCAAACATATTCACAATAGAAGTTTCTATAAAATAACTGATATAGCGAAATATCATATTAAAAAATTTTTAGTTTTGACATTTTAACACTATGTTTTTATAAATGAAAAGTCCAAGAACGATTTGATAAGAATTGAATAGAAATAAATGGAGATGAAAGTAAAAGATGACAATAGAAAAAACATATAGTAAAGATTTTCACGAATTAAAAGAAAACATAACAAAAATACTTGATTTTAACTCTTTTCAATATAATGATAGCTACCTTGCTAGAAGATTTAAATCGAGATTAAATCACTTTAAAATTGATACATATCATGAATACTGGGGATTACTAAAAGAAGATCTAGAAGAACAACAAAAGCTAAGAAAAGAATTAACCGTAAACGTTACAGAGTTTTTTAGAGATCACACAACATTTAACACGCTTCAAAATGAGGTCATTCCAGAAGTAATCAATCAAAACAATGATAATATCCGGATATGGAGTGCTGGAAGTTCAGATGGACGTGAAGCATACAGTATCGCCATGCTTTTCATTGAAAAAATGGGAGAACAACAAGCAAAAAGAAAACTCAAGATAATTGGAACCGACATAGATAAGGATTGCCTTGAATATGCCCGTAAAGGAACATATAGTGGAAAATCAGGCTATGGACAAATGGATGTTGGAGATCAACTAGGTTATTTCAAGAGCTATAAGAAATATGTCGATATAAACGATGGATCATATACATTCAAACCAGCTGTAAGGGAGATTGTTAATTTTGAATTTCATGATCTGATATCTGGGAGAAAAAAATCAAATTTTGATATTATCTTCTGCAGAAATGTTGTAATTTATTTTAATCGCGAATTAAAAAATACGCTATATATGGATTTTTATAACGCATTAAAACCAGGTGGAAAACTAATACTTGGAAAATCAGAAACTCTTTTAGGAGATGCAATGCAACAATTCAAAAAATATAAGCCAGTTGAAAGAATTTATTTGAAATAATCGAAGGGATCAATTGTGAAGATATCAACTCTTATTGAAGGTATAGATGAAACAAGTTTTTCACTAGAAGTATATCCTCCAAAAATAATGCCAATTAATACATCACCTTCAATTCAAAATCAGATTTCAAGTATTTTTGAAACCATCGAACAACTCATATCATACAAACCCTTGTTTGTAAGTGTAACATATAATCCCATAGGAAAGACAAAACTAACATCGATCCCCATTGCAGCTATTATAAAACAAAGATTTAATGTTGAAGTAGTTGCACATTTAACTGGGATATCAACACCAAAAGAAGAGGTCCATAGGATTTTAGATTTGATTGATTACTTTGATATCAACAATGTCCTTGCATTAAGGGGGGATTTACCAAAAGAGATCAAATCCAACAACAATTCATTTTTTGAGATGCAATATGCATCTGAACTTGTTGAAGAAATAAAACAACACAAATATCTAAACATGGGCATAGGTGTTGCATGTTACCCAGAGGGCCATATGGAATGTAAAAATGAATATGGTACACGAGATTTCAATAAAGATCTATATCATTTGAAAATGAAGGTAGAAAAAGGAGTAGATTTTGCAATAACACAGTTATTCTATGACAACAAATATTTTTACAGTTTCATTGAAAATGCAAGAAAAATGGGGATATCAATCCCAATTATCCCTGGGATAATGCCTATTTTAAACTATAAAAATATTCAAATGATAACGCAGTTAAGCGGTGCAAAAATCCCAAACTTCCTTAAACAAAAACTAGATAATAACCAGGAAGATCCAGAAGAAATAAAAGCAATTGGAATTGAACATGCAATCAATCAATGTAAAGGATTAATCGGAAAAGTACCATGTATTCATTTTTATACAATGGATAAATGGGAATCAATACAATACATATTAGAGGAACTAAGTGAAATTAAAAAACCATTGCTCTATCAATAAAAAAAAATCCATCATAAAAAACCCAGTTGACATCAAATTATAACACTTATTTTATAAAACCCTTTTTTTTTAAAAATGACGCATTAAATTAGTAAAATCAACAAGTGCTGATACTATTTTTAATGCAAACCGGAATGCATAAATATCGCTTTTCAATTATTCATAATGAAGGTAGTGAATAATGCATTTTAAAGTAAAATGTATGTTTGGATGGATATTTTCTCAATAAAGGGATTAAACTACCTTAGAAAAAGGAAAATTAAGAACATATGTAAAAAGATGGGGTAATAATTAATTGATCTTTATATGGCAACAAAAATAAAGAAAAATTCTGTTATTGCAAAATTTAAAAAAAAGTTTAAGGAGAGAGAAAAATGGAAACAATGCAATTAGAAAAAAAAGATTTTTTCTATGAACATCAATTTGATTGGGATAAATGCAGACACATAGTTAATGATTTCCAATCTGTAACTCATTGCCACCATTACATGATATTAACAACGCAAGTGGCAGAAGATGCAGATTTTATTGACGGAACAAAGATACTTATCACAACAATGGAGGATACAGCATACAGAGTATTACATCATTATTATACTAAACATAACATAACAGAACTCTGGGAAAAAATATCGATAGCAGAACAATACTACTCAGCCTTTGGACTTGGACAAATCAAGTTCAACCATGTTGGAGAATACTCGGCAACAGTAGATGTATTGCATTCACATATTGATGAAGGATGGATTAAAAAATGGTCAAAACGAAATAAACCAGTAAATTACATTGGCCGAGGATTTATCCAGGGAGTAATGTGTTTATTTAATGATAAACCAATAAGAAGTTACTGGTCTGAGGAAACAAAATCAATTGTAAAAGGAGATGACAAAGGAGAAATCAAAACTTGGTTGGAGTGGGAGTGAATATCATGCAGGGAAATATTGATAGAGAAAAAGTAATAAGTGAATTTTCAAAACGTGACGTAAGAGGAAACGATGAAGGTCTCATCCCTGAATACAATGTTCTTTTAAATCAACTTCCAACAGAATTCTGGAATCAATTCAACGAGCGAATCAGCACCAAAGTAAATCCAGAATTTAAAAAAGAAGCAGAACGACTCTTATACAACTCTGCAAGAGAATATGGATATCACACAGGATGGGGAATTATCACATCAGATGAATTCAAATCAGTTGTTGGACCAATGATTAAAGATGAACCCGAAGACATTTTACATGGGGCATATGCATTGTTTACTGCATGGGGTTGGGCAAAAACAGAAATCGTAGAACTAGATCCGGGAAAAAAAATGATTGTTAGAGCATATGACTACTACGAATCTGATGTTGTAAAATATGGAAAATCGCCCAAAATGTCAACATATATGATAGCAGGAATATCTGCTGCATTCATGGATCTAGCATATGGTGGAGAATACCCAAAGGGTTTTAATAAATATGATTGTAAACAAACCAAAGGTATTGAATGTGGAGACGATTTTGCAGAATTTGTCGTAACATCAAAACAAGAACAAAATAACTGGTAACAATAATTACCAGCTTTTTTCATTTTTTTAAACTACAATGATAAAATTTTATAACAAATACATTTCTTTTAAACGATTGTCAACTCGAGATAGTAAAATATTTCTTTGTTCAAGTTCCCTTCGCAGCATATTCACTTCATTTTGCTTGTCAGAAAGTTTATCTTGTGTGATACATAATTTTTTCTGAATACTCTCTGTTTTCTCCATCAAAATATCATTGTTTCTCAATTTAGAGATATCAGTAAGTCGGCTAGTTTCTTCATCTTTTAATGATAATAAAATATTCTTATGTTTCAATTCCGATTGTAAATGTTCAATCTCTTCATTTTTATCTCTTAATTTCAATGCAGCATATTCTAATTCTTTATCTTTTTGAGATAATGCAGACCGATATTCAAGCTTTAAATCATGATGGTTTGAATTGACTTTTGTTTCTAAGGATAGTTTACTAATTGATGGAATGGAATCTGGAACATTGTTCCATATTTCTCCGACTTGCTTTTCAAAATTCTCATCTAAAGTTCCGCCAACATAATGGAAAGTATCAACAACCCCCTTAAGATAACTGAAATCAATATCAGAATTAACATCTTCTTTACTTAATTTATCTAGTTTTGTTGTAAGATCCATATCAATTTTCATTTTTAACATCCCATACACCTCACATTTAATAATTAATACAAAAACTAAAAACAGATATAATATTAAATAATTTTCTCAATAATTCAATTTTTGATTAAACCTAAGAATAATTGTTTATAAATATCAAAAAATTAATAACCACATTAAGAATTAGAAGGGAATTGATACAAGCACATTATGCGATAGGGATGATGGGTGTAAAATATATTCCAAATGAGAGAAAAAGATGGCAGAAGAAAAAATACTAATTAGTGAATTATTCCTTCAATTCACTTATGATGTTTCAGATTTAAAAGATAAAAAAAATGAGAAAAAACTTTCCCCTGGTTTTTTCAACCTTACAACAAAACAAATTTCAATAACGCCTGAAATTAATAATAAAGCAATTGAAGATAAAAAAGTGGTACTTCCATTTTCAGAAATTTTAGATGTAGATAGGAAAATTGATCTATGGAGAAAACTAGTTGGAACCACTACTATTCTACCAATTCATCATAAAAAAGATGGAAATGAAACAGTAACACTATTGTCAACAACAAATGAAAATGCAAAAAAAATAAAAAAATTCTTATCAATACTTCTTACCAATGGAAAAGAAGTTGATTACGTGTGTCCATTTAGCGAAGGGGGTAAAATCCATCTTGATAAAAAACCTATCACTGGAACAGTTCATCTTAAGAAAACTAACCTTATTTTAACTGCGGAGTGGCTTGGGAAAAAACAACAAGAAACCATAGATCTTGGAAATATAGATGATTATGATGTTGGGATGGACAAAGGGGAGTTGTCATCAATAACAATCAAATATCAAAAAGATGGGGTTCTAATTTCCACACTGATCAATGCTGATCCACGATCAATATCCCTACTTGATACATATTTTAAACTCGTATCCAACATTCAAAAGGAGGATGAAAAATCTATTGAACTTGATGAACAACAATTCATGCTCCTACAAATGATGTACACTAGCGATATAGATGCAGAAATGGCAACGGAAATGCTAGGGATCAATATTGAAGAATTGCAAAAAATGGTAAACGAGTTAGTAGCATTTGATGTTTTAAGAATTTCTGGCGATGAAGAATATGAACTCACTGAGAAAGGAACAAAACAGATTGTTGAACAAATGAAAAAAATGATGGGCTGATAATAAACTATAAAATTATAGAAAGATAGATATACATGACTCAGATTATGTTTAAAGGAGGGTCACATGGGAAAGAAAGTAATGTTAGTAGATGACACGAAATTTATGAGAATGATGCTTGCAAACATTCTCAAACCAAAAGGATTTGAAATAGTAGCAGAAGCTGGAGATGGACTGGAAGCGATTGAAAAATACAAGGCAACAAAACCCGATCTTGTAACAATGGATATTGTTATGCCAAATATGGAAGGAATTGAAGCCTGTAAAAATATTTGTTCTGATGATTCAAATGCAAAAATCATTATGGTAACGGCAGTTGGACAAGAATCAAAAGTCAAAGAAGCAATTCAAGCAGGTGCAAAAGGATATCTAGTTAAACCATTTCAGGCGCCACAGGTTCTAGAAGAAGTAGAAAAAGTTCTTGGACAGTAAACCTCCAGATAATAATGAATGATATTCATTTTTGGAGGAAAATAAATGGTCATTGAAGTTCTTATAGTTGACGACTCTGCTTTAATGCGGAAAATGATTAGTGATATTCTTGAATCTGATTCAGAAATAAAGGTTGTGGATATTGCACATAATGGTAAGGATGCATTAAGTAAAGTGGAAAAACATCATCCTGATGTAATAACAATGGATGTTGAAATGCCGGTTATGAATGGCATCGAAGCAGTCAAAGAAATAATGAAAAATAACCCAACTCCTATTCTTATGGTGAGTGCTCTAACTAGGCAAGGTGCAGATGTTACAATGGATGCACTGCAAGCAGGGGCTATTGATTTTATTTGTAAACCATCTGGATCAATTTCAACAGATATTAAAACAATAGGTTTAGAGATTATACAAAAAGTAAAATCTGCAGGAAAAGCAAATATCTCATCAATACCACGACAACAAAAGTCGATAACCACAAGTGAAAATAAACTTCAATCTTCAAGAACTATTGGTAAGAAAATCCAGACTCTCATTGTTGATGATTCTCCCTTTTTTATTAAAACAACAACTGATATTCTAAAAGAACATCCCGATATTAACATTATTGGTACAGCAGGAAATGGAATTGAAGCAATTGAAAAAAATCAAGAATACAATCCAGATGTCATCGTTATGGATATTGATATGCCAGAGATGAATGGAGTGGAAGCAGCTCATCAGATCCTTAAAAAACAATTTGTTCCAATTATCATATTTAGTTGTGATACAACTCACGACATGAAAAATGTAAAAACCGCTCTTGAGATTGGTGCAGTTGACTATCTTGCGAAACCTTCAGAAGGGATGTCAATGAGGTCAATTTCAAAATTGTTTGTCCAAAAAATACGTGATGCCAGTACACAAAAAAATATAAAAAAACACAGTCAAATAAATTCATCAGAGGGGATCTTAGTGATTGGAACAAGTACTGGTGGACCACAAACATTATCATCATTAATCCCTAATTTTCCAGAGGATTTACCTGTGGGAATATTGCTAGTTCAACATATGCCTCCATTATTTACAAAAAGTCTTGCAGAACGACTTGATAAAATTTCCAATATACGGGTAAAAGAAGCAGAAGAGGGAGATGAAATAAAACCAGGTCTTGCATTAATTGCACCTGGTGGATTTCATATGACTACAGAGGAGAAAACAGAACATGGAAAGACGATACGATATGTGTCCCTTAACCAAAATGATCGTATTCATGGAGTAAGACCTGCTGTGGATATTACTTTTACAACCGCTGCAAATATCTATGGGAAAAATACGGTTGGTGTATTACTTACAGGCATGGGTCAAGATGGGGCAAATAGTATGGGTCTTATAAAAGCAAAAGGTGGATATACCATTGCTCAAGATGAAGCGACCTCAATAATATTTGGAATGCCACAGGCTGCAATAAAACTTGGAGTAGTTGATAAGGTTCTTCCACTTGATCGCATAGCAAATCATTCAGTTAATAAAATTAAAAATAATCTTGTATAGGATGGATAAAAAATGTCAGAATATAAAGACATGTTTATTGAAGAATCGAGAGAACATCTACAAACACTTAATCAAACTCTTGTAGATTTTGAAGAAAATCCTAAGAATAAAGATGCAATGAATCAGATTTTTCGAGCAGCACATACATTAAAAGGAATGGCTGCCGCGATGAACTACGATGAAATCCAAAAACTTGCACATAAAACCGAAGACACTCTTGATTTAATTAGAAATAATAAGTTAGAGGTAGATACGGATCTTGTTAGCCTTATCTTTAACTGTTTTGATGGATTGGAAACAATGGTTGAGGAAATCGCTGATGCAGATGCAACAAGCTTTGATATCACTGAGCTAGTTCAAAATCTTGAAGTATTTTTAGGTCAATCTGAAAAGAAAACACCATCGGGTAAAGAAACAAAAAAATCTAAGAATATTCAACAAAAACCAAGTTTATCGCTTGATAAAAAAACAGAGAAGAAAATTGGAAAAGAAATTGATAGAGGCAATTCAATATATAAAATTGATATAGATGTAGATAAAGCTTGTATGATGAAATCCATACGTGCTTTTCTTCTAATGAAAAAACTCCACGATATTGGTGATATTTTATATGCAAAACCAAGTGAAAAAAAGATTGAAAATGGGGATTTTGAAGAAGGATTTGAGCTTATAATATCAACAGAAAATGATACAGATTTTGTTCAACAACAAGTAAATTCAGTTACAGAATTATCTAAGAAACTAGTTATTCCAGTTTATTTTGAAAATGAAAAATTATCCTTAGGGAAAATAAAAGAAGAAAATCAGCCAAAAGAAATTGATGATGAGAAACAGGATTTACCTAGTGGTGAAAGTAAAGTAAAAACTGGTGAAAAACCAAAAGAAAATCAACCTAAAGGAGAAAAACCAAAAGAAAAATCTAAATCTGCTGGAAATCGAAATCAAAGCATTCGAGTTGGTATGGATCAACTAGATGATTTTATGAATCTCATTGGAGAGCTTGTAATAAGCAAAGGAAGATTAGGGCAAATTTCAGCAGATCATAACATTGATGAACTATCAGAAACTGTAAACACATTTGATCGTTTAACAACAGAACTTCAAGATAAAATCATGAATATCCGTATGATTCCTATGAGTCATATTTTTAATAGATTTCCTCGGATGATTAGGGATCTTTCAAAAAGTAGCAATAAAAAAATTAACCTCAATATTGAGGGCGAGGGAATTGAACTTGACAGAACAATTCTTGATGAAATAGGGGACCCTCTTGTACATCTTCTCAGAAATTGTGTGGATCATGGCATTGAAACACCTGAAGAGAGAAAAAAGATGGGTAAACCCGAAGAGGGACGTGTTGATCTTATTGCAGAACGAAAAAGAGATCATGTACTCATCACAGTAAAAGATGATGGGAAAGGTATTGATCCAGATGTAATGAGGAAAGCTGCGGTTAAAAAAGAACTTAAAACTGAGGAAGAAGTGGCCGCATTGAATGATCAGCAAGCTCTTGATCTTCTATGGCTTCCGGGACTTAGTAGCAAAGAAGAAATTACTAGTGTCTCAGGGAGAGGTGTTGGTATGGATGTAGTAAAATCAACAATCGAAAAACTCAATGGACTTGTTGAATACACATCTGTGATGAATGAAGGATCTACATTTTCTTTAAAACTTCCTTTAACAATGGCCATCTTCAAATCATTATTTGTTGGTATGGGTGAAGAAACATTTGCAATTCCAATAAGTAATATCATTGAAACGGTAAGATTAAAAAAGGAAGATATACAAAAGATAAAAGGAGTAAACACAACAGTTCTTAGAAATCAGGTTCTTCCATTACAATCATTAAGAAATCTTCTTGGATCAAACACTGAAATACAAGAGGATTTAGATAAAATGTTTGCAGTGGTAATTCAAAAAGAGGATAAACAATTTGGATTAATTGTTGAGAAACTCATTGGGGAGCAAGAAATAACTATAAAAAATGTGGGTGGAGCAATGAAGAGATCCAAAGGAATCGCAGGAGTAACAATAACCGGAGATGGTAAGGTAATCCTCTGTCTTGATATTAATACCTTATTTGAATAAAAAAGAAAATATGGATAGATGATCCAATGCAAGAAATGAAAATAAATGAAGAACAAAGAGATGCATTACAAGAAATGGCCAACATTGGTGCAGGTAATGCATCAACTGCACTTTCTCAGATGGTTAATAAAAAAATCCAAATGGGTATTCCAAAAGCAGAGCTCATAAAACTTGAAGATGTAACAAATCACATTGAAAAAGGACAAGTAGTAGTTGGAATATATCTAAGGATATCTGATGAAATACCCTCTTATGTTATGTTGTTAATACCAAGAGATAGCGCATTTTCAATTGCAGATATGCTCCTTCAAAGAGAATCTGATTCATCTGTTGAAGTTTTATCTGAGATGGATAAATCGGCGTTAAATGAAGTGGGAAACGTTATGATTTGTGCATTTTTTGATAGCCTTTCAGAACTATTTCAAATGAGCATAGTACCAGGTCCACCAAAACTAGCATATGATATACCAGATGCAATTATTGATTACATTCTGATTCAAATCGGACAAGTCGCAAATCAAGTCTTATTCTTTAATGTTGATCTAAAAGATGAAGATAAAGAAGGTTTCAAAATAGATATGTTTCTGTTACCTGAACCTCAGTCAATTGATACAATTCTTGAAAAACTTGGAGTAAAATAAAAAAAACTATGAAAAAATTGATGAAAAAATGGAAGCAATACAACTTAATGACGATCAAAAAGATGCTATGCAGGAGGTCATAAATATTGGTGCATCTCATGCCGCAACAGCTCTTTCACAAATGGTAAATAAAGAAATAAAAATTGGTATACCAACCATAAAAATAATACCAATAGAAGAAACAGTTGAATGTGTCCAATATAATGAAGTCATTGCAGGCGTATTTCTAAAAACAAACGAAGAGTTACCAACGTATGTCTTGATGTTAATAGAATTTGAAAGTGCATTACAACTATCAAATTTGCTTCTCGGAAGCAAACCAGATCTATATAAAGGAGAGCTAGATGAAATGGAACAATCTGCAATCAAAGAAGTGGGAAACATTGTAATGAGCTCCTTTTTTGATAGCCTTTCAGAACTCATTGGAATTTCAATGATACCCGGTCCACCATCACTAGCTTATGATATGCCATCAACAATCCTTGAATATATCATGCTTCAACTTGGAGAAATAGCTCAAGAAGTTGTAGTCTTTAACTGTCTAATCAATGAAGAAAATGAAAAAATGTTTGATATTAACTTATTTCTCATGCCTGAACCTGAAACCATAACAAAAATATTAACAAATTTAGGGATGACATGAAACCAAAAAAATATTAGAGGAAAAACATATGCCAAAAATAGATGAATTAAACGATGATCAAATTGATGCCGTACAAGAAACAGGGAATATTGGTTGTTCACATGCTGCAACAGCAGTTTCTAAAATGATAGGAAGAACTGTTGATATATCAGTTCCAACACTACAAATAAAAGAAATTAATGAACTAGATGATATTCTTGTAAACATTTTTGGCGATAAAGAAAAAATTGTAGGAGTCTATTTAGAGCTCACAGATAAATTCAAAGGAAGCATTCTTTTCTTATTTCCAATTAAAAGCGCATTAAATCTTTCAGATGTGCTGGTAGGTCAAGAACCAGGAACTGCAAAAGAGCTAGATTCCATGGCTGAATCCGCTATTACGGAAGTAGGAAACATTGTTGTATCTGCATATACCGATGCTCTTTCAAGTCTTCTAAATGATGAAGTTATGCTTTCACCTCCAACATTTGCATATGATATGCCAAAAGGTGTAGTAGATCGCGTTCAAACAACAATTGGGTCAGATACAACACATGCACTTATCTTTGATATTAAATTTAGCGGAGAAGGAGATTTGTTTAAATCATACTTTATTCTTCTCCCTTCACCAAAATCACTTGATGCACTTATAGAAAGATTAATCCCATCTGTAACGGAAGATACAGATGAAATCATAAAGGACTATGCAGAATCACTTGCTCAATAAAAAAAATTGTAAATGAACTAAGGAGAAAATAATATGGAAGAAAAAGTTGTGATTGGAATTGGAGACTATGCAGTTGTAAAAGATAATACACCAATTACGACAGTAGGTCTTGGAAGTTGTATCGGTATTGTTCTCTATGATACTACCACAAATGTTTCAGGAATGTCTCATATTATGCTTCCTACAATGGGTGCAAAACAAGATAAAATTGGTAAATATGCAGACACTGCAATACCTGCTCTTCTTGATGATATGAAAAAAGCAGGGGCAAAAATTGAAAAAATAAAGGCAAAACTGGCAGGTGGAGCAAGTCTCTTTGATTTTGCTAATGACAACCTTCAAATTGGATTAAGAAATGCAGAGGCTGTAAAAGTAAAACTCAAAGAATATCATATTCATGTTGTCAACAAAGATCTAGGTGGAAAACGAGGGAGAACCATAACATTTTACCCCGAAGATAAAAGACTTCACATAAAAATGGTAAAAAAAGGACCAGATGATTCAACTGAAAAAACAATATAGATAAGGAGATAAAGAAACAATATGGAGGAACATATTTATCCAAAGGATTTCCATGATCTTAAAAAAGGAATAAAACAACTCATTGGGTTCAATACAGGTCAATATAAGAATGCATATCTTGGACGGCGATTTAATGCAAGGATGCGTTCATATAATGTTGATACTTATCATGCATATTGGGAAATACTTAAAAAGGATCATCAGGAACAACAACGCTTGCGCGATGATCTCACAATAAATGTTACAGAATTTTTTAGAGATACTAGTGCATATGAATTTATACAGAAAGATGTACTTCCAACACTTTCATCTGAGAAGGAAAAAATCCGTATATGGAGTGCAGGAAGTTCAGATGGTAAAGAAGCATATAGTATTGCAATGATGTGGGTGAATTTACTTGGCATAAAAAATGCACAAGAAAGGATAAGTATAATCGGGTCAGATATCGATAGGGAATCTCTGGAACAGGCAAAAAGGGGCGAATATATCGTAAAACCAGGAATTACACAAACAGATATTACAAAACAACTAGATTTTATTAAAAAACCAGAATATTATTTTAACATTCAAGATAATGTTTATTCGATAAAACCAGAAGTAAAACAAATTGTTAAATTTGAAAACCATGATCTGATATCTGGGGAAAAAAAAACAAATTTTGATATGGTACTATGCAGAAACGTAGTCATATACTTCAATCGAGAACTTCAAGAAGTTCTCTATAATGATTTTTACAATGCATTAAATTTGAATGGATTTTTTGTTATGGGAAAAACAGAGACACTTATTGGAGAATCAAGAAATCTCTTTGATTCATATAACACAAGAGAAAGAATCTTTAAAAAAATAAAATAAAAAAAATATAAAAATTTATAATATGTGAGGAGAAAAAAAGATATGACTAATGAAACAATAGAAAAATATGAAGAAAATCTCCAGGATCACAACCGTTACGAAACTATTTTTCGAAATAGTGCTGTCGCAATCATGCTTACCGATGCTGATGAAAAAATCATAGATTGGAATGATTATACCGAACAAATGCTAGCGATGAATAGGTCTGATTTGTATCTCAAACCAGTTAAAGAGCTGTATTCAGAGGATGAATGGAGTAAAATCCGATCTGAAAATATCCGGGAGAAAGGAATGCAGCATCATCTTGAAACAAAGATTTTAAGAAAAGATTCAAGTCCTCTT
>Ga0164310_10001533_pt1 | contig 13152 bp, 10 predicted proteins | sample GuaBasSedimGuay1_FD_121795 | JGI IMG/M metagenome (GOLD analysis project Ga0164310, IMG submission 121795) | Subseafloor sediment microbial communities from Guaymas Basin, Gulf of California, Mexico - Guay1, Core 4569-9, 0-3 cm | ecosystem: Environmental > Aquatic > Marine > Hydrothermal vents... | reverse complement strand
CCTCAGGATCCTCCTCATGATCTTCCCACTTCTAGTCTTTGGAAGAGCATCGGCAAACTGTATTTTATCTGGTTTTGCTATTGGACCTATAACCTTTCTAACATGTTGTGACAGCTCTTCTTTGAGCTTATCAGATTTTTCGACTCCACTTTTGAGTGTTACAAAAGCGTATATTCCCTGGCCCTTAACCTCGTGGGGTATGCCCACCACAGCGGCTTCCGCAACCTTTTCATGTGACACAAGTGCTGACTCTATCTCGGCGGTACCCATCCTATGACCAGAAACGTTTAGAACATCGTCCACACGGCCTGTTATCCAGAAGTATCCATCCTCATCTATCCTAGCCCCATCCCCGGTGTAGTAACTCCCAGGATACTTGGAGAAGTATATGTTTTTGAAGTCTTCGTGTCTCCCATAGAGTGTTCTAGCCATCGCCGGCCAAGGTTTGCGTATCACAAGGTATCCATCCTCGTTGGGACCACACTCGTTTCCATCCTGTTTAACAACCGCTGGTTCGATCCCGAAAAAGGGTAGCGCCGCTGATCCCGGTTTGAGTTTCATTGCGCCTGGCAGTGGGCTGATAAGTATCCCACCCGTCTCCGTTTGCCACCAGGTGTCGACAATTGGGCATCGCTCCTTTCCAACCACTCTGTAGTACCATAGCCACGCCCCCGGGTTGATGGGTTCGCCAACACTCCCAAGGAGCCGTAGACTGCTGGTGTCCCTCCTCTTAACCCAGTGGTCGCCTTGCCTAGCCATCGCTCTTATAGCTGTTGGAGCTGTGTAGAAGATTGTGACACCATACTTCTCAACAATTTGCCAGAACCTGTCATACTCCGGGTAGCTGGGCACACCTTCAAACATTAGGCTGGTTGCACCATTTGCTAGGGGACCATAGACGATGTAGCTGTGGCCTGTTATCCACCCGATGTCTGCGGTACACCAGAATATGTCATCATCCTTGTAGTCGAAGATTAGTTTATGGGTTAGCGCAACATAGACGAGGTAGCCCCCTGTGGTGTGGAGTACACCCTTGGGTTTCCCTGTGCTACCACTTGTGTAGAGTATGAACAAAGGATCCTCAGAATCCATCTCTTCGGGCTCACATTTGTGTGACGCTTTGCGCATCTCCTCGTGCCACCAAAAGTCGTGGCCCTTCCACATTGTTATGTCACTGTTTGTTCTTCTACACACAATCATGGTCTCTACACATGGACAATCCTCAACAGCCTTGTCAGCATTTGTTTTTAGTGGTATCACCTTTCCTGCTCTGAGCCCTCCATCAGCTGTTATCACCATTTTGCTCTGACTATCCAAGATTCTGTCTCTCAGCGACTCCGCGCTGAAACCCCCGAAAACAACGTTGTGCACAGCACCTATTCTTGCGCATGCTAGCATCGCTATTGGTAGCTCTGGGATCATGGGGAGGTATATGCAGACCCGGTCCCCTTTTTCTATCCCCTTACTCTTCAACACATTGGCGAATTTACAAACTTCGTGGTGTAGTTGTTGGTAGGTGTAGACACGTGAATCCTCCTCTGGTTCTCCCTGCCATATGATCGCAGCCTTGTTTCTACGCCACGTCTTCAGGTGGCGGTCTAAACAGTTGTAGGATGCGTTAAGCTTTCCACCGATGAACCATCTTATCTTTGGCTCTGAAAAATCATATTCAACCACTTTATCCCATTTTTTGTACCAATCCAATATCTTGGCTTGTTCGGCCCAGAAAGCTTCTGGGTCTTCTACAGACTTTCTGTACAGCTCTTTGTACTGCTCCATGTTTTTTATGTATGCTTTTCTGCTGAACTCTTCTGATGGTTTGAACACCTGGGTGTTTTCCCTTGTTTCTCCTTCTCTCATCGTTTTGCCCCCGCCGCCCCGCCAGGTAGCCCCAACTTAAACTTTTCCCATGTTGGTGGCAGCTTTTGTGGGTGGACTGTCTGGTGTTACAACTCCTCTGGGAATGCTCCGCTGAGCGCTGCCAGCTCCGACAGGGTCCAGTCAAACTCTTCATCATGTTTCTCTGTTGGGGGAACCAAATATCTTCTTCTACGATATTTTTTCCATTCTTCTCGTGGCATAAGCCTACAAGACTTTGTTATCAGAGATATGTCCACGCTTTTAACCCCTTCCATGGGCTCCATGTGCTCCTCTGCATATTCTTTTATCTCACCTGTGCTTGGTGCTAGCATCGAGAGCAGCAGGTCGTCTTCACCAAAAGAAAAAGCCATATATGTTGGGAAGAGCTCTTCGTGGTAGTCTCTGTGTAACAACTTGTTGTAAACATTTCTGTAGTGGCTGGGATACACCCTCATAGCCACCCTGTACCTGCTCAGTTTTTTAGGCCTGTTTTTCGGTACTGGGAAAAAAACTGGTTTCATCAGGGTTATTGTCCTTGTCTTCCTTATTTCTGGACACTCAACGATCTCATCTACTAGGAATTGTGCCATGTCATCGATCTTCTCAGCGTCGAATATGACGCTTACATGTTCAGCATCTTCTCTCTGGCTTGCGTAGAGTGGTGTGCACCCAGCCGATCTGTACTCTCTAAACTTGTTTACCACAAAATCCCAGATCTTTTCACGGCTCGTCTCAGGGTACAGCCTTACTATTAGCATCAACCTGGATCCCCCCTTTGGATGACTTTGTCTAGACATAAAAATTTTTGTCTTGGTGTGTTGGTTCCACCAGAATCTTTTGCTTGTCTCAACAGCTTTTTTTCCCCGGGTTGTTTGCTACGCTGCAAAGCTTCGCTACCAGGACCGAGGAGGCCACAACAAGGTCTTCTGTTTCCATGATCAATCCAGCGGTTTCATCGAACAACATGTTTCCCCCTGGGGGTATCTCATCGTCTCCTCTCCACAGTATCACTGTTAAAGGTAGCTTCGGAAAAATTTTTATGGTTGCAGAAGCGTCTCCCTTGTCCAGAGGTTTTCCCCCAATTTTTTCTGCGGCTTCTATGAACTCTTTTGGGTGGTTGCCAAACCTGTTGACCAGGGGTTGGATAACACGTTTTTTGAATGCTTCGTAGTATATGTTGCCGCCTCTGAGCTGTGTGAAAGATATTAGGTTGTTTGTTGGTGTTTGGTGTGTTGCACCTAGGAGGTAGTGTAGGATTAGCAGTGTGTGGTGTTCCGGTGCTACTCCCCCGCTGGTGGATACCTCACGTTTCACTGGATCAACAAAATATTTTTCACCGATAAAAGGAACCATTATTATGTTTTTTTCTCTTTTTGTCCATGTTCTCTCCTCGAAATCTTCCCGTCCAACCAGCTTGGCTAGTTTTTCCCATGCTATCCTAGTAGCTTCTAGCTCGGTTTTCAGTTTTGTTGCCAAGTTTACCATCCACTATAGTTGTTGTGTTTCTATGCTCTTAGGTAGTCGTGGGCATAGAGTTTCTGGTTCAACAGGATCTGACAGCTTTTAAGAATTTTTATTAGTTCTTTGTCTGTTGGGTCTAGTATCGCAGCATCCAACCCATGCGCCATCAACATTGCTAGGTAGGCCCTGTTCAGGAGGCTCCTCTCCTTAGCACCATTTGAGATGTTGCTCAGCCCAACAACCGTTTTTGGGGGGGGATCCATAAGGGACCTGAACATGGTTAAAGCCTGTAAAACCTTGGGCCCCTGGTCTTGGCTGGCAGAGATCGGAAGGATCAAAGGATCAAGATAGATCCTATCGGGTTCCAAACCATGTTCCATCCCCGTGGTGAGCATAACCATTGCCAGCTCTGCTCTGCTCTCAGCGTCGTTTGGGACTCCCTTCTCATCCATCGTTAAACAGATTATATCCGCATCATATTCATTTGCAAGTGGGAAAAGCCTTGACATCTTCTTTTTCTCCGCTGTTGTCGAGTTTATTATTGGTTTGTTCTTCACAACTTTTAGTCCGGCTTCTATGACATCCGGGTCTGGGCTGTCTATGGATAGTCTAACATCTGTCACCTCTTGGATGGTGTTCACAAGCCACTCCATAACCCGGGGAGCGTCCTCCCTCCCCGGTCCTGTGTTCACATCCAAAGCATCTGAACCGGCTTCAACCTGTTCCAAGGCTAAGCGTTGGATAAACTCCTCGTCTCTCCTGTCTATCGCCTTGCCAACAGAGCGAAACAAACCATTCAACCTCTCACTGATTATTAGCATCCTCTCACCCCTCAACAAGTTACAAACCTCTGGGTTAAAACACCTACGGCTCGCTACCAAGGCGAGACAAAACCAGCTTTTGCGTGGTGTTAGATGTTTCCCCTACTAGAAACCTGGCCAAGCGGTGTTAACCAGGGTCACTACTGTTGTACCGGCCCAAAAACCATGGTAATATTTTTGGGACGACCCTAGCCACCAATCCAAACCTTTTCCTTCTTATCTGATCAAATATGAAGTTTATCCTGGAGTAGAACATTTTGTATGCTGTTGTAAGCATTTTCTGTGCTTCTCTTATGGAGAAGTTGAAGCCTTTCATCACCGCTCTTAGGGTTGTGTAATGCTCCCAGTTGTTATCCACTAACAACCCATACTTTTGGGCTAAGCTGCGGAGAGGTGTGCCAGGATAGGGTGTAGCCAATGTGAACTGTGCATAGACTGGCTTTAGGTGTATCGCAAAAGATATGGTTCTCATCATATCATCAAGAGTCTCCCAGGGAAAACCAAGGATAAAACTACCAACAGGATCTATACCCTCCTCTTTTGTAAGTGAAAATGCTTTTTTAGCCTGATGAACCTTGGTTTTCTTCCCGATTTTGTCTATTGTCCTCTGGTCAGCGCTCTCAACACCATAATACACCGTTTTGCAGCCGCTAAGTCTTAGGGCTCTTAGCACCTCTCTATCCACATGGTCTACCCTTGAGCCACACGCATAGATTATGTCTAAACCTCTCTCCCGAATAAGGTTTGTTAGTTTGATCAGCCACGGCTTGACGATGGTTAGCTCATCATCAGTGAACACAACGTTCCTAGTTCTTCCTCTTACCCCCTCTTCTATCTCATCAACCACCTTTTCCGGGCTTCTCAGCCTCACCCTCCTACCCCAAAAGTAGCTTGAACAACAGTAGATACAACCATAGGGACACCCCCTACTGGCCATCACATGGAACACCCTCATCTTCCGACCCAAAAAGGAGTATTCCGCTGATAGAAGGTGCCTAGCAGGTGTTGGTAGCTGGTCAAGGTTTACTGGTTCCCTTGGTTTTGTGACCACAACCACACCATTCCTTGTGAATGCTAGACCCTTCACATCCTCTAGCTTGCCATCCTTCTCAAACTTCTCAACCAGTTCGCGGAATGTTTCCTCTCCCTCTCCCCTAACAACAAAATCTATGTTCCCAGTGGAGAGAGCTTCTCTGTACATGTAGGTCACATGTGGGCCTCCAACCACTATTGGGACGTCTGGTAGCTCCTCCTTCAGCTTGGAAGATATTGAGTAGGCTTTGTATATGGTTGGGGTTAGGGCGCTAAGCCCTATTATGTCTGGTCTCCATTGTTTTGCCTCTAGGAGAAACCTATTCTGAGAAATCCTTTTTGTTGCTGGATCCATTACTTTTACCTTGTGCCCTTCCTCTTCTAGGGTCGCAGCGATCCATGCTAGGCCTAGGGGAGGCGCTGTGATCCCGATTCTGTGTGTGTCAAGTTTTTCAAGTTCTGGGGGAACCGCCAACAATATTCTCATGGCTTCTAGCCCCGATCTGTTTGTTTTTGAAATGGTTGCCACAGAGTAACGGCTAGTGTGCGACCCGACATGTTATGGTTTTCCCTGTGGCTGGGATAACTAATCTTTCCCTGTATTTCAAAGTTTTTTGTGTTGAGAGGTTTTTATAAAATTTAACACACATCCAGGGTTAACAGTGTTGTTGTGGCTTATTGTACCACAACATTTCCCCTTGAAAGAAAACCCAGAATCTTTTATTTCACGTATAACATCATCCAAATGAATATTTTTGAATTCTCCATGTGGTTCATCCCCTAAAACATGTTTTGGGTAAACAGACAGTAACCCATGAGGCCTCAAGACTCTTAGAACCTCCTTATACAATTTTCTTCTCTCATCCTCCTTAAAATAGTGTAGAATATCATACAACAAAACTACGTCAACAGAACCCTCCACCAAATCTATCTTTACTCCACCGAAACTCCTAATTGTTTTTATGTTGTACAAACCGAGGGATGTGGCTTTCCTCTCCAATTCGCCCAACACTTCCTGATCCTTATCCACAGCGTAAACCATGCCCATACTCCCAACAGCAATTGCGGCTGGGATAGCATAGTGCCCAACCCCCGACCCAAAATCTAAAACTTTCTGCCCAGCTCTAACCCCGATTCTCTCTAAGAATTCCACCCCCTCCTCTCTCTCCCATTTGCTCATCATATCTCCCATAGACATCACCGGTTACACCACTGGCTAAAACCTGTTCATATCCCCAGCAACTTTGTTCAGCGTAAACTATCCACGGATCACCAGCTGCTACCCAGCCAAACTACTTTCTGATCGCTTCAACAACCCGTGGAACATGTTTTTCCCAGCCCATTGGCATGAGATGGACTCCTTGACACCTGTGTTTCATCTCATTGATGAGATCAATAGATATGCTGATACTCTTCTCAACCAGCCTATCTGGAGGTAGCCCATCCAGCTCTCTGATGATCCCCTCTGGAACCCTCACACCCGGGATATTCTTATTCATAAACCGGGCCATCTTGGCGGATTTGAGCATCACATGCCCCAACATAACAGGCACACGCAGATTAGACTCTTTAAGAGCATCTATAAACTTTTCAAATATTTCTGGCTCATAGATGGTTTGTGTCTGGATAAACTGGGCTCCCTCCCTAATCTTTTTCTGTAGCTTTATCATGTGCAATTCAAATGGTTCTATACCAGGAGTAGCCACCGCACCAACACACAGCTCGGGAAAACCATCCAGCTTGTTGCCAGCCATGTCGTAGCCATTCTTCAACATTTTAGCGGCTCTGAGCAGGGAAACAGAGTCCAGGTCGAAGACAGGCTTTGCCTCTGGGTGGTCCCCCATAGATGTATGGTCCCCAGTCAAGATTAACACGTTTTCTATGCCCAACACTGCTGCACTAAGCAGATCTGATTGTAGGGCTATCCTGTTCCGGTCTCGGCAGGTCAGCTGGTAGATCGGTTCCAGACCTTTCTCCTTTAGAAGTTTACACATGGCAAGAGAGCCTACACGCATAACCGCTCTCTGGTTATCCGTGACATTAAACGCATCAATGTATTTTCTGAGTTTTTCTGCTTTTTCAAGTGATTTATGGACATTAACTCCTTTAGGTGGTTCTACTTCACATGTGACAACAAACCTGCTGGTTTCGAACATGTCAGTGAGTTTCATCGGTTTTGCACCCCCCAACGTCCTTGTCGAACGGTGAGTACTCTCCTGACACCGATTTGAAGATCGGTCTGCCGTTAACAAGGTTTAGACGTCTAGGTCTACTCCATTTTGAGTAATCCTTTGGTTCTTGGTACTCATACAGGTTATCAAGTTTTCCTATCTGTTTCAACCGCTCATAAATAAGGTTCCACCCACAGTCCCGCTCCTTATCCACTTCACACTTCCCATCCACAGCTCCGCCGCAGGGCCCGTTGAGCAGCCCCTTGGAGCAGAGGGTTAGGGGACACAACCCACCGGTAAACTCCGCTATACACTCGCCACACAGTGAACAATACTCGTTAATAGTTATATTGTCACCTATACCTAGTGTTTCACCACCGAAGATTGTATTACAACCTGGGTGAACAATTTTACCCGTGGCGTCTATAACGGTGTGTACTCCCTGGCCACACGCAAGAACCAGGATTGAATCAGCCATCTCCACAGCTGCTCTGTGCTCAGAGTTTAGCATTTTCTTAGTATCTGATAATACACAGAGCGATCCAACACTAACCGCCCATCCTGTTACGGTTTTGCCTCTCTCCTCCAATCTTCTGCACATCTCCTTTGTCTCTGGCTCACCTCCCGATTTGCACTTGGCTGCACAGTTGCCACAACCCACAACAAACACTTTATCTTCTCCTTTTAACATGTCTAATATCTCATCTATTGTTTTCTGGATAGTGGCATGCATCGAACCCCCTCCGCTTGTTGTTCGAGGTGTTGCCCGGACTAGATTACCATCAAAAAAAATTTGTGGTTATGCACATATTATTGGCTCTCACAACCCAAGTCAAGGGTTACACCAGTCACACCCATGTAGTGGTTCCCATAGACAGACCGGTCCAAGAACGGGATAAACAGAGTGTAGCTGAGCAATTAATGCTTCGGATGAGCTAGGATAACCATTCTTCTGGGGCAAACCATAAAACTATTATTCTAGTCTAAGCAATCTGTAAAACCTTTCGAGCTTGTCTCCACCTATTGGTTTTAGAGATGTTTCCTGTGGAAGTATTGTACTACTTCCAAACATTCAACAGGTGTCACTGGATAAGCTATCGACACCATTACATTACCCTTTTGGGAAGACATGAGCAATTTTCATCTAACTGTGTTACCACCATATTTACAGATTTATTCATGGGGGAACCAAAGATGCCGGGGGAAGGATCTCCTTCCTGTTTTACTCCCAGTGTTGAGCATGTTAAGCTTGGATAGTTGACCGCAACTTTTTCCTCTGCGAAAAATATCACTAGAAACACATCGAGCTGATCTTCCCCCATCTCTGGGGGAGTGTTATTGTCTTTATGGCTCCGGTCTTTTCCTTATGTAAACCTCCTCCAAATCGACTGGATGAACCTCAACCTTCTCCGCTTCATAGACAGAAATCGCATTCAGACCTCTAAACTCGGTTTTTATCTTTTCAATTTCCCACTTATCAAGGGGTTTTACTGGACAAGGACGCAGCGGCGTGTTTATCTGTACTTCATCAGGCTCAATCTCTCTTGTTAGAGATGCTATCTCTGACGCATACTTTTTGTTTTTATCAATAAACATTGTCTGGACTGCTAGTTTGTTTGGATAGTTACTCCTGAACTTTTTGATACCTCCCAGTATTTTTTCGAATGTTATCTCTTCACATGGCCGGTTTATCTTCTCCAGAAGCTCCTGGTTGTGGGCATCCAGCTTCACAACAACCACATCAAGATCATAAAGTTCTTTTCTCACTTTACTTTCAGACAGGAGTGAGGAGTTTGTTAGAATAGCTATAGGAAGACTGGACACCTCTCTGATGTGGTCTATCATCCCTCTTAGATACTAGCCAGTGTTGGTTCACCAGTACCCGAAAAGGTTATTATATCTGCTTCTACTCTTGCCAACACCTCGTCTAAATCCTTTTTTACATCATCGACACTGACAAACTCCCTCCTCTCACAGGTTTTCTCTTTTGTTCTGCCCAACTGGCAGTATACACAATCAAAAGAACAAACTTTATCCTCTCTACAGATGGGGTCTACACCAAAAGATCTGCCAAGCCGCCAAGACGAGACTGGGCCATAAACGGTTTTCACATGGAAACCTCCTAGATCAGAGTCTTTCCCAGGCTGCTCTGGGGCATCCATTTGTGGCTCATCTATCATGATCCGCTGGGCATTGGTCTAAACTCCAGTACACCACTGGGACATCTGCCATGTAGGATCCTCGCAAAAGGTCGGGTAGGAGAACAAGTATTGTGCTAAAAGTGGGGCCTCGGATCTTTACCCTATATGGGGAAGACCCACCATTGCTTATTGCATGGAAGCATAACTCGCCACGAGCGCTTTCAACACAGTGTATAGCTTCTCCTGCAGGTATTGATGAGAAAGGTCCAAGCTGTTTCCCATTTGCCATTTTCCTATCTTGAATTGGTCCGTTGGGTAGCTGATCCAAAACATTCTCTATGATCACCAAACTTTGTTCTATCTCCCCTATTCTGCACAAGGTTCTACTATACGCATCACACCCCTTAGACGTGACCAGATCGAACTCTATTTTATCATATGCTTCATATGGAACCGCTTTCCGAATATCAAACTCGATGCCAGAACCACGAGCGTTGGGTCCTGTGATATCATAATCAAACACGAGGTCGGGGGCGATCACACCAACTTTACGGGTTCTCATGATAAAAGTCTCGTTGTTGAGTAATAGATCATCGTAGACCTCCAGTCTTCTCCTAAGATAGTTAATCGTCTCTTTTGCAAGTTTTTCGAATGATGTGGGAATGTCATGCCTAACCCCGCCTGGAGTATTGTATATTTGGTAGATTCTCGCCCCGGTGAGTTTTTCCAGGAGCAAGAGTATTTTTTCGCGATCCCCCCAAGTTATCCTTTCAATGCTTTCCAGGCCAGCTGCCGCGCCGAGGAGACCTAGGTTTAGTAGATGGCTCTGGATCCTAGAGAGTTCTGCTTGGAGTATGCGGAGATGTTTTCCCCTGTCTGGAACATCAATGCCGGCAAGCTTCTCAACTACCCCGACATATCCGAGTTCGTAGCTTGCCCCATCAAGCACGCATATTCTAGGCACCAACATTATGTTCTGCCACCACGTCCGATACTCCATCAGCTTCTCAAACCCCCGGTGCAAATATCCCGGGTAGGGGGTAGCTTTTTTCACTACCTCCCCCTCCAACTCGAGTCCCAGATCAAAGTTGCCTGATGCGGGGTGGCATGGCCCAAAAGCAAGGCGGACCTCACCCGGTGGAACATCTTCTCTGAAAAGGGGATGAACCGGAACTTCTAACAGTCCTTGCTCCTTGTTAACCTTCTCTTCTTTCCCGGGGTATCCGCTTTGTATCGCGTGCATAGCGTGAACAATCGCTAAGCCGATTGCTTCTGGTCTTGGAGGACAACCCGCTATCCATATATCAATTGGGATGTACCTATCTATCTCCATTATTGTGTTATAACTGTCCCAGTATGTGCCCCCACTCATTGGACAGTTACCAAGGGCGATTACCCATTTAGGGTTGGGCATCTGTTCATAAATCCTGATTATTCTTTTAAGAGTTTTTGGTGTGACATATCCACCGATTATAAGAACATCTGAGTGTCTAGGGGAACCTCTTGCCAACAATCCGAATCTTTCCATGTCAAACCCACTGCCGACCCAGGGAACCGCTTCTATAAAACAGCATCCAGTCATATAATGGACAATCCAGAGGCTTCTAGATCTAGCCCACTCTATAGCTCCTTTTATCTTGGGAGGCGGGCCATGCTCTAATTCTGGTGGTTTTGAAAGATCTTCAGGTGTGAATACAAATTTGTCTTTGTTTAAATCGACTAACATCGGAAAATTTGAGAAAACAAGAGCTTTGGATGGACAAACATCCACACAGAGTCCACAGAAACAACATTTCCTATAGTCTATCTGTGGTCGTAGTACCTTATCCCCGTTCGACTGTCTCTCAACCATTTCTATGGCTTTGTTTGGGCATATCCTAGCACAGAGTTTGCAGCCCTTACACTTCTCCGGGTCAAAGATATGCCTTCCTCTGAAACTCTCAGTCAACGGCATTTCTGGGGGAAAATTGTAGGTCATAGGCTTACTAAACAACAGCTTGGCCCCAGCTAGTATAGGGTCTAGTATACCATTTAACACTAGCTACGCCCCCTCTATACGGTAAACCTCTTTATGGTACTCCCTCCAGTTAAAATCTCTCCTAAAGGGAGGTACGTCCTTCCAATCCTCGAGAAACAAGGGTTGTAGCATGTTATTCCCCTCGAAGGTGATCCCAAACAGTTCCCAGGCTTCTCTTTCATGCATTGCACTGTTCTTCCATAAAGAGGATAGACTTGGTATCGTGGGTTTATCCCTCGACACCCTTGTTGAAACCTTGATATAGGTGTTCTGTTCCGGGTTGTAGAGTATAAAATAGACTTCGAACTCTTTCTCCTCCAACCAGTCCACAACCGAGACAGTCAAAAGTCTTTTAAAACCCTTTGATTTTAGCTCCTTGGCTATCTCCAAGTAACAGGTTTGTGGGACATTAACTAAAAGAAAATGGTCTTTCACACTACATGTACCTTGGAATCTGGCTACAAACTCTTCCATGCTGGCTTTCTTTTGAGACGTGTTGTCATGGTTCCTGGTCATGTACCTCCCCCCTCGCGAGGCGATTGAGTTAGCTTTAAATAATTATGTGCATATGCTTATAACAGTGTTTAGGATGATCCATACCTGGGGAAGAAGGGGTAGGAGACACACACCCCAAGGCTCCATAAACCAATTTGGATGGAAGAGAAGTGGATATCCACTGGGGTGGTTTGGTAGTCGCCCACCAAGATTATCGGTCACAACACCCCTCGGCACAACGCTTACAGCCACCCATGGGAACTGTGACAACTTTAGAAACGGGTTTTGCACACTCTATAACATCGTTGTTAGCCCAGATGGAGCCGCGTGCCCAAGCTTTACACCGAAACCCCCAGCCACAGCACAGCCACCACCCACCCAAACACCCCCAACACCTGGGCTCAATAAGATCCAAGTCTTGCAAGATCTGATAGAACCGCTTGAACAACAACTAGACCGGATCAAGAAAGAAATAGAGCAACTCAGGAAACATGTGTGAAATTAGCCTGCCAGTCTTAGAGTTGTCTGCTGGTGACCTATATGAAGATGCGATCCTCCTGTCTATTAACAATTTTTGCTAGCGGTACCTATTAAAACTTAAGAACCTGGATGTGGCATAGTTACCATCTCATGGAACAGGGCTGGTCAAATAGACTATTTACACAACCGGACCAAACCGATTCTGGGGATAACAGCTTGGAGGAATAAAGGTGGTGCCCATAACTATAACAACGCCGTTTGAAATGGGGAAAGCTGTTATATCAGTGAATCCTGCACCGAAACAACAAGAATCCTGGATTCAGTCAAGATCTGGACCAATAAAATTATTTCAAGAACTGATGTCGAACAACCAACAAATGGAGCGTTAAAAAACATATGAAAAACTTTGGGCGTATCACGTATATTAATAACAAGCGATTCGGAACATGCTTCAAGGTGGAGTTGGGAAGATGGCTGAGAAGCTGAGTGTTGTGTTTCTGCCAGATAACAAGGTTGTTCACGTCGAAAAAGGTGAGTCTCTGATAAAAGCAGCCTCCTTGGCGGGTGTTTCGATAGATTCTGTTTGTGGTGGTAAAGGTGTTTGTGGTAGATGCAAAGTCCAAGTTAAGGGAAGAATAAAACTTGGTGGAGAAGAGGAAAAAATAGTATTCGCT
>Ga0164310_10001531_pt1 | contig 13158 bp, 17 predicted proteins | sample GuaBasSedimGuay1_FD_121795 | JGI IMG/M metagenome (GOLD analysis project Ga0164310, IMG submission 121795) | Subseafloor sediment microbial communities from Guaymas Basin, Gulf of California, Mexico - Guay1, Core 4569-9, 0-3 cm | ecosystem: Environmental > Aquatic > Marine > Hydrothermal vents... | reverse complement strand
TCGGGAGCAGGTGGCGGTAGTCCACAACGGCATAATCGAAAACTATGCAGAGTTAAAAATGGAGCTTGAGGCGAAAGGGCATACTTTCCGGTCTAAAACTGACACGGAAGTTATTTCGCATTTAATAGAAGAGGAGCTTCAATCTGGAATGGGACTTGTTGAAGCGGTTCGCGAAGCCGTTAAAAAGCTTGAAGGCTCATACGCAATAGCCGTAATTTCAACAGTCGAGCCGGACAAGATTATCTGCGCCAGAAGTGAGAGCCCGCTTGTGCTTGGAATATCCGAAGACGGTGTTTTCTGCGCCTCCGATATTCCGGCTTTCCTTCCACTCACAAACAAGGTGGTGATCATAAATGACGGTGAACTTGTCGTTCTGAAGGATGAAGGCTACGAAATAACTAGAATAGCAGATGCGTCTCCAATTTTACGTGAGCCGGAAATAGTCGACTGGACCCCTGAAATGGCCGAGAAGCAGGGTTATCCGCACTTTATGCTTAAGGAGATTCATGAGCAGCCCGTCTGCTTAAGAAACACGTTGAGGCTTCAGGAACAATATTTGGAGCTTATGACAACATTCTTAGACAGAGCAACAGAAGTTTTCCTAGTTGCATGCGGCACATCCTATCATGCTTGTCTAGCAGCCTCCTACATGTTTTCTAAGCTGGCTTTTCTCCCTACGCATCCAGTAATCGCTTCAGAATTCATCGAAAGATATGGGAAAGCAGTAAACATAGACAGCACCATATTGGCTGTTAGCCAGTCAGGTGAGACTGCGGACACGCTTGCGGCTGTTGAATGGGCGAGACAGAGAGCCGCCACGATACTTGGCCTAACCAACGTGATAGGCTCAACCCTCACGAGAATTTCAAGAGTCTATATCTGTCAGCAGTCAGGCCCAGAAATCGGCGTGGCGGCAACTAAAACCTTTACTTCACAGCTTTCTGTCCTAGCCCAACTTGCACTCAGACTCGCCAAAAAGAGAGGGAAAGTCTCCCATGTTGAAATAGAATTTCTAGAAGAGAAGCTCATGCAAATTCCAGACATAGTGGAGCAAGTTATTGAAAAACAAGAAGGGAAAATTAAGGAGCTGGCTAAAAAATATAGGGACAAAAACGTATTCTTCTTCTTGGGTAGAGGAATAAGCACCGCCACAGCTATGGAGGGCCGCCTAAAACTTATGGAGATTGCCTATATTCCCTCAATTGCCTACCCAGCCGGAGAAAGCAAACACGGCCCAATAAGCCTAATACAGCCCGGCTTCCCAGTAGTTTTTATCTGCCCACCAGATGAGACGAGGAAGACTTTGATAGGCAACATTATGGAGATGAAGGCCCGCGGCGCCCAAATAATCGCCATAATTGAGGAGGGAGACGAGGAAATAAAAGAGCTAGCGGACGATTACATTGAAATTGTTAAAGGAGTGCCAGAAGTGCTTTCGCCGATACCCTATGTTATCCCGCTTCAGCTTTTTGCCTATTATATGGCTGTAGAACGTGGATGTGACCCCGATAAACCTAGAAATCTGGCGAAGTCTGTGACCGTCAAATAAGCCCTTTTATAAACTCTTAAAATGTTCTTTGCAGAATCTTAGTCTGAGGCTGGATTATGAAGGATATTCAAGATGAATGGGAACGGCTCATTCAAGGCTTGCAGCGTCAAGGGATTCTACGTTCAAAAAAGGTTATTCAAGCCATGAAACGTGTTAGACGCGAATGGTTCCTTCCGGAGAACATGAAGAGTTATGCCGCTGTAGATACGCCGCTACCAATCGGGTTTGGGCAGACGGTTTCTGCGCCACACGGCTGAGAACAAGCGCTCAGCCGGGCGAGACATGGTTGCCATAATGAATGAAGCCCTCGAACTTGAAGTAAGTCAAAAAGTCCTAGAAATAGGCGCTGGAAGCGGATGGCACGCATGCACAATCGCGGAGATAGTGGCGCCAAGCAAAGGCCCAAAAGATAGATGGGGACACGTATACACCCTTGAAATAATTGAGAGTCTAGCAAAGTTTGCGATGGAAAACATAGAAAAAGCTGGTTACGCGGACAGGGTAACTGTAATATGTCGGGATGGCTCACTTGGGTTGGCCGAAAAGGCGCCATATGACAGAATCATTGTGACGGCGGCTGCACCGGACATTCCGAAACCGTTAATTGAGCAACTGAAGGACGGAGGCATAATGGTGATTCCGGTTGGAGGCTTACATTTATTCCAGACGCTTTACAAAGTTAGGAAGCTTGGAGGGAAAATTTTCAAGGAGAATCTCGGCGGAGTTGCCTTTGTCCCTCTAACTGGTCGTTTTGGGCATAGATTATATAGAGAAAATTTTGAATAGAATAACGCGCTATAGATAGTTGCATGAGTGAGAGGATTGGACGGAAAGTAAGAATTCGTTCTCTTGGAAAAGCCAAGATTGCAGATGAAGTTTCTATGGTTTGTGGCCATATTGCCGGAGGAGAGTTTGAAGCTGTTATACAGAGGATAGAGACAGAAGACGGCCGAGTTTTCGTTAGATTCGGCTATTATAAGAATGGAAGATGGACAAATAGACCCCTCAATATGGAAAGCAAATTAGCCAGAAAACTTGTGAAATACGCTTTAGAAAAGGGAATTTTCTAGCTTATCCAAACCATCTCTCAAGTGTTGTTTTGCTTTTTGTTTCTCTTATTCCTTCACGCATCTTCTCTAGGGCTTTTCGAACTCTATCCTCGCTGAAATCCCTTTCTCCACAAAGGAAGGCAACTGCTCCTTCTATATCTGGCTCCTTCCATTCAATCCTGTAATTGTCCGTAACTTTCGGTTTCAGAAATATTTCACGAATTTTTTCCGGAGGAACTGGAAATTCTGCTTCTTTAAGCTGTGGAAGAGCCCTTTCTAAGCTTCCATACTCCTTTATGAGTTTAAGCGCTGTTTTCGGACCTATCCCCTTTACGCCTTCTGGATTATAATCTGTTCCAACAAGTATCCCTATATCAACTAGTTGTTCATGGGTTATTCCAAGAGTTTCAAGCACCTCTTTCAATTCAACTATCTCCGGTTTTACCTCAACGTAAACTGGCTTTCTAGGCAGCTTTCTCCTTCCGCTTATCGTAACGTTTCTGACGAGTCTTGGCGCGCCGTAAAGCAATGAGTCATAGTCTTGGCTTGCACAGTAATCGGCATCCCCCTTCTTAACCATGTAAGCGGCTTGCGCTTCTCCTTCGCTTGGAGCCTGAACCCATGGAACACCCATGAGATTCAGCAGTCGTTTGGCGTCTTCAGCCATATAATCCTTCAAAGTGGCCGTTGCCTGCGCATACATTCTCGCTTCTTCTATTTTTCCCTCTTTTATGGCCCTTTCATATTTTTCAAGCGCTTCTTCCTTCATTTTCATCCTACGCTTTATCTCAGCTTCCTTCAAGGCGGGAGGAATTCCATCAAAAACATAGATGGGTTTGATGCCTAACTCAACCAAATTGGCTGTTCTATAAAGTAGACCGCTCAAATGACTGGTTATTCTTCCTTGGCTGTCTTTAAGCGGTGTTCCGTCTGGTTGGCGTATTATAGCTAAAAACTGGTATAACGCATTATAAGCGTCGATGGCTATGGATTTTCCGCTTAAATCTTTTAGTTCAACTGTTTTTTTCGGAACCAAATCGCGTAGGTTAACTCCCAAAACTTATCCGCCCAAACTAACAAAACATAAACTATGCATTAAAAGTTTACCGCACTTAACTGGGGTGAGATTAAACCATGCGATTTAAATTGTCTCCAACTCCAATTGTTTACGATGATTTTCTGGGCTGTTATCTAAAACTTGAATGCGAAAATCCTTCTGGGAGTCATAAAGATAGAGAAACCCTATATCTACTCAACAAGTTTGGTAAGGATAAAAAATACATCATAGCTTCAAGCGGTAATGCTGGAATCTCACTAGCTTACTGGATGAAAGGCAAGGCCACTGTTGTTGTTCCGGAAATAACGCCAAAGGAAAAGATAAAGGCTATAGAAAAACATGGAGCAAAAGTAATTGTGAAAGGCAAATATTTCTACGAATCCTACAAATTTGCCGAAAAAATCGCCGAAAAAGAGGGGTTGATTAACCTTTCACCAGGCTTTGTTGATAGGTGGCATGGCGATGTGGAAATAAGTTATGAACTTAAAAGTTTGATGGCGGACTTCATTTTTGTTCCGTCAGCAGACTTAACGTTGGCTTATGGAATAGCCTACGGCTTCAATGAAATGATTGAAAAGGAGATGATAAAGAATCCTCCCGTGGTGGTGGCGTGCGTCCTTCCAAATCATCCATTAATAAGAATTTGTAGAGACGAAGAAATCAAAGAGGAGTACAAGTCGGCTTTCAATTCTATTTATACTCACGGTGAAGAAGGCGAAAACATTGAAACAAAGTTTCTAGACTTTCCATTTACAAAGATAGATTCGACGCGTGAACTTGGCGCGGTTCTAGAATTAGGCAAGAAATACCCAAGTTATGATCCGGCTGTTCTCTTGGCGTTGTATATCTCAAAAAAGTATGATGGGAAAAAGGTGGTTATAGCTACTGGAGTTAGCAGGTCTTAGTTTATGTTGCATGAGGGAAAGAAGCCTTAAATATTTTGTGATATATCACATAAAGTGAGGAAGACAAAATGCCGAGATTCGGTCAAAGATGGTGTCATAGACGCAGAAGAGGAAGAATAGGAAGAAGACCAAAGCCAGTAATGATAGGCGCAACCCCGCCAATTCAAGGCTTTAACCCATTTCCGCCGCCACCAGCACCGCAAGAACCAGTCATACTTGAAGCAGCCGAAGTTGAGGCCCTCCGCCTAGTTGACCTAGAAAAATGCTCATTTGAAGAAGCAGGACAAAAAATGAATGTATCGAGAAATACTGTTTGGCGACTAGCCGAAAATGCAAGAAGAAAGATAATAACTGCAATTCTGCAGGGAAGACCAATATTTATAAGAACTGCTCAGCCTCCTCCACCTGCCCCTCCACAGACAAGATAAGCAAAAACTACATGAAAACTGTTAAAATTCTGTAGGCTATTCCTCCAAGCAGCAATGCCAATCCAATGTCAAAAAATGTTATGAAAAGCGCTTTTTTCCATCCCAACTCGCGGATGCAAGCCGCTATTGTCGCGATGCATGGAATGTAAATCATGGTTACAAGCGAGAAAACAATCATTTGGACATGACTCAGCGAGTTCAACGGAATAAGTTCCGATAACAGTATAAGGGTAAGTTCTTTTCGTAAAATTCCGAAAATTAAAGGTATGCCAGTTAATGGCGGAAGGCCAAGCCAACCTTCAAAAAATAGTCCCATTGCGGAAACAATATATTCCATAACGCCAGTAATGGCCAATGCCTCAATTATCAGGCTTCCAGCAATTATGATTGGGAAGGCAATGTAAACGAAGTCTTTCGTTCGGTTCCATGTCTTAACAAGAATATTCTTTATTGAGGGTCTCTTATAGGGAGGCATCTCCATGATTAGACCTATAGGCTCGCCGGGAACCACTTTGAAGGCTATTCTGCCTAAAATAAAGATCATCACTAAGTCGAAAAGGTAGAGGGCTAGGGCTGCATGTAACCCAATGAATCTTCCAACTAAACCCAAAATTACGACGGTTCTGGCGGCGCATGGAATCAAAACAACAACAAAAGCCGCTAGAAATCTTTCTCTTTCCGTCTCCATGATACGGCATCCGATACATGCTGGAACATTGCATCCGTAACCAAGCATTATTGGAATGAAAGCCTTACCATGCAAGCCAATTTTATGCATGATATTATCCATCAGAAACGCTGCACGCGGCAAATAACCAGTATCCTCAAGCAAGGCTAGGAAAATATAGAAAGGAACAATATATGGCAAAGCTATGGTGATTCCAGCAACTATTCCGCCTATAATTCCATTAACGATTAGGTCTGTCGCCGTTTGCGGCAAAATAGAAACCAACACATTCACAATTAACGGAATAAAAATTTCTCCAAAGAATTTTTCAAGCTGTTCGGTTAAAAAGTTTCCTCCGAGAAATATCAGTATAAAAATTGCGCCTAAAATAGCAGCTAAAATTGGGTACCCAAGAACTCTATGAGATGTAATAGCATCAAGCTTTTCCTCAAAACTAAGTTTCGGCGGAGAAACTATAATTGTAACTTCTTTTGCAATTCTGTTTGCAAGATTATATCTTTCAGACGCAATAACCACATGTGCGGGTTCACCGTGAATGTTCTCTATCTCGGACGCAAACCCTTCGGTAGCCTTTATCACTTCCTCTCCGTATTCATAAGACTTGATCTTCCCAATAACTGCGGGATCACGTTCAAGAAGTTTTATGGCTACCCAACGGGAAGGATATATTTCACATATTTGCGGGACTTTTTTCTTAACGATTTTCTCAAGTTTGTCTATTCTTTCTTCGATTTCCTTTCCATATCTAACCTTTAGCGGATTAAGCCTCACCTTTCCCTCGGCAACTGCGACAACGGTTGCCAACAACTCTTTTATGCCTACGCCTGAAATGGCGACGGTCGGAACTACTGGGACTCCCAGAATCTTGGAAAGTCTTTCACTGTCAATTCTTATGCCTTTCTTAGCAGCAAAGTCGATTTGGTTTAAATCAAGTATTATGGGCGCTTCAAGCTCTAAAAGCTGAATTGTAAAGTACAAATTTCTTTCAAGTGTAGATGCGTCAACAACATTTACGATTACATCAGGTTTTTCAATTGCTATATAATCTCTAGAGACCACCTCTTCAATGGAATAGGTTGAAAGCGAATAAATTCCAGGCAGGTCTATAACGTGAATTTTATAACCTTCAAAGAATAGGGTTCCTTCCGCTCTTTCAACTGTTTTGCCAGGCCAATTCCCAACAGTCTGATTCAGTCCAGTAAGTTGGTTAAAAATTACACTTTTGCCAACATTCGCGTTTCCAGCCAATGCTATTCTGAGCCTTTTATCATCATGGGTCAAGTTTTTGCTCTCCTTAGAGGCTTAACAAAAACCCTTGATGCAACGCCATGGCCTAGCGCAAGGCAGCTTCCTCTGACTTCAACTTGAATAGGGCCTCTGAGTAAGCCGCGTCTCATAATTTTTATTCTAGTGCCGGGGGTCAATCCCATTTCGGTTAATCGTTTGACCATTCCATATCCGCCAAGTAAATAGCTTACAATGGCTTCCTCTCCCTCTAAAAGCTGGGAAAGTGGAACAGTCTCCTCAATACGTCCCTTTAACCTCCTAATATTTAATTGAAAACTCTTAATTGCATCTTCATCGATTCGATGACGTACTTTCCAGTGATATCGCATATTGTCGTTTTTCTTCTCAAAAATTCTGGAGATTCTACCTAAAATTCCGGTTCCATGCACATATTTGTCATGCACGTATCTTTCTCTGTGAAATTCTATGAGTCGCTCTCCCTTTTCAGTAATCCTCAAGTTTTTGCGAGAGTCTAGAAATCCTTCTTTGACAGCCAAATCTATAAGCTCTTCTAAATCTTTAACATTTATTTTAAGCTCTCTGGCTAAATCCTCATTTTTAAAGTCTTTTCTTTCCATTTGAAAAGTCTTTATTGATTCTAAGAGACATGGAATGAGTTCTGTTAACTTTTTATCTTTTTCATTCATTGATTTCTCGCACCCAAATAATCGCTGCTATCTCAGAGCTTAACTCAAGGGACTTGCCATCGATTTTCACCTTCAAAAAGCCCTCCTCTGAATTTTTATCCATCAAATACAGCTTTCTTCTAGGTTTAATCCTATATTCCTCCAAAATTTTCAATTTCTCACGGCTTTCCTCGGTCAATTTAACTATTTCTGCATGTTTTCCGATCTCCAGCATGTTGAGTGGATAAGATGGCTCCTCTTCGATTTTCCCATCACTTGTGGGTATAGGATTTCCATGCGGGCATTTCGCTGGATACCTAAGCGCTCTTTCGATATGTTTAAGGACTTCTTCATTTAGCGCGTGCTCTAACGAGCATGCAGCCTCATGGACTTGGCTCCATTCCATTTTTAGAATGTCTACGAGAAGTCTTTCGGCTAGACGATGCCTTCTGATGACTTTTAGTGCTTCTCTTTTGCCTTTTTCGGTCAATTTAACGCCTTTATATGGCTTATGCTCAATTAGTCCTTTCCTTTCTAGACATTCAATTGTGTTTGTTACAGAGCCTAAAGCTACATTCAATTGCTTTGCGATCTCTGTGGTTTTTGCTACTCCATTCCTTTCCTGTAGCTTATATATGGCTTCCAAGTATTCTTCAGATTGCTTGGTTAGCCTAGGTTGCCGTTTCATTTTCTGTCCCTTTTCTACGAGCCCTCGTAGTTCATATAACAATGTTATAAATATAAGTCTATCGAAACAAAGAACTACAAAAATAACAAGTTGAGTTTCCCTCACTACCTCCCCAAGCGTTTCTAATCAAAATTTGAATTAAGAATTCTCAAGTGCTTCATTAAGGAAAGTATTAAATCATAATGTCATGTAAGTAGCCTATGAATAGAAAAGGTGGAAGGATTTGGTTTCGCAGGAACTTTTGGAATTGTTGAATAAGGCGATAGCTAGGGAACTGCAAGTTTCTATACAGTATATGTGGCAGCATGTCCAATGGAAAGGTGTGAAAGGTTTCGCCGTACAGGAAGAGTTGAAGAAAATAGCAGTAACGGAAATGAAGCATGCCGAAGCAATTGCCGAAAGACTTGTTTATCTAGGTGGAAAGCCAACTACGAAGCCTGAGCCGATTTTTGTTGGAGAAACGCTAAGAGAAATGATTGAAAGAGACAAGATGGATGAAGAAAACGCCATAACCCTTTACAAGCAGATTATTCAAGCTGCAAACAATGAAGGAGACATTACAACAGCGAGACTGTTCGGAAAAATTTTGGGCGAAGAAGAGGGGCACCATGACTTCTTTATGAGCCTTCTCGAAGAGCTGTAGGTGATAACAAAAATGACCGAGCTTAAACAAGTTTATAGATGCAATATCTGTGGAAACATGGTGGAAGTTTTGCATACTGGTGTTGGAACACTTGTGTGTTGCGGCCAGTCCATGGAATTACTAGCGGAGAAAACAGAGGATGTAGGCCTTGAAAAACATGTTCCAGTAATAGAGAAGACTGAAACAGGTTATCTGGTTAAAGTTGGTAGTATTCCGCATCCGATGGAGGAGAATCACTATATCGAATGGATAGAACTTATCGCCGATGGGAAATACTGCAGAAAATTCCTAAAGCCAGGCGAAAAACCAGAAGCATTCTTTGAGGTTAAAGCAGAAAAAGTTTCGGCGAGAGAGTATTGCAACATTCACGGACTCTGGAAATCAAAGTAAATGTAGAAACCTCAACTCTCCTATTTTTATGTTGTTAAAATCTTCAAAAGATTGGTGATAGAAGAATGGTCAAAAAACTGACGAAGAACGGAACAACTCTTTATGTTTGTGAGGAATGTGGACTGAAATATAGAGATAACGAAACAGCTATGAAATGTGAAGAATGGTGCCGAGAGCACGGCGCATGTAACCTAGAAATCATCAAGCACGCCGTAGAATTTGAAGATGATCAAGAATGAAGAAAAAGGTCCTGTTTATTTGTACGCACAACTCAGCCCGCTCACAGATGGCTGAAGCTTTTCTGAATAAATTATACGGAGATAAATACGAAGCTTATAGTGCAGGGATAGAGCCTAGAGAAATTAATCCCTATGTTGTTAAGGCTATGGCTGAAATTGGCATAGATATTTCCAAACAGCGTTCTAAAAGCATAAAGGAGTTTTGGGGCCAAAATTTCGATTATGTGGTAACCGTTTGCGATAATGCAAAGGAAAACTGCCCATTCTTTCCAGGAGAAAAAATAATGCATAAAAACTTTGAAGACCCTTCGGAATTTAGAGGTTCAGAAGAGGAGATTATGAAGAAAGTTAGACAAGTTAGGGACGAAATTAAAGAATGGATACGGAAAACATTTGAAAAATAAACCGCTGATAATACCAAGTCTTATATTCTTTACCCATCATAAGGTGAGTTGGTGATTAATTGGCTAAAAATGAGGAAATACTTGAAGAATTGAGGCAAATAAGAAAGCTTTTGGAGCCTAAGCCAGCTCCTCCGCCTACGCCTCCAAAAGGTTTGTGGGCTGAATTTATGGACTTTATCTCGAAGTATAAGGTTATGGGAATGGCCGTCGCTTTCATTCTAGGCTTATATCTCGGTGCCTTAGTTCAAGCTTTGGTAAACGATTTGATAATGCCAATAGCAGAATTGGCAATTCCTGGAGTAGCATGGGAAACAATAGAAGTTGGGCCCTTTCGCATCGGCCACTTCATAGGAACAGTTATTACATTTCTAATCGTAGCGTTCGTAATCTTTCTGATTGTAAAAGTGACTAGAAAGTGGGACATAGAATAGCAATTTCCTTTCCCTATCTTTCAGCCATTGGCATGTTTATTTGGCTGCATTGAAATGTTTCTCAAAAACTAGCCATGTCTCCTCCGGTTTTTCGAGCACATATACACCTTTCTAAGAACGTATTCGGTTGCTGCCTTCCTTGAGCTACCGCAAACCCCAACTATCGTGTTCATTCATCAACTTAATATTTGACGTTTTGAAACAATAAAACTTGCTGGAAGACATGGAAAAGAATAGACTCAATGAGCTTTTGTCAGCCGTTGAAAAATTAAAGAGGAGTGAAATCAAAGGCTTAGTTGAGGCTAGGCTGAAAGAGTTTAGGGCAAACAGAGAAAAAAGCAGCAGAGAAATCTTCAAGGAGTTGTGCTTCTGCATTCTAACAGCCAACTTCAATGCTGAAAAATGCATAAGAATATCTGAAGAACTAGGCGAAGATGTTCTAAATCTTCCAGAAGCCAAGCTAAACATAAGATTAAAGACTTTAGGTCACCGCTACCCAAAAACAAGGGCTAAATACATAATTGAAGCAAGAAAATATGCCGATTCTCTCAAAAGTATCATAGAAAAATTTGAAGAAGGCGAAAAGCTAAGAAAATGGCTTGTTGAAAATATTAAGGGTTTGGGATACAAGGAAGCAAGCCACTTCCTAAGGAATATAGGCTTTACAAACCTCGCCATAATAGATTTTCACATAATTAATCTGCTGGTAAACTACGGGCTAATTGAAAAGCCTAAAACAATCACTCGCAAAAAATACCTAGAAATTGAAGGATTACTGAGAGAAATAGCGGACAAGTTGGATTTAAACCTCGCCGAGCTAGACCTCTACCTATGGTATTTAGAGACAAGTAAAGTTCTCAAATAACTTCACAACATTACATTAAGAATAGGCTTATATTATCACGCGAACAATCGTAAAGTTCAGGTGAGGATAAAATATGCCGAAAGTTCTCGTAATTTATTATAGCCGTACTGGAAATACTGAAAGAATGGCTAAGGCGGTGGCGGAAGGTATCCGAAAGGTTGAAGGCGTAGAAGTAGACGTGAAATATCATGTTGACGCCGCTGAACTTGCCAACTACGATGCAATAATTGTTGGGACCCCAACCTATCACCACAATACTGTATTGGGAATGAAAGATCTCTTCGAAAATGCCGCTATGAAAGGCGTTAATTTGAAGGGGAAAATTGGCGCCACATTTGGTTCATATGGCTGGAGTGGAGAAGGGCCAAAGCTAATTCTTGAAATAATGGAGAACAAGTTTGAAATGCACGTTATTAAGCCTCCACTACTCGTTAAATATGCGCCTGACCAAGCTGCTCTCGAAAAATGCAGAGAGTTCGGAAAAATGATTGCCGAAAGAGCCTTACAAAAAGGGTAAGGTGAAAGAATTTGAGTTTAGAAGAAGAGCTGGTAAGGTTCCTTAAAGAACAAATCGAGATAGAAAACAAAATAGTTGATTCATTGAACAAGTCTTTGGATGACATAAGGAATCCTTCAGTTAGGGGAGTTTTGAAGGGGATATCGCTAGACTCTGTTAAGCACGCGGAAATGTATGCCTCAGCCATAAAACTACTAACAGAGATAGGGCCGGCGCTCAAAGAAGAACACCTAGATGAACAAAGAAGGCTCGTTGAAGAGCACATTGAAATGGAGGCTAGGCTAATTAAGAGAATAAGCGAGAAACTTCCAACAATAGAAAATGAGAAAGTTAGGCTTCTGTTGGAAGCAATACTAGCAGACGAGCGTAGGCACCACCAGCTACTAAATGAAGTGTTAAAGATTCTGGTTCGAGGAGAAACTATAACCGAAGCTGACTGGTGGGACCTCCTATGGAAAAATGTGCCGTTTCATGGCGCCCCAGGCGGATAAAATATTGAAGCTTATTGTGGACGTTAGAACCCGAGAGGAATATATCAAAAACCACATTAAGGGAGCAATAAACATTCCACTTTACGACTTAGAGTTTTACACCGATTTTCTGAAGGATAAAGAGATTTTTCTCTATTGTGACAGCGGGAAAAGGTCTAAGGCTGCAGCTGAGAAACTTAGGGATAAGGGAATAAACGCCAAAGTTCTGTTCTCAGAAGGACTGAAAAATTATGAATGGGAAAGAAAAAGCATAGTCTGCGCAGTTAACTACGTCGAAGTCAAACCTGGCCTCGAGGAATTATTCGAGCAAGCAGCCAAAGAACTATGCAGCAAAACCATACGAATGGAAGGTTTTCTAGGCTCAAAGATATTCAAGATTTCCGGAATGTCATGCATAGGAAGCGGCTTACCTGGAGACTGCACAGAAATCGAATTTAAGCCCACAAAATACATTTTAATGACTTTTTGGGAAAGCAAGGAGGCGCATGAGAAATCGCATAAGCATCCAATATTTGTTGAAGCCTTTAAGGAAATCCCCCAATACCTCGCGAAAATGCCCTACGAAGAATTCTATGAAATCATAAAGTAAAGCCTTAAACGCCTAATCGTAAACATTCAGTGGCGTGCACAATATGCCTAGAGTAGATGAGGCCAGAAAGGGCTACCAGAAGAAAGATTACGATAAAATCGCGAAGGCGCATGAGAAAAAGCGTATCGAGGAAGAGCCTTGGCACGATATTGCACGCGGCCGCTACATAAGAGACATAATCTATGGTGCAAGCGATGGAATAGTTACAACATTCGCTGTAGTTGCAAGTGCGGCTGGGGCTTCTCTTTCCTCCGCAATAATTCTCATTCTTGGCTTTGCAAATTTATTGGCGGACGGCTTTTCTATGGCAGC
>Ga0164310_10001530_pt1 | contig 13158 bp, 32 predicted proteins | sample GuaBasSedimGuay1_FD_121795 | JGI IMG/M metagenome (GOLD analysis project Ga0164310, IMG submission 121795) | Subseafloor sediment microbial communities from Guaymas Basin, Gulf of California, Mexico - Guay1, Core 4569-9, 0-3 cm | ecosystem: Environmental > Aquatic > Marine > Hydrothermal vents... | reverse complement strand
GTCAATTTGTTCGCCACATACCTTTCAAACCTTTTCCCTTTCCTGATGCTAATAACCATACAACCGCCTGCATTTTTCGCAATATCTAACCCCATCTACTGCCGTGAAAAACTCCTTTCCGCAATGCCAACATTTCACTATCATAAATGATCTATCGCGTAGAGTTTTAATATTTGTTCTGCCAGACTTTTGATTTCTTTGGTGGCATAGCTTAAATCTTTGTATGTAGCATCTGATGAATGCAATGAAGTATTTGTCATACATATGTCATAGGCATGTGCGCAATCAAATCCTATCCACAACAAACCATCCTCTAATTGAAACATAGTTATTCCGCCATGAACAATAATCCTTTGGTCAAGATATTCCAGACCTTTTTCGTCAAGCCATTTTGCAACCTTGCTCTCAACTGGTATCACCACATAGCCACACCAGTGAAACATACTTGGATCTGTTCGGTTAATTTGGTGTGGACGCATTAATATGCACACCAATCCTTCGTGACCGAATATGTGCAATATGCCTTCCTTTTTTATGATTTTTTTAACATCTATCATAGGTTCACCCTACACTTTTTAGGGTCAAGCTGCTGGACCGACTGGACATCATACCACAATCTTATCTCGACCCAAGCGTGATGACCTATCCCTTCGCAATATCCTTTCATCTGATATGCCATGTATCCCTGCTTCCTCAGCTCTTTGACCGCGTCCCTTGAGAAGTCCACGCAGTTGTAGTCGTGTTCGTCATACTCGTGGCTTATGCTCACATTCGTGATTATGTCCTCCCATTCCGGTTTCAGGTAAATTCGCCTGTATTCGACTATGTATTCCTTTTCTACCCCGCATTCCTGAACCTTCTCCTTGTATTGCGGTATGTATATTGTCCTAATTTCTATGTGCTTGGGCTGCGACAAGTCGTATATGTGGTGCAGTGTCCAGCCCAACGCCACTGAAACCAATATTATCGCAACCAAACATATGGCTTGTTTAATTTGCATTCTCATATTCCACAACGGCGTTGTAAACGCACTCTGCCAAGTCCTTGTCAGTGAACGCTATTCTTTTTGCTCTCATCTCGTTCAGGTTTTTCAAAAACAACTCTGTTATTTTTTTAGCGTTCATATTTCATTATTGGCATAGGAAATTTATAATTCTTCCGATGCTTTGACCCCGTCTGAAATCGCAATTCTCATTTTCTCAAACAACCTGCCAGCAAAGTCCCTGAGCCTTTCATTCAATAATTGATGATCTACTTTTTGGTCAAACCCGTCACCGAATCTTCCTTTCTCGGTTTCTATGAAAGCATACGCTTTCGCCAACGCTGTCATCAAGTCCTCTATTTTCAATTGCTTGCTTGTCCTGAAGCTCCTGATGTCTTCCTTGTTGCTGATGTGCCTGATTTCAAAAGATATTTTAGGCGGTAACTTGTTGCCGTCTTTTTCAGACGAAGCCAGTGCCCTAATCCACAGCTCGTAATACCCGCTGTCATCTACCAACTTCACCAAGGTTATTTTTGGATATGTCATAATGACAAGACAGACAAGATTGATTTAATCTTGTCATACAATTCTTTGTTGTTTAAATGTATTGACACATCATGACTGCGAGAAATTAAACCCAGATTGATGTTCGTTGTTTCTTTAAATTTGGTTATATCAGTGCCCATATCTACATTCAATTCTTCTATGGTGTAATTTTTCACTTCGTATATTATGCAATTCTGTTCATGTTTTACAATTATATACATTTTGTTATGCGTTGAGACAACAAATGTTTGGTCATCTATATTCATAAAAACCACTTTCCTTTGGGTTCAGGGGTTCACCCGAGGGGCAATAATTACCCCCGACATCACACCCGTTTCCTTGTCATATCTGCCAACCACAAGAGGATAATCGTTTGTTATGGCAATATCCACTCTCACATCACTTTCTCCTTTGTGCAACGCCTCTATGACCTTTATCGCCCTTTTCAAATATTCCAGCGATACTGACACTGTCACGCTGTATCCTTTCAATTTCACCGCCCCAATTCCTGCCACCATACATTCGTCTGCTTCTATTACATTATTCAAAGGCTTGAATTCTTTTTCCATTCTTACACCTCCATAATCAATTCTGTCAGCTTTTCAGCGTTCTTTGAGCCAAATCATTATGTTTGTGTATTTCAAGATTTATTCTCACAATCGCCGTCACATCATTCAGTTTTTTGCCCCGCAAATAGACTTCGTATTCTGGAGCGTCTGGGTGGTTGGGTGTTATGATGTATTCTCCTGCCTCAAGCCTGAAATGACGCTTTGTTGTTTTTACCATTTCCATCACCTCAAAAACTCATCTTCAGTTAAAAATTCAAACTCAACATCGCCAAGCGAATAACCCCAATTCAACCTCTTTTTCGTTATGCTCACATGCTCTGGGCTTATCTCTATGCCTATGCAGTTTCTTTTTAACTCCAAACATGCTTTCATAGTCGTGCCAGAACCGAGGAAAGGGTCAAGAACGGTGTTGCCTTTCTCTGAAAAAATTGAAATTATTTTTTTAGGTAACCAAAAAGGAAAAACTGCACCAAGTCCTTCCATATTGAAATTTTCTCGATAAAATATATCATTCGGTTCTCCCATCCAACAATTAGATTCTTTATTCACATCAAATACAAATGCTCTATTTTCGGGTATGTTTTTACCAAAAACTATAATAAATTCATATGCTGAGGACAACACTTTTTTATTGATTGCTCGTTGAAATCTTTTTTTATGCCAAACTATAATTTCTTTTATATTTTCGGCGTATTTACCAACCAATTTGAATAATGCGATTTTATTATTCGAAAGTGGTTGAATATTTAAAAAAATATAATTTTTCACAACCCTTAAACTTTCTGAAATAAATCGGTCTAAAAACATAAAATATTCGTTTTGCATTAAATTATCATTGTAATTTATTTCTTTTCTTTTCCCTAAAGCCCTTGGACCAGAAGGAATTGGTTTTTGTAAATTATATGGTGGTGAAGTAACTACCAAGTCCACACTTTCCGAAGGCAACTTAGATAAAACTTTCAAGCAATCCCCTTGAATTAATGTAAGCTTGACCATCAATACAACACCTCCAATCCCCCACAACTCTCCCATTTATGAATTATTTTCAGCTCACTCATCTTCATCTTCCCATATTTTTGTAATTTTGAAATAGGTTTTGCCGTTAATGTTGACCGGCTTCAGGGCCATTCTCTTGAAATCCGGGTCTTCCCAAACAGATGGGTCGGTTTCGAGATAAAATCTCCCGCTCACTGTTGACGAGCTCCAGCTGTCGGGAAGCCACAGCTCAATCTTCTTGATGGCTTTGATTTTGTTCATTTCAACCTCCTGAATGTAAGGACAATAACCAAGCCCCTGATTGTGTCCACGCCCATTTTTTCAAACAGCTCAATCGCTTCATGTAGTGGCAAACCTGTGTCCGTCATCAATAAACCATTTGGAAGGCTTGTAAACGGTTTGACCTCCGCCAGTATTAATTCTGCTTCGCAGAACTTCTTCCCGTTCAGTATCACATCAAACACTTCGTTTTCCCTGTCAAGATACCAGTATTCTTTCCGTTTCGTGTATCGCCTGATTGTCGTGAAGTATTTTTGATTAAGCTTGTTGTTCCAATTCTTGCTGAATTTGATTTTATTGTTCATTCTTCCCATCCTCCTTACCACGAACTTACTATTTCATACAGGCTTTTTGCCACTTCCTTAATCGTTTTTGCCTCTTTAATTCTTTGTTTTACACTCCTTCTTTGCCATTGAGAGTCGTTTCTTGTTGTTTCTAATAGATTGTTTGTTAGTCTAATCAATTCTTTGCATAAAGTTACAACTGGTTCTGTTTTCTGTGCATAACCAAGTGGGAGTTTATTCTTTTCTTTCATTTTTCCCAGCCTCCTCAGTCTCCCCCAGCCAATCTGCGGTGTGGTTGCACCAACAGCACTCGCTCCTTCTTGGTTATGCATAGAGCTGGGCATATGCACTGAAGCCCTGCTGAATGGCGGGAGACCCACCGCAGATTTTATCGCTGTTTAGGGTTCTATATCAGGAAACCATTTTTTGATTTTTGTTTTTATTCTTCTTCTAATTCTTCAAGTTGGGCTATCAAATCCTCTTTCTTTTCTTCTAATTCTTTGATTTGTTCTTCTATTCTCTCAATATCATAACGCAATCTTCCCTTAGTAAGTTCTTTTGAATACTTCCGCAAGAACTGAATCATATCCCTGACTTTTTCTTCATTTGATGTAAAAAGTATGTGTTTAAGCCAGTTTTCTAATGCTTCTGCAATCTGCTCTGGATTCTCGTCATCGTAAAATATTGGTTCATCGGAAAGCACTGATACAGATTTAATTGCTCGTTTGTCGTCATATATGGCGACTGAATTTTTAAATTGTGTTTCACTTGGATTTATGAAATTGAATCTCCCTTCCGTTACGAAAATCCTATAATACATTTTTTTCACCTTCTTTAATTAAAGTCAGGAAACCATTTCTTCAGTAAGTCTATAATTTCTCCGTATATTGTTGTGACGCCGTATTTCGCTCCTAAATCCTGCTTGAACCCTTCAAGTGCGGATTTAATATCCTCGTTTTTCTTTCTTACGATAAACTTGGCAAACTCCATTACTGATGTTCCTGTCCAATTGTCTTGATTAGCAAACGGAAAGCTTTCTACATAATCTTTTCCGCTTTTTTCTTTCCACGCTTCTATGAATAACTTTAAAACCTCTGCTTCTGGTTCGTGTATTTTTATTTTTCCTTTCAATGGCTCAAACATAATTATCTTAAACTATATTCTTTTTTGAATTTTCTAAAACAACTTAAACACAAAATTATTAAATCATCCTTTTCAGCCACGCTGTCTGGATAGAAAATTAATTTTATTTTATTAGCTCTCCCTTCTGTTAATGGCTTTCCACATCTATCACAGTTATAAACATAATCATACCACTTCTTCCCATCTATTGTTTTTATTTTCCCTTTCAATGGCTTATTCTTTTCTGGCATTTTCAACCTCCTTAAACAACCATTCTTTGTATCCTATTGAATCGCAAAGTTTAACTTTTTCTTGTTTCAAGACTTTATCTTCTCCTTTTATTTCCAATCTGAGAAAACCAAAGTCTGACGGAAGTACGAATTTTGCTACTGTTTCTTTGTATTTTGGGTATTCTTTTATCAGCAATTCTGGATTATACTCATATCTTTTGTAAAACTCGCAGGCTTTTCTGATGCGTTGCTTGATTTTCTTGCAGATAAATTTGTCTATGGATTTCTGCTCTTCTGAAAGCTCTTCATACGGTTTCTGTGCATTCTTGTTGTATGATTCCGTGTTCAGTTTTTTTGTCGCTTCCAGATACCATTTGTGCAGGTCTTCTGGTTTCAAATCCAAAATTGGCATATCATCACCTCTCTTTCAAAGCCATTTCTTTGTATTGCTTCCAATACTCGCTAAAGGCTTCTTTTATTTTTTGTGTGTTGACTTGGTCGGCTGCCATTAGTGCCTGACCCAGTGCTTTTACAAAACTGCCTCCGTATTTTATCATTGTTATTGCGACAGCTATTTTTTCATCAATTTCTACCATATCCATCCCTCCTGATTTTATGTTTTTGTGTTTCTCAATGCTCTTTTTTAGCTCCAGTATTTGCGTTTGCAAAGACAAAACTATTTTGGATAATTGCAGAATTTTGTCTTGGTTTCTGCCAACAAGCTCGATTAATTTCTCAAATCGTTCATCTTCTAATGGTTTCATGCTATCCTCCTCGCCCATATGTGTATAATCGTCAGTATCCATAATAATAGACCGTTGAACCTTATCACAAAGTCTGGGTGCAACACCAACACTGTTGCCAATATACACGCCACCCAGATTATGATTTTTTCTTTTGTTGACATATCAGCTTTTTTGATTGTCTCTATTACGAATTGGAGCATACTTTGCTCTCCAAATTTCCTCATAAACAAGTCCCTGTCCGTGCCGACAACCGCTGGCGGTTTGTTTCTGAATGTTATCCATTTCAACCCGACTTTTTTTGCTTCCTTCTTGAGCTGCGAATCCGGTATGCTTAGTTTTTCAAGCATTTTGAGGATTTTCATATTTTCACCCTATTCCTTTATCAATAAATACACAGCCCAGCCAATTAAGGCTATGTCATAAACAATTGCTATTGCGAAAAGCAAACTGGCAATGTCTATGGCTCCTGCTCCATACACAAAACCCCAGACAAATTCAAGAGCCACTCTCAAAAGAACCGCTTTGGCGAAGTTTTTGCATTGCATCTTATCACCTCAGATTTTGACCTCCTCTAAGTTTCTTTGCGTCAAGAACCTTCTCAACACACCTTTTCTTGAAAGCGTTAATTTTGGAAATGCCGTTCCATTTTCCTCCAGTTTCATTGCGGACTTGAACAATTCTGGATGCTTGAACTTCAAATACAGCCATCTCCATTCTGGTTGAAAGGGACAAAAATAACACCCAGACTTGGCTGGAACATCAAAGCCATGTGACAGTATTATTTCTTCGCATTTTACCCTGTCTATTTTGTGTTCAATTAAAGGGAAGCTGTTCTTGATATACTTTACATTGTTTTCTTTTGCTCTGTGCTTTTCCTCATAGCTGATTCCAATGTAAAGCACTATGTCGCTTTTGTATCTTTTTCTGAGATACCGCCTGATGGGTCTTATCTTGAACAGGTCAGTGCAGCTTCTTGTTTTCCATGTTGGTATTTTCCTGTGCCTGTAATACCAATCGTATATGCTTTCCTTGTTTTTCACCACTGTAAATTTTATTTTGTTGCCTTTGCAGAATTTTTGTATTTTTTCCAAATACTGATATGTTTCCGGCAATTCTGCTCCAGTATCCGCAAACACAACTTCGTCTAAAGGATATTCTAAATCTCTGAGCAAAAACAATAATGCTGTTGAATTCACTCCCGCACCAAACGATAAAACATAGCTGGTCATATTTTAATCTCCTTGTCCGGTTTGTATTTCTTCCTTTTGGACTTTCCCGTCTCAATCTCTATATCTATGTCGTCTGTTAAATCCAGAATGTCGAACCTTTGCTTCCTGTCATCCGTCCACGCTTCCGTTAAGAAGTCATGCTTTTGCTTGAACAATTTGAAGCAGATTTCTGCTTTCTTCAAAAAATGTTTTTTGCTTTCGGTTGTGTGAATTCTGACGCAGTTTATGTGCTTTACTTGGTCGTGATGAATTTTCCGCTTTCTGAGAACGCTGTTTGCTCGCTGCCAATCCATAGATTTAATTTGCTGTAATAGTTTATAAATCTTACTTTTTAGCCAATCTGCGTAGCCTTGACAATCTTAGTTGTATAGCTTTTGGTGTCCTGCTCAAGTGCTTGGCTATGTCCTTGATGTCATATCCCTTGTCGACCATATCAAGCAATTTGTTGTCATCACTTGCCGCCCACAATCGCCTACCGAACTCTGCCTTGCGTTTTTTCTTGGAGATTGCTTTCTTTTGAGTTCGCTGATATACTGCCACCACATCCGTGCAAACCACTGTTCCGTCTTTTTTGTATTCTATCTTTCCAAACCTTATTTCCTTTATTTCCATTTTATCACCTCACAGTTTATAAGCTGATTTGAGAGCAGGAGACTCGACTATTTTCATATTATGCGTGATGTAGACCATACAATAGTCTTTGAGACCTGTCGGAACACAATCCAGATTGTTGCCATAATAAACATAACACTTGTCATTGAATATGCAGTAAAAGCCTGTCTTGTTTTTTTCCTTGAGCAAAATCTTAGCCAATATATGAATGTTCACGGGTAATTTCCGAACAAACTTGATGTTAACTGCCCAAACCAGAATATATTCAACCACAATACCTGTTGCTTTGTAATTAGTCAACCCTGAAGTCCAAACCGTATTACCGTGCTTTTCAACATAATCATATGCTTCCCGAAACAATGGGTTCACAATAACCACGCCGATGCTTCTTCTTCAGATTTGAATGGTATCTTCTGCTCAACATATTCAAATGTTCCTGCAAGAACCAGCCCGATTATCTTACCATCTAGTGTGAAAACAACCACTTTGTTGTCGCTTCTCCACATTTTCTTAACAGGCTGCATATAGTCGTCAAATATCGCCACTTCCTGCTCGAACGGTATGTGAATAAAATATGGAATGTATCGCTTATTCTTGTAGTCATGCTCGTATGCACTCCATGTCCTTTTTCTGAAGTCAATGATATAGACATACTCGTAAAATAAATAATCGCTGTCATCAAATCCGCTAAAATTTTCATCGCTTTCAAATGTGTCATCATATCCGGTAAATCTGCCAGACGCTATGTCATCTTTGAAGTCTTCGGCGTCCTGCTCGGTTTTGATTTTTCTCACTTGCTCGTAAATCCGTTTGCCAAGCCACGATGGGTAACTGTCAGAATGGTTGTAAACAAACAACACCCTGTTGTCGCCCAACTTGATGCCAACCAAACCTCGTGTGCTCATAATAATGCAACCGACACAAGCTTATTTAGTTTTTTTATGATTTGCCTCGTTAATTCTTTTTGATCTTCGGCTTTGTAAAACATATCAATAATGCCGTTTGCACACTTGTTGCAGATAGCAACTGTGTTTCGGCTTTCACCACCTATAATTACACCATTGGATGATGACCATACATTGATTATGCATTTATCCACTCCATCCTTGAGTTCACACTCTATCCAAACTAAACCATTGGCAGTTTTGCCACATATAACACAATTTTTCATATTATCCAACTTTCTGGTGTGCTCACAACAACCACATTGATATTTCGCTTTTGTTTTTTGTCCTGAGAATCTGAATGCTCATAATGGAGTCTGGATTGACAAGTGCAATGTATTTTTTGGTCTGCTTGTTATAGATTACAACACAATTCTCGCTTGAATGTATTGTTTTTACATAAAATGGTGCTCCGTATAGTTTGTAATCCTTGGGTTTCAACAGTATGCCATCAAAATCCTCCTTGACACACACTACTCCGTAAATCACACCCAAACAACCATCGCATTTTTCGCTGAATTTTGGTATTTCAGCAATATGTAGAAATGTGCTCTGCTCCATCACCATACTTGAATCAGTTACAAAAACAACTTTAGGGTTGTGCTCTGCCAATTGTATGATTAAATCTGATATGTTCATAATGCCAATATGCTTGCCAATTTGTTGGAAACTTTATAAATCTTGGAGTATGCCGTGTCGAAAAACACTGCTTTTCGAGTCACTTCACTGGGTCTTGTGATCAAATACCACCCTCCAATGACTGCTTTGACCAAAACACCATAATTGGTTTGCTTAATCGTTCCAGTGATAGAGCCATTGCTGTCAGCCACGCACCACCAGTTTGTGTGACACCAGCCTGTGTTTGTATGCTTTTCATAAATTATGTCAATTACCACACGCACACGCACTGAATAATCATCAACTCTTTTGCGTATGTGCAGTGTTTTGGTTTTGAATATTTTTTCGAACAATTCTTTGTCAATTTTATCGGGATTAACTTTTTTCAAGTGCTCTAGCCAGTCGAGTTCCTTAATCTCTCGATTGTGTGCCAGTTCCACCTTATCCATTGACATCCCTTCCTGCATTTCGGCTTGCATTTCAAATGCTTTATGATGAACTTTTCGGTTTTGGGGTCGCTGGGATTCCCTGAACCCACATCGTATTTCCTTCTCAAACAATCCATTTCAATGTCGCTGAAGCACTTGGCTACTATGCTCGCCGCACCGCAAAGAGTGTAGTTCTTGTCTGCATTGTGCTCGATAACCCACTTTTGTGCCACATTTACATAATCATAAAGCCCGAGTTTTTGCATCCTGTCAATGAACTTTTCTTTATTCCTGTCAAAATTGTCTATAATCACTTTCACAGGCAACTGTTGTCCGGATAATTGCTCAATTACATTTATGTATGCCTTGGTCTCTTCATCATTCAAATTCTCGCATCTGCTTATTTGCTCCGGAGTTATGAACTTAACCGCTATTCTGGCGTGCTTTGCTATCTCTGTTAGCAAACAAAACCTTCTGTTCCTTTCCAACAACTTGCTGTCCTTCACGCCGATTTTCTTGAAATACTTGACAGCTTTATCATCCGCCATAACTCCCGCCACTACCAAGCTTCCAATGGCAGGGCATCTGTGGGTATCGTCGCATGATATGGTTTGCGTCATAATCTTACCATTGCTTCAATTTCTCTAAAAAGTTTCGTGTGTTTTATTGGCTTCCAAACATATCGTTTTTCGTTCCATTTTGTCCAGCTCTTTATACTAGGTGCATATGTGTATTCAGCAGCTTTGTTATTTTGTAAAATAACAACATTTATTCTTCCCAAGGAGCTTTTGTATATGAATATCTTCATATTGTTCTTTTTTATGTGCATTACTTCTTTTGCTTTCTTGACTGGTATAATTTCAGAATAGGGATACCAGACGCCAAGCTGATCGCCGTGTATGCCTATTACTCTCTTGCCGGATTTGGTTTGAATTATCATAAATTCAACACCGCCAATAGTTTGGACAAATCTTTTCGCTTTACAGCATAATCCCTGATTGTCTTGAAAGGCTCCATTTGCTTGCTGGTGTATTGCATATACTCGCGTATAATTGAGGCAACTCTTAGATCAATTTCCCAGCTTTTGCTCTTGTTAAAATCGACTATCTCGAAGCCTTCACTGTCTCTGTGAATCACCGCCATATAGTCATCGCTGTATTTGTGGAAGATGAACAGCTTCGGCATCAATGCATCTGATGTAAGCGACTGAAATGTTGCTGAAACCACCACCAGCCTGTTGGTATGATACATTGTTCGCAACTTCAAGACTTTCATAGTGATGACACGCCGATTAATTTTACAATAGCATCAAGCAAATGCTTTATTATCATTTCCCTGTCTTTGATTTGTTCAAGCCCTCGTAAAATATTTCGCTTACATTTTGCACAAATAAGCACTCCTTTATCATCACCAAAGTCTATGCTTAAATGGGAATCAATTTGATGAATGTTTACTGGTCTAATACATGCTGGACATATATCAGCGTGGCACAAAACACATTGTCTTGTAGCCACTCGGCGTTTGCATATATCACATAAAATAACTGTTGCTTTCATAGTCTCAACCTCTTTTTCAAATATTTTAGATATTCCTTCTCGCTAATTAACCCGTGCTCGAATTTGTATTCTTCTTTTGTCATAACATCACAACCGATTTCATCTGCATTATCAGTTTCTTTAGCTCTTTATGTGGATACTTCAGTTCAAATTTTAACACGGAATTGTGCTTGAGGCGTGTTTGCATTTCTTCCAAATGCCTCAACAACAATTTATAGCATTCAATGCTGTAAAACTTGGATACCTTGTAAACAGGTTTAAGCAAAAAATTGTTTCTAATTGTTGAATCAATTACCTTTCCTTGCCATTCTGCATCTCTTAGAAATCCTATCATAGTTGCGTTTTCTTGGTAATGCATAGCCGATAGGCTGAAATTGGTGAACAATTTAAACATATAGATTTTGAGTTTGCTTGATGGACCCAATATGATGTCTTCCGATATAATTGTAAGCCATATCGGCTGTCTTGCTGACAGGTCTTTTGTTTTGAAACACAAATATCCAACCAGCTTTCTCATAGTTTTAACATACTTAAAATCTTTTCAAGATAACCAACAAACTCGTCTTTGCTCATTGGCTTGATTTTGCTAAGAATTATTGCTTTGTAATTAGGTGGCAACGCTTGGTTAAGCTTCTCAATAATACATTCGTATTGTCTCGGGGACAGGTCGCCTTCGATTGCGAACAACAAAATCTTCTTTTGGCTCATTTTTGCTGATTATGTGCCTACTCTCCAAAGGAGGTGAGAAAGGAGTTTGCAGGCACACAACCATTTACAACATCTGAACGCTTTCCGCCTTATTTAACAATTCCATTGCTTCTTTGATGCTTATGTTCAATGCCGTGTGCAACCGATACACTATTTCTGGCTTGGTGGTTAACGAGCTGATTTTGATGAGTTTTCGTAGCTTGTCGTATTCGCTTTTGTATCTTTTTCCAAAAAGCTCGACATACCAATCTTTGTCGTAAACAACTTTGACTGTTATTGAAATTGTTTTCAGATGCTCGTTTTGGTAGCTGATTGTGAATTCTTGGTTCAGAGTTTCCAACTGCTCTGTGTTGAATTCGTTCAGCTTGGTCAGGTCTGCTTTCGGGTTGGTTGTCAAAAGCTTGATTGCCATCGCTACCCTGTTTTTCGGTATTTTGACGCCATTGACAATGCACTTGTCTTTTGTCTTTTCCACATTTATTACTGTGAAAACCTCTTTTAATGTGTTAATGCCTGATTCTTTTTTGTAAATTATCCTGTATTTGCAGACGGGCTCCTTGTATATTTTCTTGGCTATTGATGCAATCATATCTTCTGGATCTGCATATACAGATACTTTGCTTTGCAATATCGAGCACAACATCATATGGTCAACTCTTATGTAGCCACGCCATTTATGCATTCCCTGATTCGTCAGTATGTCGCTTTTATACCAACCTCTGTTTTTTGTTATTGTCCACTTGCCTAACTCAGCATTTTTCTGGAATCTCAAATTATATTCCTGCTTTCTATGATTGCGTTCATATAATTGTTTTCTCAGCTCCTCTGCTTTTTTCGCTTTTTCAACAATCTTTTGCATTTGCTCCTTGTTTATTATTTTGTTGCATTTCACCACTTTACATCTGAGGTCTAAGTTATTTGCTTTTTGGTAAAGTTTGTAAGCTTCCCTGTCCAGAATGCCAGCCTTTTTTGCATACTGTATTATGTAATGTCCTGTCACATCTTTTGGCAAGGGTTTTTGCAATGTTACTTGCTCGGTTTCGTTGGTGAGCACTGTGTTGCCATTAGAGTAAACAATTAACTCATCTGGCTCATCTGGGTCGAACTTGCAGTCATACATCACTTCCAGTGTTCGCTTGAGTATTGCTAGGTCGGTTTTGCTCCATGCAAACCAACTAATTCTGTTTTTGATTTTCATAACAACCACGCTGATAGTTTTTTGCCTTTGAAATTCTTGGTGATTTTTCTAACATCAGGATTAAGAAATCTTCCATTGCCATAATATTTGATGTAACCCCTTTGAACTATT
>Ga0164310_10001529_pt1 | contig 13159 bp, 11 predicted proteins | sample GuaBasSedimGuay1_FD_121795 | JGI IMG/M metagenome (GOLD analysis project Ga0164310, IMG submission 121795) | Subseafloor sediment microbial communities from Guaymas Basin, Gulf of California, Mexico - Guay1, Core 4569-9, 0-3 cm | ecosystem: Environmental > Aquatic > Marine > Hydrothermal vents... | reverse complement strand
GCCTAGGGCTCGTGGAGACTAGGCTGAGGATAGGCCGGCTCAGCGATGGCGCCGTGATAGCCGTTAATGGCCTCGAAATAGCCGTATAGCAAATCTTTTCTCAGACCGCATCTTTAGCCTAATCAAGGCCATGAGGCTGAGGGCTCCGGCGACCTCGGCAAACCTAGGTCCCGGGTTCGACGTCTTCGGCATGGCGTTAAAGGAGCCATATGACCTGTTGGAGGCCGAGAAGCTCCCGGAGAAAGTGGTCCAATTAGAGCTGGTCGAGGGCTATCCAATACCCCTAAAACCTGAGGAAAATACGGGCGGATACGTGGCCCTAGAGATGATGAATGACTTCGATATCAGGGGCGGCGTCAAGTTCAGGATCTGGAAGAACATTAAGCCCGGAAGCGGGCTGGGGAGCTCGGCGGCGACCGCGGCGGCAGCGGCCTATGCCATGAACAAGCTCTATGACCTCGGTTTATCGACCCAAAAACTGGTCGAATACGCTGCGAGGGGGGAACTCGTCTCAGCAGGCGCCGCCCATGTAGATAACGTTGCCTCGGCGATCTACGGCGGCTTCATCATAATCTCCTCTAGAAACCCGTTGAGAATATATTCCGTAACGCCTCCAAGCGATCTCGGCGTCGTCGTTGTTTTGCCGGATGTAGAGAAGGGTTCTACGAGGAGGGCGAGGGAAGTCCTCCCAAGCTCTATCCCGCTTCAGAAACTCGTCCATAACGTCGGAGCAGCCTCGGTCCTCGCCGCGGGGATGGCCTTAGGAGACTTGGAGATGATTAAAGAGGGGATGAGAGACGCCGTTGTCGAGCCTGCGAGAAGTGGAGCGGGCATAATCCCAGAGTATGAGGGAGTACGGGAGCTTGGACGGAGGTTTGGAGCCGGGATCGCCGTGAGCGGCGCGGGGCCGGCGGTAATAGCAGTAATAGAGAGGGAAAGGCGAGGTAAATTAGCTACCGCGCTTAAGGATTTTTATCAGTCGAGGGGATATGAATGCCTGGTTTATGTAACCGAGCCCGGGCCCGGGGTATCTGAGTTCTAGGGAGGTGCCTGTTCTGCAGAGGTGTTGGCTTAAGTGTATTGACTGTGGAAGGGAATACGAGGCATCGGAACGGATTTATTTCTGTCCGAGCTGCGGCGGATTACTCGATGTCGAATACGAGTATGATCGCAGACTATCCCTTACCCCTTGGTCGAAGAGCTTCCGCGAAAGGCCCCTCGGGGTCTGGAGATATAGGGAGTTGTTACCGATAGAGGAGCTAGATAAGGTCGTAACTATGAATGAAGGCGGGACGAGGTTGATCCGCTGCGGAAACCTCGAACGAGACTTGGGGATAAGGGAGATCTACGTAAAGTATGAGGGAGACAATCCCACAGGCTCGTTCAAAGACCGGGGGATGACCGTCGGGGTGACGAAGGCCCTAGAAGTAGGCGCTAAAACAACTATCTGCGCATCCACGGGAAACACGCGCAGCAGCCTCGCGGCGTATTCGGCGAAGGCGGGCCTCGACTGCGTGGTCCTAGTCCCCTCCCATAAAATCGCCCTCGGAAAGCTCAGTCAAGCCCTCATCCACGGCGCGAAGGTCCTAGCGGTTAAGGGCGGCTTCGATGACTGTCTCAGCCTCGTTAAAGAGATAAGTAAGGATCCCAGATTCTATCTACTTAACTCTATCAACCCGTTTAGACTCGAGGGCCAGAAGACGGCGGCATATGAGATCTATGAGCAGCTCGGAGACGTTCCAGATAAGTTGATAATTCCCGTTGGAAACGCCGGGAACATAGTCGCGTACTGGAAGGGCTTCAGGGAGCTGAAACTACTCGGCCTAACGGAAAAGATCCCGAATATGATCGGCGTCCAAGCCTTAGGGGCCTCACCAGTCTACAAAGCCTTCATCGAAGGATCGGACAAAATAAAACCCATGGAATCCGTCGAGACCGTTGCCACGGCGATTAGAATCGGGAATCCGGTGAATTGGAAGCGGGCGCTCAGGGCGGCGAGAGAGACGGGAGGGATGATAGGCGCGGTGACCGATGAAGAAATCCTTTGGGCGCAGAGCATCCTAGCATCGAGGGAAGGGGTCTTCGCGGAGCCCGCGGGAGCGGCGCCGATAGCCTTCCTAATAAAGGCGGCTCGGGAAGGCTTAATCGAACCGGATTCGAGGGTGGTCTGCATAGTCACGGGCCATGGGCTAAAGGACCCAGATGTGGTATTGAGGAGGATTGAAAAACCGGTCGAGGTTGAGCCCGAGGTCGACTCCGTCTTGGAGAACCTTAGCGCAACAATTACGGAGCAGACCTGAAAAAGGAGGCTCACACCTTATCCTGTGGGGAGACGCGGATGAGATTAGAGGAGGCATCTGAGAAGATACGCGCAGGCTTAAGAGAACACGCCTTGATCATAGTCGTCGGGTTAATGGAGGTCGCCTACGAGGGGCGGGCGGCCTCGGTTCTCGGACCCGGGGAGAGATTGCTTATCATAAAACAGGATGGCAGCATACTCGTGCATAGGCCTCTCGGATATGAGCCGGTTAATTGGCAGCCTCCAGGCTCTAGGGTCGATGTGTATCTGATGGATGACTCCTTGGTGATAGAGGCGAGGCGGATCAGTCCCCAAGAGATACTGCGCATAACCTTTCACGAGATCTACGATGTTCATTCCTTCAAGCTGAGGGATTCCGCGGAGTTTGCCATGTATGCTACGGAGGAGGACATGAAGAAGGCGATCCTCCTAGAACCCTCGATAATAGAGAGCGGGTTTAAGCCCATAGAAGATGAACGGAGGGTCGGCGAATCCGGGTTCATAGACGTCTTCGGAGTAGACTCCAAAGGAAACCTAGTCGTAATAGAGATAAAACGCAGAAACGCGACCGCGGCCGATATCAAACAGCTCATAAACTATGTAAATGGAATCGAAAGGGAACTGGGTAGGAAGCCCCGGGCGATCATCGCTGCGCCGGGAATCCAGAAATCCGCTGTTAAGGAGTTGAAAGTTTACGGTGTGGAGTTTAAATGCTTAACACCCAAGAGGTGTCATGAGATATTGAGGAAGAAAAGCGGCCTAGAGCGTTTCCTAGATTAGAAGATCAAGGCCTTTTGTTCGAGTATGAGTTTTTCTATTCCCGAGAACTTCCCGATCTCTTCTTTAGCTATCTCCGCCGCCTCATATGCAAAGGATCTCTCATCTATGTCGTCGACTGCGACGTATTGAATCGAGATCACGAGCGGCTTATCTACCGGTCTCCCAATCTGGCTCAGAAGCCGAACATATACTTCATCAACTTTCCCTGATTCCTGATAGATTCTCTCCGCGATCTGCCTCGCCATCACATTATAGAGTTTCCCAACGTGGGCCCTCGCATTCTTCCCAGCCGTGGCCTCAAGCGACATCTGCCTATTCGGGGTTATCAAACCATTAACCCTATTGCCCCTACCCGTGTTGCCGTCATCCCCACTTTCCGCGGATGTCCCTGTCACCGTTAAGTAAACTATTCCCTCCTCCGGTCTGTCAGCCGCATTTACATGGGCCTCGATTCCATCATATTTTTCACCTGCCAGCACTTTCTCCGCTATCCTGCTGGCTTCCTCCTTTATCTCCTCTTTCACCGCGATATAGTGATCTAAATCTGGTGTCAGCGGGGCAATTATGCTATTCGCGACGGTGATTATATAGTTCCTTCCAAGCCTGAGGCCCATAACCTTACAATCTTCACCGCTTTCAGGCACCTTTCCCTTAAAGCTCCTCGAATTAATCCGCCTTTCAACCTCATATACGATCTTTTCGAGGGGACTCAGCGGCGCATAACCAACGCCATAGGACGTGTCGTTTGCCCTTGGGACGTCGTCGGGGTTATTAACGATCTTTCTCAGATCGGCGCTCCCCATTCTTATCTTGCTCTCGATTACCACGTGCTTCTCTGGATCTAGGAACCTGAAGTTTTCATCGATGAATTTCTTAACTTCCTCTTCGATGAGTTCCCGATATGGTATCTTCACTTGCCCAGAAGCGGTGGAGACCTCTATCGTCGCCCTACCAGCGATAATTATGTGAATGGGCTCTTCAACGACGCCGCCGCCGAACCAAACATTAGACCGTCCCCCGACCAGCAGCCCTTTATCCAGGTTATGATGGAGTATCTGGCCAAAATTTTCAAGATAATATCTCGAAAGGGATACGCTCGCGGCCTCGCACGCGGAGTCAATTATATAATCTGGATGCCCGAGGCCCTTCCTCTCAACGAGTTCAACGTGTTGATCCTTCACCGGGAGTCTGCTTATTCTCTCAATAACGATGCTCGACTTCTGCATTTCAGATCCGGATGCGATAATTCAATATTAATATTTAAAGAAAACCTCACCCCACACCGCGTGGCAAGTGGAGATATTGTCAGAGCTCGCTGAGCATCGGCTGGAGCTGGATGTACATTATATTGTTTCCCCTGATTAGGATCCGCGGATAGGTTGCCTTCCTGCCATTTCCCTCATATTCGACCGCCTTCTCGATGACGATATTCATGTAGTTATCGCACTCGGTCATTTTCCCCTCATACACTAGCTCATTCTTCAGCTTAACCCTGACCACCTTATCCACATACTTCATTACGGTCATCAACGGTCTCTTACCCATGTTTAATCCGGTAGGCTGCGCCGACTTCAACGCCTATTCACTTAAAACAAGGTTGATGAGATTTTAAGCTTTTCCCTCACTTCACTTAACAGGATATTAAATGAGGTGGACATGTTTGCTCTCTTATGTTAAACCTATTTCTTCCTGCAGGGAAGTGGGGATCTTCAGTTCTGAGAAGCATAACCCGCAGACAAAGAGTTCATCTGAGATCCTCTTCGCGAGTTTTAGCGGTGCCCCACACGTTGGGCAGGTTGGCTCCCCCTTCTCGGCTTTAAACAGAGGCTTCTTACACTTGGAACATTTCTTGGATTTCAGGGGGTTAATTGCCCCACAATTTGGACACACCATATCCGTTCCCCTAGTAACAACCTCCACGGCCTCCTCGGGTTTCACTTCCTCTTCCCTCACTTCTTCTACTTCTTCCTCAACTCCTGTTTCTTCCATTATTTCCTCACTGGATTTCACGATCTCCTCTATCTCTCGCTCAATTTCCTCAACTATGCCTCCTCCCTCGATCCTAGCCCTCTCCCTACCTCTCGGTCTCACGGTCCGGATGCGCGCTCCAGTTCCACGTTGTCTAGCCATTATTCTTCCCGGCTGGGCCACGGCTTCTACGGATCTAGATGCTTTGATGAAGATGACGAGTCCTACGACCGTTATCGCGGATCCGATTATCGCGAAGTAGAGTAGATAAGGTAATCCCAGGAAATTCGTGTCGAAGAATTCTTTGATAGGTGTTCCCGCGGGCAAGGTTATGTAGTAAAGTGTTGAACCCAAGACGAGCGCAACTCCTAGGAAGCTCACCACGCATCCGAGGAGCATGGAGACCATTCTTAGCGCACCTTCACCCCTTACCGATTTCATGACGTTAAAAACGTTTCTCCACAAAGGGCCCTGATAATATTCAAGTAATTCTCCGGTAGCTCCCCGATCTTCCACTTTCTCTTGAAGAATTTAAGCAGGCTGGAGATGTCCCTCCTCAGGTAGCTTTTCGCCATGGGGTGACTCGGCTTAACCCATTGAGGCCAATCTATTATCAGGATCTCCTCTTCCGGGGTCACCAATACGTTGTATGCGCTGAGGTCGCTGTGAACGACTCCGGCATCATAAGCCATCTTCACGTTTTCGAGGATGTCGCCTAAAATCTTCAAGGGATCAGTCAAATACTGGGCGGATGCGACTTCTATTCCCTGAAAGAACTCCGTGACGATTATATGCCTATTCCTCGCGATCGGTTTCGGAACCTTAACACCTCTCGGATAAAGTATCTTGAGCGCCCGATATTCTTGCGCCGCAGATTTAATCGACGCCGCCATATAGCTGTGTGCTGATAAGAGCGCTGTTCGATGTCTCTCATATTTCTTAAAGCTCGTTCTACCGATCCTGAAGAATTTCACAGCTAATCTCTCGCCTTTAGGGGACATGGCGTCATATACGTCGGCCTCCTTCCCTATCCCAAGAGGTTTTCCAAGGCCCTCGATAATATTTCGATCAACCAAGGACTTGAGGGCGAGTAAATCCAATCCATTATAATTCAAGCAAAACCCGCGTTCCAATCCTAAGGGGGCCCAGATGAGCCTGTATTCGTGGAGTTTTTTCAGGAGCTTCTCCGCTCTAGGCCCGATCCCGCTTGAGCTTATGATCACCTCCTTTGGGACGACCTCGTATCTGGATGAGTTTTCCTCTATGACCCTGAGAATTTTAAAATGTTTTTCATCGAGCTTTCGAAAAACATCCCTAACATATTCTATTAGCGATGGCAAGAGATCAGTCACCCATATCGGAGGTCACCGTTTTTGATGCCTTTTCCTTCAGCCCTCATTCTCAGCTAACTTTGGAAACTATCATTCTAATCTTTTTCCCCTCAATAACCCAATCCCTTGTATATCCCTCCGCACCCCTTTCGGGTTCTTCAACCGTGATTTCTAGGTCCTTTGCTCTGACCTCCTCCATTATGAAATTCTTCACCTCGTTTAGAAGTTTTTGGTCTTCTTCATCTCCGAGGATTATTGTGGCCTTAACGTAATCCGATACCATCAAATCCATTTCTTTTCGCATCACCTGTATTCTCCTAATAATCTCACGTGCGAGGGACTGCGCGATTATATCTCTTGTCTCGGATAGGTCTATGTAGATGTCGGCGAATTTGCCTTGCAGGCCGCTGAGGTTTTCAGGTAACTTCTCCTCGAAGGTCATCTCATCTTCGGTTAGTTCTATGCTCTTCCCGCTGCCCAAGATTAGTCTGAATGATCCATGGGTTTCTATCGAGGATTTGACCCGTTCGCCGTCCAGTTCTTTCAATCTCTCAACTACCTCTCCGAGTTCTTTCCCGAGCTTCGGCCCGAGTTTTTCAAAGACCGGTTTGACGACGATCTTTATTCCATCAGGCTTTGCCCCGACATCGAGTATCTTTAGATCAAGCGCGTTCACTTGGGATTTAACGAATTCTCTTAGATCTTCCAAGGCCTTTTTCGCCCTTAGGTTTCGGGGTGAGAGTATGAGGGCTTTAATGGGCCACCTGAGTTTTCTTCCATGTTTTTGTCTCAGCGATATGGCCTCGGAGATTGTGGATCTAGCTATCTCCATCTCGTCTTCAAGCTCTTCATCGACGAGCTCGTCTTCTCGCCTAGGCCATTTGCAGAGGTGAACGCTCTCAGGGTCATCTCTAAGCCTTAGACTTTGATAGAGTTTCTCGGCGAGATAGGGTGTAATCGGGCTCATCAGGAAGGCGAGTTTCCTTAAGACGTAGTAGAGGGTGGCGTAGACGGCGAGCTTATCCCAGCTCTCTTCCTCAACCCAAACCCTCCTTCTGATAGCCCTCACATAGAGTCTGCTCAGGTCGTCCACGATGAAGTCCCTCAAGGCCCTCGCGGCCGAGTGAATATCTAAAGACCTCAAACACCTCGTGATGTGTCCTGTCAGGGTGTTAATCTTCGAGATTATCCAGCGGTCTTCAGGTCGGAGGTGTTTCTCAAGGGATTCAACGCTCACCCTCTCTGGATCGAATTTATCGAGTTCGAAATAGGTGAGGGCGAACGAGAATACATTCCAGAGGATGTTCAGGTCTTGGAGGGCTTGGTTGAGTTCTGATTCGACAAAGTTCATGTTTTCCCAGGGAGCCGACTTCGACGCTAGGTAGAGTCTAAGCGGATCCGCGCCGTATTTCTCTATCACGTCGGCGGCCCAGATCACGTTTCCCTTACTCTTGCTCATCTTCCTTCCCTCGGCGTCCATGACGTGGCCTTGATTTAGGACGCTCTTGTAAGGCGGCTCCCCGTAAAGCAGCGTTGACGTGAATAGGAGCGTATAGAACCATCCACGCGTCTGGTCTATCGCCTCCGTGATGAAGTCATAGGGGAACAGTTTCCTGAAGAGTTCCTTGTTTCTCAGTCCATCTATGCTCGCGGTATGCGCCATCCCCGAATCAAGCCAGGTATCCATCACAAATGGCTCGCGCTTCATCCATCCTCCACACTTCTTACACTTGAACATCACTCGGTCAACCCAAGGCCTTAACAACTTGATCTCTTCTGGTTTTACGTCCGCCTCCTCCAGCTCCTTTTTACTAGATACGACCCTGATCTCTCCGCAGTTCTCACACCTCCAGATCGGTAAGGGTGTTCCCCAGATCTTGGTCCTAGTTATGCACCAATCCTCGGCGTTCTCCAGCCAATCTCCGAATCTATGTTCTCCGGCCCAGGAGGGTTTCCAGAAAACTTTCTTGTTTCCCTCGATCATCAACTTCTTTATCCTCTTCACGCTCAGGAACCACTGTTTGCTCGAGAGATATATCAGAGGTGAACCGCATCTCCAGCAGTGTGGATAACTGTGTATGATCTTGTCGGATTTGATGAGTGCGCCTTTCTCCTTAAGATATTTGATCACGAGGTCGCTGACTTCCTTGAAGTGTCTTCCGGCGAATTCCCCGCCATCCTTAGTGAAGACACCATTAGATCCAACCGGATTAAAGATTGGTAATCCTATTTTCTTACCGACTTCAAAGTCCTCGGGGCCGTGGGCGGGGGCTATGTGAACGCATCCTGTTCCTTCCTCCATTGTGACGAATTCCGCGGCGATTATGGTGTGAGCTGGGGGCTTGTGTTCGAGGTGGGCTGGGACTTTCTCAAGCAATGGGTGTCTATATTTCAGCCCAACGATTGCCGATCCCTCGAATCTATCCAAGACTTGGTAATCCATTATGTCGAGTGCTCCTAGGACTAGGGCCATTAGTTTGCCCGCTAAGATCCAGATCTCATCCCCCACCTTGACCTTAACATATTCCTCATAGGGATGCACGGCGACGGCCTCATTCGCGACCAAGGTCCACGGCGTGGTGGTCCAGATGACGACATAGAGGTTGTCCGACCCCTCGATCTTAAACTTCACGTAGATCGATGGATCCTCAACTTCCTTGTATCCTTGAGCGACTTCATGGCTGCTAAGCGGGGTCTCGCAGTTGGGGCAGAAGGGGACCACCCTGAAGCTTTCCACGAGGTCTCCTCTCTCATGAGCTTGTTTTATGAGCCACCAGACGTGTTCTATGTAATTTTCCCTCCTAGTCTCGTAGGCGTTATCGTAGTCAAGCCAGACCGCGAGTCTCTCAGACACCTTTCTCCAATGAGAGATATAGTAGTCGACTAGTTTATGCGCCTCTTCTATGAATCTCTCCATGCCGATCTTCTCAACATCCTTCTTCGTCCGAAGACCCAGCTTCTTCTCGACCTCAAGTTCTGTCGGGAGTCCGAGGCAATCCCATCCACCTCTCCTCCAAACATGAAGTCCATTCATTCCCTGAAATCTCAGAATAATATCTTTGTAGATCCTGCCTCGGGCATGGCCGACGTGCATATACCCATTCGCGGTCGGCGGCCCCTCGAGAAAAGCGAAGACCGGTCCTCCCTCATTCATCTCGAATACTTTCTCAAGTATCCTATTCTCTCTCCACCACTTCGAGATCTCCTCTTCGACCTTTATCGGATCATACCTCCCGCTTAAGGCCATTTCAGGAACACCTCACAATACATGTTAATAATCCTGTGTAACCGGATTGGATGCTGAGACCTCCAATCCCGGAGAATTAAATAATTTGGCGTGCCATCCGCCACCCTTCCTAATCGGGAGGATGAAATCGAGAATTTAAGTGTAACCACAGGCGCTCTATCCAAATCCCTCGATAAAGGCTCTCACGTTTCTGCCCAAGACCTCGTGATTATATCCCCCTTCAAGGACGGCGTATCTCCTACCCGTACATTTTGCCTCCGAGAATTCTCTGATTAATTCAGCAGCCCGCTTATAATCATCTGTCTCCAGCATTCCTCCCCAATCCTCCTTATGCCTATCAAATCCAGCCGAGACGGCTATCATGTCGCATTCTTTAATCGAGTTTAGGAAGCCGGCTAAATCCGATAAGAAGGATTCCCCATCGCCTAATGCCACGTGATGATAGATTATCTCCGGGGTCTCTGCGAAGATGTTTGCCGTTCCATCGCCATAGTGCAGATCTATATCAACTATAACAGCCCTCCTGATCCTGCCTAAGACTCTGAGCCTCTCGATCGAGACCGCGATGTTATTGAAGTAGCAGAATCCCCAACAGCTATCGCGGCTAGCGTGATGGCCGGGCGGCCTTATCAATCCGAAAGCGGGCTCGCCGCCTAACGCTATCTCCGAAGCTTTTATCGCCCCGCCGGCGGCTAAAAGAGCGATCCTATAGATTTCCGGCATCTCCTTAACATAGCGTATATGTGCTCGGCTGTGAACGAGTTCGATATCCTCCTCGCTGGCGGGTTGGGGCTCGACGAAATCGTATCCTTTAAGCTCCCTGAGTATCGCCTCGATTCTCCCCGGGGCTGCGGCTGGATCAGATGAATATTGCTTACAATAATCCTCGTGGAAAATTATCTTCACGGCTCTCTCAGCCCCCTCATCACAGGGGTTTTCAAGTCTTTAATCAAGTCTTATGATCTCCGTCTCCCAGCACTCAACGACATCCTTATGATCTCCGGCGTGAACCACGTAAACCCCGCGGCTCCCGACCATGCACAGCTCCTCCGAGCCCGCCGGGATCTTCTCGAAAAAGCATACTTGGTTTGAGCTGTTATCTAGCACCCTGACATCCCTGATCTCTCGATTCGCGTGGATTATCACCGCGTTATGGCGGCAATAAGCGTTGAAGGGAGAAGGAGGTGATGGAGGTGGGATGCGCTGTATGAAGGTTAGGTAGAAGTGAACCGCGATCCCAGCTATCACCAAGAGGGCAACCCCGATCATAAGTATTCCTATCTTCGATATATCGCTGAACGCTTTCATCACTTCAACCCCTCAACGAATCTCCCATCATCCCTTGCTCGCCGAAGCTTATGAATTCTCTTCTCAAGCCACCCCGCTCTCTCCACGTCGAAGACATCAAACTCCGGCACATAAGGCTTGATATCGAGCAGCGGGGTTCCATCAATCACGTCCAAATTCCTTACGAAGACGTGATTCCCATCGATCTTTACAAGTCTTACAACCGAGATCCCTATAGGATTCGGGCGGGCTGGAGCCCTTGTCGCGAAAACCCCTCTCAGTTCGTCGTCCATATACGGCTTAACCAGAAGCCTATAGTTCTCGACTAAGTGGAAGTGGTAAAGCAAGATTATATGAGAGAATCCCTCAAGATCCTTCAACCCCTCAACATATTCCGGAAATATCTCCACGACTCCCTCAACCCCCTCCGCGGCTCTAGGTTGGATCGGAATCCCTCGAACATTCTTGAATGGCGAATGGATGACCCCTATCGGCCTATACACGATCACATTCTTCCCCAAATCTATCCGCTGAAGTGACTTCTCAGCCTCTTAAAACGCTTCCCCGCATCTCGTGCTTTAAAAGCCGATTTCAGGAGTTCCAGCCGATATCATCCTGTGTTCTAGGGGTATAACTCCTGAGTTAATTGAAGGCTCTCAGAATCGGGAACCCTTAATTAGATCAGAATCCTTGTTTTGTTGGGATGCTATTCTCGAAGCTCGTCGGCTTCTACGAGCGGATCGAGGCGATTACGGGAAGAATTGAAATGACAAACCTCCTCGTCCAGCTGCTCAAGGAGACCCCCCCGGAGATAATAGACAAGGTGGTCTACCTAACGTTGGGGGAAATCTATCCGCCGTTCATCGGCCTTGAACTCGGGGTCGCCGATAGGCTGGCCTTAAGGGCCGTGAAGCTGGCCTCGGGGATGAGTGAGCGGGAGATAGATCGAGCGTATAAGGAGCTGGGCGATGTCGGGCTCGTTGGCGAGCGGATGCTCGCGAAAAGGAGTCAGGCCACGCTCTTCATGGAGCAGCTGACAGTTGAGGATGTCTATTCAGCCCTAGAGAAGATCGCCAAGGCAAGTGGGGAGGGGTCGATGGAGACGAAGGTCCAGATTCTCAGCGGATTACTAGCATCCGCCCAGCCAAAGGAGGCCAAGTACATCCTGAGGATAGTCACAGGTAAGATGAGGCTCGGGATCGCGGACATGACCATACTCGATGCCCTGGCAATAGTCTTCGGCGGAGGAAAGGAGGCAAGGGACCTATTCGAAAGGGCGTATAACCTGAGCTCCGATATAGGATACGTCGCCAAGGTCGCAGCCCAAGAAGGATTAGAGGGGATAAAGAAATTCAAGATAACCGTAGGTAAGCCCATCAGGCCCATGCTCGCCGAGAGGTTATCCTCCGCTGAAGAGATCCTCCAGAAGATAGGTGGGAAATGTATCGCGGAATACAAGTATGATGGAGAGCGGATGCAGATCCACAAGAGGGGAGACGAGGCCATAATCTTCTCTAGAAGACTCGAGAACATCACATCGCAGTATCCAGATGTAGTCGAACTCGTGAAACAACACGTTAAGGCCGGGGAGGCAATCCTCGAATGCGAATGTGTCGCCGTAGACCCTGAAACGGGGGACATGCTCCCATTTCAAGAATTAATGCATAGGAAGAGGAAGCATGACATACACAAGGCGATTGAACAGTATCCGGTTAACGTCTATTTCTTCGAGGCCCTCTATGTCGATGGGAAGGACTTAACCCTAGAACCCATCGAGATCAGAAGAAAGACTCTTGAATCGATAATCGAGGAGGGAGAACGAGTTAAGCTGAGTAAAGCAATAATTACCGATGACCCCAACGAGCTAGAGAAGTTCTTCCATGAAGCTATCGAAGAGGGATGTGAAGGGCTCGTCGTAAAAGCCCTTGGAAAAGAGGCGATCTACCGCGCTGGAGCGAGGGGGTGGTTATGGATCAAGCTTAAGCGCAGCTATAAGAGCGAGATGATGGACACAGTCGATCTCGTGGTGGTAGGGGCTTTTCACGGCAGGGGTAAGCGCAGCGGAACCTACGTCGCATTATTGATGGCCGCGTATGATAAGCGGAAAGACGTGTTCCAATCCGTTTGCAAAGTTGGAAGCGGATTTACCGATGAAGACCTCCAAAAACTCCCGGAGCTATTAGAGCCATACAAGATCCCCCATAGACACGCTCGGGTTGAAACAGGGATGGAGGCAGATATCTGGTT
>Ga0164310_10001528_pt1 | contig 13162 bp, 10 predicted proteins | sample GuaBasSedimGuay1_FD_121795 | JGI IMG/M metagenome (GOLD analysis project Ga0164310, IMG submission 121795) | Subseafloor sediment microbial communities from Guaymas Basin, Gulf of California, Mexico - Guay1, Core 4569-9, 0-3 cm | ecosystem: Environmental > Aquatic > Marine > Hydrothermal vents... | reverse complement strand
TCGCTTGTTTCTGCAGCGGCTATAGCTGCTCTTAGTCCAGCGATTCCAGCGCCAACTATAACAACGTCATGGGTGAATGTTTCCATCTAACTCCCGCCTTTAACAGCTTAAGCATAGAACATTTACAAATGTAAACTAATCCTTTAATAGTTTTCCCAGATACCGCCTAGAATTTTCTATAGTAAGCGTTTAAACAACAATGTTTATTTGTAGAATATCTCCTAAAAGTATTATCTGGGATACAAATGATCGGCCTGGATTTGTGGGCATTCTTTATTAATTCATTTAAATATAGGGATCGGCTCACAATAGTTTTAGAGATTTTAAAGAGTGTTAAGAAAAGCAAAAAGGGTTTGAGAAAAACGCAGATTATGGAAAAAGCAAGATTAAATTATGTTCAGACTAAGAAGTATTTGAATTATCTTCTCAATATGGGATATTTGGCGGTAACTGAAAGAAATACGTATGTCATAACTGAAAGTGGTGCTAGGTTATTAGCAATAAAAGAAATACAGCAACTGCGTACTATACGCTGAAGTCGAACGACGTCTATGCTTTCCTAAAAACTGATTCACAGCGCACTCGCCAAAATTTCGGCCAAATCCATTACCTTTATTTTTTCTTCGTAGCCCGTTGTCTTTACTGCATCTTCTAGGGTCAGTAGGCAAAATGGACATGCCGTGGCGATTATTTCTGCACCTGATTCTGCCGCGTCTTTGACGCGTATTTCTGCTAGGCGTTCGCCTGGAATGTCAATCCACATTCTTCCGCCTGCTCCTTCGCAGCATAAGCTTCGCTCCCTTGAACGGTCAAATTCTATCAGCTTTACGCCCGGAATGTTTTCTAGAACCTTTCTTGGATCGTCATAAACACCGTTTTGTTTGCCCAGATAACATGGATCATGATAGATTACGGTTTTGTTGAATTCTTTTGAGAAGGACATTTTTCCTTCATCGATTAGTTTCGCGAAGAGTTGGCTGTGATGCATAACCTCGAAGCTTGTTTGGCCATATCTATTCTTGAAAGTATGGTAGGCATGCGGACAGCTGGTTATAACTTGTTTAACGTTGTATTTGTTGAATGTTTTCATGTTTTCTTCGACCAGATATTCGAATAGTCCTTTTTCGCCGATTCCATAGACTTCGCTTCCACAGCAGTTTTCTTCTTGGCCTAAAGTTGCAAAGTCTACTCCTGCTTTTAGTAGGCAGTTTGCAAGGCTTTTGGCCACTTCTTGAACTCTTGTGTCGTAGGCTGGCGTGCATCCAACGAAGTAGAGGTATTCGGCTCCTTGTGAAATGTGTTTGATGTTTAGGCCTTCAGCCCATTCTGTTCTTTTGCTTCTTATCCTTCCCCATGGATTACCGTTTTTGAATATGCTTTCTAAGGCGTCTCTAAGCGTAGGTGCAATTTGGCCTTCCTCTACGGCCATGCTTCGAACATCAATGAGGAACTCGTAGGGGCTTAATTCCTTCGGGCATCGAACTGCGCATGTGGCGCATGTTGTGCAGCTCCAAAGCTCATCTGGTGGATGCATAACAAGCCTTCCGGCCACAGCAACTTCACGCATATACCTTCTAACATTAAGATGTGTTTTCCTCGCGACTGGGCAGCTTCCAGTACACATTCCACATTGAATACATTCAAGAAGCTTATGTTTTTGAACAAGTTCCTGGGCATTCATTCAACTACGCCTCAGACTCTTTAACATGAGAGAGAAATACAATGAACATAAGATTTTTTAAGCGTTTTCCTCTCTAAGGTTTTCTCTAAAATGACTTAAGCTTGACATAGGAGACTAACTGTATGGAATCTGAAAAGCCCAGAGTTGGAATTTTCGTCTGTGAATGTGGAGGAAACATCGGCGACGTCGTTGACGTGAAGAAAGTTGTTGAGACGGTAAAGAACTGGGAAGGAGTGGCAGTAGCGAAGTACCATAAATATTTGTGTTCGAGGCCAGCTCAGGAAATGATTATCGAGGCTATAAAGAAGAACAATTTGGATAGGGTTGTTGTAGCTAGCTGTACGCCAAGAATGCATCTTTCAACCTTTCAGAGCGTTCTGGAAAGAGCCGGATTGAACCCCTACATGCTTGAGTTCGTAAACATACGCGAGCAAGACTCATGGGTTCACGGCCCAAAACCATCAGAAGCAGCCACAAAAAAGGCAATAGACCTAATTAGAGGCGGATACGAGCGAAGTCTAGAACTTGAGCCACTACAGCCTATAAGCGAGAAGTGTTCCAGAGACATCCTTATAGTTGGCGGCGGAATAGCCGGAATAATGGCCGCCTTAGAGCTTGGCTATATGGGATACAAAGTTCATCTGGTAGAGAAAAACCCAAGCATAGGCGGAAACATGGCGAAACTAACAAAAGTTTTTCCAACACTTGACTGTGCTCAATGCATTCTTACGCCAAGAATGGCCGAAGTTGGAAGAAATCCCAACGTTAACTTGTTAACCTACGCGGAAGTACAAGAGGTTAGCGGTAGACCAGGGAATTACAATGTCAAGGTTTTCATGAAACCTAGAGGCGTAGATATAGAAAAGTGTAGAAGCTGTGGAGTATGCGCTAAGGTTTGTCCGGTTACGGTTCCAGACGAATACAATGAAGGGTTGTCTGAGCGTAAAGCGGCATACATAATGTTTCCGCAGGCCGTCCCATCCGCCTACACCATAGATTTTGACGCATGCACGAAATGTGGAAAATGTGAGCAACTCTGCCCGGCTAAAGCCATAAACTTGAACGATGAAGGAAAAACCATCGAATTAAAAGTTGGGGCAATAATAATGGCAACTGGCTACGAGCTTTACGACGCCAACAATTTGAAGCAGTATGGATACGGCATATACAAAGACGTAATCACCATGATGGCTCTTGAAAGACTAACTTCGGCTTCGGGTCCCACCGGAGGCTACGTAAAAAGGGCGGACGGAAGCGACGTAAAGAAAATAGCAATAGTCCTATGCGCAGGCTCTAGAGACAAGAATCATATCCCATACTGCAGCCGAATATGCTGCATGTACTCGCTAAAGCAAGCTTTCCTATTGAAGAAAATGCTTGGAATAGACGTAACAATTTATTATACGGACATAAGAGCGACTGGTAAAGGCTATGAGGAACTTTACTGGAGATGCCAGGAAGCCGGTGTGGTTTTCATTCGTGGAAAAGTAGCTGAAGTCTGGAAAAACAAGAATGGAAAGCTTGTTGTTGTGGCTGAGGACACGCTGATGGGCGAGGTACGCGAAGACGAATATGATATGGTGGCGCTTGCAACAGCCATGGTTCCGTCTTCCGGCTTGCAGGAATTAGCTGCAAAAATGAAGCTTGCCATAGGTGAGGACGGCTTTATACAGGAGAAACATCCAAAGCTTGACCCGGTTGATTCGCTTAGAGCAGGAATATTTGCTTGCGGATGTAACCTAAGCCCGAAAGACGTTAGGGATACAGTTTCAGACGCTTTAGCCGCAGCATCCAAAGCCGCACTCTTCCTAAAAGAAGAATATGTTACAACTAGTCCGGAGAAGGCATTCGTGATTGAAGAGCTATGCGATGGCTGTGAAGAATGCGTCAAAATCTGTCCGGTAAACGCGATAACCATGCATGCTGGAAAGGCAAAAATTGATCCATTCATATGCGTAGGCTGCGGCGCATGTATTCCAGCATGCCCGAAGGAGGCAATAGACTTTAAGAATTCGACCAGTAGGCAGATATTCGCCACTTTGAGGGGGGTGTTGGCGGATAAGGCCCCAGATGAAATCAGAATAGTTGCTTTTGTCGACAAGGAGGTTGGATATACTGGAATGGACTTCTTAGGATTGGATAGAACCAACTATCCGGAGAATATTCGAATAGTTGCTGTTCCTTCAACCGCAATCATCGGTCTAAAACATTTGCTTTATGCGTTTGCCTATGGAGCAGATGGCGTCATGCTGATTGAAGGGCAAGAGGAAATAGACAAAGAATTCGGCATGAGAAGAGTTAACGAGTTAGCCCGCAAGCTTGGCGAGTATGGAGTTGAAAGGATGAGGGTTCGCTACAGCTATGTGCCACTTCCAGTCTATAAGAAGGCAGCTGAACTCTTCACGATGTTTACTGAAAGAATTAAGAAGTTTGGCCCATTCTCGGCAGAAAAACGTAATAAGATTAAAGAAAAATTAGGAATTTAATGTAGGGAGGAAAACCTCATGGATATAATTGTTTGTGTTAAGCATGTGCCAGAAACGGCCGAAGCCGATGTGAGGATAGATAGCTCCGGTAAAAGCATAGAGAAGACAGGTTTGGTCTATGACATAAATGAGTGGGATGACTACGCGGTAGAAGAGGCAGTACGCATCAAAGAAAAGCTCGGCGGAACAGTCACCGTCATAACCGTGGGTTCAGAAGAGGCAGACAGTACACTTAGGAAATGCCTAGCAAGAGGAGCAGACAATGCCATACGCGTGACAGACCCAAAACTTGAAGGTTCAGATGGCTATGTAATCGCGAAAGTGCTCTCAAGAGTCATTAAGGATTTGCCCCACGACTTGGTGCTAACAGGCGCGCAGGCAGGCGATGATGGTTATGCCGTTGTTGGCCCGGCGCTTGCGGAGCTTTTAGGGCTTCCGCATGCAACATTGGTCAAGAAAATCGAGTTTAAAGATGGACTTGCAAGAGTTAACCGCGAATTAGAAGGTGGAATAGAAGAAATAGTTGAGGTTAAGCTTCCAGCGGTTCTTACAATTCAAACGGGAATCAATGAGCCACGCTACGTGTCAATTATGGGAATTCGAAAGGCAATGAAGAAGGAGATAAAGGTTCTTGGATTGGCAGATATAGGCTTAAGCGAAAATGAGGTTGGCGAGGCTGGTTCATGGATAAAGATAGAGAAAATGTACATTCCGCCGGTGGAGAAGCAGGCTGAAATCATTAAGGGAAGCCCAGATGAGGTCGCTGCGAAGATTGCTGAAGTGATCAAGTCTAGGGGGCTGGTCTAAAATGGGAGAAATATTTGTTCTCGCCGAGCATAGACGCGGAGAATTAAGGGATATCACCTTCGAAATGCTGACCAAGGGAAGGGAACTCGCCCAAAAAACAGGTTCAGAGCTAACCGCAGTTATACTGGGAAAGAATGTTGGGGAATACGCGAAAACACTTGCTGAACATGCGAACAGGATTTTAGTTGTTGAAGATGAAAAGCTTGAACACTTCAACTCAGATGCCTACCAGAAAGTTCTCTCTCATCTAATAAGGGAGAGAAAGCCCCTTCTAACCATGATCGGCCATACATCCTACGGAATTGACTTAGCGCCAAGCTTAGCAATCGAATTGAACTTGCCGCTGGCAACAGACTGCATAGACCTAGAATTTGAGAACGACACCCTAGTAATTACGCGCCAAATGTATGGCGGTAAAGTTAACGTAAGGGCTAGAATGCAAAAGGCTGAAAGCTACCTTGTAACCGTTAGGCAAGCAGCATTTCCAGCTGAAAAAGAACAAGTAAGCGGAGAAATAGTTAACGTTCCGTCGCCATTATCCGAGGAAATAACTGAGAAAAAATTCATAGATTACGTTCTGCCTCCTCCAGGAGCCATAGACATCACAACGGCAGACGTAATAGTAGCCATTGGAAGAGGAATAAAAGATGAAAGCAACATTCCAATCGTCGAAGAACTCGCAAAGACTCTAGGCGGAGTCCTCGCATGCTCGCGGCCAGTCGTAGACAAAGGATGGCTTCCAAGCGACCGCCAAGTTGGAACTTCAGGAAAAATAGTTAAGCCAAAACTTTACATTGCACTCGGAATAAGCGGAGCCTTCCAGCATGTTCTTGGAATGAAAAACTCAGACCTAATAATAGCCGTAAACAAAGATCCGAACGCTCCGATATTCAATGTGGCAGACTACGGAATAGTAGACGACCTCTTCAAGGTAGTTCCTGTTCTAACAGAAAAACTGAAGGAACTAAAAGGAATGAAAGCCTAAAATCGCAATTAAGGGAAGAATATGCGTTTTGAGCTAACAGAAGAACAAAAAGAAATTAAAAGAGCTGCAAGAGAATTCTGCGAAAAGGAATTTACACCTGAACTGGCGCTGGAATACGACCAGAAAGAAGAGTTCCCAATGGAACTTTACCGAAAAGCAGCAAAACTAGGATTCACAAGCATGCGGATACCAGAAGAATACGGCGGACAAGGCTACGGAGTTCTTGAGGAATGCATAGTAGTCGAGGAGATGTGCCGCGTTGACCCGGGACTAGGCGCAGCAATATCTCTAGGAAACCTAATGATACCCGACATTCTTCTAAAGCATGGAACAGAAGAACAGAAGGAAAAGTACATTCCTCCACTAGCCAAAGGAGAAGCCATTTCTGCGGCAGCTTTCACCGAGCCCGAACATGGAAGCGACATAACCAAGCTGGACACAACAGCCATAAAAGAAGGAAACGAATGGGTAATTAATGGATCAAAAACCTTCATAACAAACGCGCCGATAGCAGACTACTTCATTATACTGTGCCAAACAGACCTTAAAGCGGAGCCTCCTTATCGGGGACAAAGCATATTTCTGGCCGAGAAAGGAATGCCCGGTCTAGAAGCAACAAAAATCCATGGAAAAATGGGGATAAGACCATGCATAACTGGGTCTCTGTCCCTTGATGACTTAAGGGTTCCAGAAGAGAATCTGGTAGGTGAATTAAACAGAGGCTTCTACTACACGCTTGAACTCTTCAACGGTACAAGAATTACCATAGCAGCCCAGGCAGTAGGCATGGCTCAGGGGGCATTCGAAAAGGCGTTTCAGTATGCAAAAAACCGAAAACAGTTCGGCCAGCCGATCCTCAATTTTCAAGGGATTTCCTTTAAGCTGGCCGAGATGCACATGAAGATCGAGGCGGCGAGGCTTCTAACCTACAAGGCAGCATGGCTCTATGACCAAGGCAAAGCTGATCCAGTTGCGACTTCTACAGCAAAGGCTTTCGCCAGCAGAGTAGCTATGGAAGTAACAGATGAGGCAATCCAAATACATGGCGGATACGGCTACTTGGCGGAATACCACATCGAACGTTATCATAGATGTGCAAAAATAACAGAGATATATGAAGGAACAACGGAAATTCAAAAAATAACAATAGCGAACCAATTAAAAAAGAGAATGTAATTTCAACTTTTACGTAAAATTTTCCTAATTTTTTCTTCATTCTAATTTGAATAAATGACTTAGATGTGTAAGTTTTAAATATTAAATACTGTACCTATCCAATACTCGTAAAATAGAGATAAGGAAAGTGAAAAATTGATTAAGAGGAATTATTTTCTCGCATTGCTGATTACCGCCACAATTTTGTTAACTTTTGCTCCAAACACTACCGCTACAGAAACGGACGATTTAGTTTTGGAGAAGAACTACGAATGGGTTACTGAAGATTACAATTACGCAATGGGTGTAGCTTCAGCTGACATTGACGCAGACGATGAGACAGAAATTGTTACAGTAGGCTACTTCTACAATTCAAGCTGGGGTCCACCAGTCACGTATGAGGGCGAATTGAATATATGGTCATGGAATGGGACAAGTCTATTGCTCGAACATGCAGAATACTATGATATTTGGTATACATGGTCAAGCGACTTAAGACTCTACGATACGGCATTAGGCAATCTAAACAATGATACAGAAACAGAAATTGTAGCAGTAGGCTTCGGAAAATTTCTTGACACCGAAGAATTGGGATTGCTACTGGTTGGAAGCTGGAATGGTTCATCATTTAGCAGGAAAGCAGAAGCTTACTGGCCTTCTGAAGGTGAGTTCAGAGAAACCAAAGGTTTCGGAGTTGCATTAGGAGATGTTGATAAGGATAACACTGTGGAAATAGTTGTTGTTGGATATCAAAACACCACAATAATGGGAACGGGCTTCCATGGACAAATAACCATATGGAACATGACGGGCAACAGTCTCAATCTTGAAGCTAGTGAAGAGTGGCTTGGTGTCGGAGATACCGTCTGGCGTTCAGTTGCCATAAGCGATGTAGACTTGGACGGAGAAAATGAAATACTTGTTGTAGGTGACTTTTTCGATTCAGTTCGTAGTGTTCGCTGTGCAATTTTAAAGATAGGCACGTGGGACGGAGAATATTTCGAATGGGAAGCAAGCAGACAATGGTACACTTATTCAGACACATATTGTTCAGACATAGCTGTAGGCAACTTAGACTCCGATGGAATCCCAGACATTGTAACTCTTGGATATCAAATGGACAGCGAAAGATCTTACGCCCAACTCAGAATATGGAACTGGAAAGATGAACTTTTAACCTTAAAGTCAAGTTTTGAAGGTGGAAGCGCATCTGAACTTTTAACTAATTTTGGAACTTCGCTAGCGATAGGTGATGTTGACAACGATAAAATAAGTGAAATAGTTGTTGGAATTCAAGTTTCAGCTCTCTTCACCTCGATGGCAACTATGAGGATTTTCGCTTGGGATGGCCAAACATTGATTACTGAAGGAGGCCAAGACTGGACAAATTCTTCTGTAATTGAGGGAACAGTTTGTTTGGACGTTGATGACGATGATATCTGTGAAATCGTTACCGTCGGATACGCTGCTTCCATGATGATGTCCCCAAACTCAATAATGGCAATTTGGAGCGTAAGTAAAGCTGAAAGCCAAATTTCTCTAGAATTAAGCTCTAAAGAAATCATAATAGGCGAGCAAGTAACCATAAGGGGACAACTTCTCGGCGAAAATTCCACGCCGATAGCAAATGCTGAAGTAAAGTTAGAAGTTGAGCATGAAACTGGAGTATTTCAGCTGTTTACAACCGTTAAAACAGATGAAAACGGCGATTTTTCCCATAGCTGGATTCCATCAGAGGTTGGCCATTATGTGATTAGAGCAAGCTGGAACGGTGATTTTCAACATGTAGCCGTAGCTAACACCACTGAGCTTACAGTTAATAAGATTCCAAGCATGATAACGATAACTCTTTCAAAGTACTCCGCCAAAATAGGAGAAAACGTAACAGTGAGTGGAACATTATATCCCGCACAAGAAACATCAATTACGCTGCAATGCAAGGCGCCAAATGGCACAATAACAATGAGAACAGCCGCCGTGGACAATCTAGGAAGGTTTAGCAGCAGCTTTACTCTTGATCAGGAAGGGAAATGGCAAATAACGGCAAGCTGGGATGGAAATGAAGTATATGAGGCTGCAATAAGCAACTCGGCAACTGTCATAGTTCAAGCATTAGATATGACGACATGGATTTTAATGCTGACTGGGCCGATTCTAGGATTGGTAGCTCTAATAATAGCCCTAGCCGCAATTTATCTCGCGTCAAGGAAGAAACCAGCTCAGTCTTCTTCGCCTACACCTTCTACTGAGACAATTTAGCACAGAACCTTCCCTCTCTTTTACTATTTTGAATTAAAGATTCAGAATTCATAAGCATTTTATCTAGATTGGCTCAAGCAGTTATAAGGGCGTAAAATATGCGAAGGTCAAAGCTTGAGTCTTATGAGGCTATTCTGGGTGCTTTAGTGGAGAAGCCTTTAAACATCGACAATCTCGCCTTCGAAACAAAGATGCACTGCGAAATTCTAAATCAGAGGATAAGGTCTTTAATCAAGTACGGCCTTGTCGAAGAAAGAGTTAACAACGGAGTGAAAATGTATGCCATCACTGATAGAGGGCTTTCCGTCTATAGAACCCTAAATTTTCAAAAGTATATCCAGAAGATAGCAAAGACAATTAAAACAGGAAAAGAAATCTAACCAAAACATCTAAGTAAGGTCTTCTCCTTTAAATGATTACTTATCCGCTCGATTGTAATATGTTCTTCCATACTTGATAGGCTAGCTTTTCTGATGCTATGCTTCAACGACTTCTTAGCCAAAAGATAGCTGACATACTCGCCTAAAACCTTGAAGCCCTCAGAATTTTTCTGGTGTTCATTGATGGTGCAGGGGGTGGGATTTGAACCCACGAAGGCCTACGCCACGGGGACCTGAACCCCGCCCCTTAGACCTGGCTCGGGTACCCCTGCACTCTAACATTTTCAGAGTTTAGGGTTGATTTAAATCTTGTCTGTTGTTGGCTTTGTGGAATGGAAGGGTTTTAGTATTACTTTTGTTTAGAATGGTGTTACCATTCATGGAGACGTATAGAATAATGGAGAATCCGAGAAAGGAATAGAACATTTTATTGAAGAGGGAGATTTAGAAGGCCTTCTTAGAAGGCGGCTGAGCTTCATAGGCATTTTTGTGGTCATTTGACTTATGGAGTTAAAGCTGGATATATCATTGCGGAGCTAAACTTAACACTAAAACTTAGCATAGGGATAAAATAAATTAGACTTCGGACTTCTATTAAGGCTGAGTGCAGCTTATGAAAGGGAAAGTTATAATCCTTATGGGTTCAAAGGCCGACTACAATTTCTCACAAAAAATAGGTAGTTATCTAGAAAAGTTCGGAATTGAATACGAGTATAGGGTTGCCTCAGCACATAAGACCCCAGAGAAAGTTCTTGAAACCTTAAGGGAATATGAGGATAAATCGGTAGTTTATGTTACGGTTGCTGGACGCTCTAACGCCCTAAGCGGCATGGTAGATGCAAACACGACAAAGCCAGTTATTGCATGTCCGCCGTACTCGGAAAAGTTCGCTGGAGTAGACATTTTCTCTTCGCTTAGAGTCCCAAGCGGAATAGGCTTGGTTGTAACGCTTGAACCCGAAGGTGCAGCAATTGCGGCGGCGAAAATATTTGCGTTACAGGATGAGGAATTGGCCAAGCGAATAGCAGAGTATCAGAACGACAAGAAAAAGGAGATTGAAGAGGCAGATAGCAAAGTTAGGGATAGGGAAGCCTATGGGAAGCGTTAAGGACATAGAAATCATCAGAAAACCTACAAGAGAACGTATGGGAATAGCCAGATTCCACTTTTCAGACCGCTACTCCGTCTTCGACTGGGGAGAAATGCCAGATCACATTGAAGGAAAAGGTGCAGCACTATGTTTAATGGGAGCATACTGCTTCGAAAAACTTGAAGAAAAGGGAATTAAAACCCATTATAGGGGACTAATAACAAAGGATGGAAAAAAGCGGTATTTTGACGAACTTGAAGAACCAACAAACATTATGGAATTCGACCTAGTTAATGTCTTAAAGCCTAAACCTGTAATAGTTGGGGGAAAGCTTTCATATGACTACAGCATGTTCACGCCGAACCTCGCTAATTTCCTGATACCATTCGAAATAATCTACCGAAATGGACTGCCGCCCGGCTCCTCAATTTTCAAGAGAATAGAGCAAGGCCTAATAAAACCTGAAGATTTGGGTCTTGACCACATTCCAAAGCCCGGAGAGAAGCTTCCAAAGCCTTTCTTTGACATAAGCACGAAACTTGAGGAAAGAGACCGTTACATATCATGGGAGGAGGCGAAAAAACTTGCGAATTTAAGAGATGAAGAAATTGAGGAAATGAAGCGCATTCTACTTGAAATAGACAACACCATAAGTGAGACTGCCTCGCAAGCTGGCTTAGAGAATGAGGATGGAAAAATTGAATTTGCATTTGATCCAGAGCGGAAATTGATGGTTGTCGATGTTGTGGGGACTCTTGATGAATGCCGCTTTACCTACAAGGGGATTCATGTCAGCAAGGAGATAGCAAGGCAGTTTTATCGCGGAACAGAATGGTATAGAGATGTTGAAAAAGCAAAAAGGGAGGCTGCTGAAAAAGGAATTAAAAACTGGAGATTGCTTTGCAAATTGAAGCCTCAACCATTAGATTCAAAATTGAAGAAAATTATAAGTGAGGTCTATATGGCTGCTGCAAACGAGTTTACTGGAAAAAAGCTTTTCGACGTACCTAGCTTAGCTGAGGTCTTGAAGGAATATACAGAATACGCGGCTGAACTTTAGGCTTTATTTGGTTTTTCTCTCCTTATTATTTCTCTCGCAGCGATAATTCCTGAAGCTGAAGCTTGCACTAGGCCTCTTGTTACTCCCGCGCCATCCCCGATGGTAAAAAGATTCCTTATTTTGGTTTCTAAACAATTGCTTAGTTTAAGTCTTGAAGAATAAAATTTTACTTCAATTCCGTAAAGAAGTGTGTCTTTCGAGTAGATTCCGGGCGTTACATTGTCTAATGCCTTGAGCATCTCCATTATGTCGGTTAGGTATCTGTAGGGCAATACAAAGCTTAAGTCTCCAGGCGTAGCATTTTTTAGGGTTGGAGTTACAACGCATCTTTTTATTCTTTCAGGAGTTGACCTTCTGCCTGCCTCTAAATCGCCTAATCTCTGGATTATTATGCCTCCGCTGAGGAGATTCGCCAGTCTAGCCAGATATTTTCCGTAGGCAATTGGTTCTTTAAAGGGTTCAGTGAACTGTGTGCTAACAAGTATGGCAAAATTAGTGTTTGGAGTCTTTCGGTTTGCATAGCTTTGACCGTTAACAGATAGTACGCCGTCATAAGATTCAGTTATTACTTCACCATGAGGGGCAACGCAAAACGTTCTAACTTGGTCATCGAAAAACTTTGAGTAATAGACAAATTTAGGTTCGTAAAGGGCGCTTGTCAACTCTTCCATTACGTCCGCCAAAACTTCAACTCGCACACCAACATCAACTGGATTGTTTAATGTTTCTAATCCTAACGCCTGCGCTTCCGTCTTCAGCCATTCTGCCCCGCTTCGCCCAGGAGCGACAATAACATATTTACCAAAGATTCTTTCGCCCCCAACAGTTTCAATGCCTTCCACACATCCATCTTTGACAATTAAACCCTTAACTTCCGTCCTCATCTTAACGTCTACGCGGCTGTTTAAGTACTGCCTCATTTTCCGCAAAGTTTCCGCACATTTCTCGGTTCCCATATGCCTAACTTTCTGGTGAATAAGTCTAAGCCTAGCAAGCGAGGCCCTTCGCTCTATTTCGTCTACCTTTTCCGGATCTGCACCGTAAACCCGGTTTGGAGCTCCAAACCTCAGATAAATGTTATCGACATATTCTATCAGTTTTTTAAGTTCATTTTCTGAGATATACTCATTTAGCCAGCCTCCAACCTCGGTTGAAAGCGTAAGTTTTCCATCGCTAAAGGCTCCAGCACCTCCCCAACCAGACAAGAGCAGACACGGTTCACAGTGAATACATTCGAAGCCGCGGCTCGCTGGACACTT
>Ga0164310_10001524_pt1 | contig 13176 bp, 9 predicted proteins | sample GuaBasSedimGuay1_FD_121795 | JGI IMG/M metagenome (GOLD analysis project Ga0164310, IMG submission 121795) | Subseafloor sediment microbial communities from Guaymas Basin, Gulf of California, Mexico - Guay1, Core 4569-9, 0-3 cm | ecosystem: Environmental > Aquatic > Marine > Hydrothermal vents >... | reverse complement strand
TATCTTAAAGAGGTATTAGCATGATTTGGATAGATTGGGAACAACATAAGAAAAACTTAGCTATGGAAAGAAAGGCTTGGGAAGAGTTTGCAATAAAGAAAAAACTTCTAGATGAAGAACTTAAGAAGAAAATAAGAAGACTAAAAATCAAGAAAGAAATAGCAATTGCAAAGATTGAAAAGGAATATAAAAAAGAACTAAAGAAACTAGAAAAGAAGCATTTTAGAGAAGTTAAGAAAGCTTATACTAAATACAAAAGAACAACCGAAAGAAAATTTAAGCCTTCTGTGAGGATTTAATTTGCCTGGAGAAAAGAAAGAACTAAAAGATTCTGTAACGGTAGTTCTATACGATAGTTCAGGGAAAGTTAAAAAGAAAGTTTCTTCCAAGGAAGAAGATAAACTTTTAAAGCTCTTTTTTAAATTGATGGAGTGGTTAGCATGAAAAAGTTGAGAATTTTGTGGCATGGAGTAGCTCCTTTTATCTATTCTGGTTATGGGAGTGTAACGAAGAATGTTGCTCTAAGAATTGGACAAATCTATCCCATGGTGATTTCTTGCTATTATGGTCTACATACAGGAGGTTCTCTCAGAATTCATGGTGTAAGAATTCTTCCAACAGTCGAACAAAATTATGGAGAATTCTCAGTTAAGCATTTTATCCGGAAGTTTAAGATCAATCTTCCAATTATTGCTAGTGACTTTTGGCCTTTCCCTTGGTTTGCAACTTTACCCAATTCTATGTTTTATGGACCAATAGATTCTTATTCTTATGTAGATGAAGATATTGAATGTATGAAAGCTTACTCTTTCTTTATCCCTTGTTCTAAGTTTGGAGGGAAAGTTTATAGAAAACTTACGAAAAGAAAGCCAACTGAGGTCATCCCTCATGGAGTAGATCTTAACATCTTCAAGCCTTACCCTAAAGAAGAATGTCGGAAAATCTTTAACTTAAAGCGGAAGAAATTTGTTATAGGAATAGTTGCAGCTAACTCTGATCCAGAGCCTAGGAAAGGTTGGGATGATATCTTCATAACACTTGAAAGCTTTTTTGAAAAGTTTCCTAAAGAGAAAAAGAGAATAACTATCTTTGCCTACACTCAACCTGGGAGTCCTAAAGGTTTAAACTTGTATGAATTAGTCAAAAGATGTCACTTGGAAAAGAATGTTATTTTTCCAGAACACCTAGCTCAAGTTGTTGGCTTGCCAGACTTTGAAATGGCTAAACTTTATTCAACCTTTGATTTATTCTTGAATGCTTCTAGGCGAGAGGGGTTCTGTATCCCTGTACTTGAAGCTCAAGCATGTGGAATCCCTGTCATTGCAGCTAATTCTTCTGCTCTGCCAGAATTGGTTAAAGGTCATGGTTGGCTAGTAGATTTGAAAGATCGAGTATTCACTCCAAGAGGATGGGAATGTAAGAAGGTAGATCGAGAAGATCTTCTAAAGAAACTTGAAGAAGCTTATTTTGATAAAGAGCTCAGAATGAAATATTCTCAAAAGGCTCTCAAGTTTGCTCAGAAATACTCTTATGAGAAACTTATAAAAGAAAAGTGGCTACCTCTCTTAGAAAAGATTAGACAGGAGAGTTTAAATAAGATTTCTTCTAACTAATTTTCAGGTGTAAGTTAATATGATAGAAGTTTCGGGCCTAAAGGGTGAATTCGAAGTCTTTCTCTATGATAAAGCGGGAAAATTGAAAGCCTATAGACATGTCAAGAACTTAACAGTGAATGAAGGGTTTAAAGCTGTCTGTGATATGATGGGTAAGGGAAACATAGCGCCATTCAAATATTGTGCAATTGGAGATGGGACTGTAGCTCCTAGTGCTTCAGATACTATTCTTTCTAATGAATTGGCAAGGACTTTAGGAAGTTACAATCGAACTGCAGACACAGTTTGGAAGAATGATGCTACTTTTGATCCTGGAATTGGGACAGGAACTATCACAGAATCTGGTTTGTTCAATGCCTCTTCGGGAGGAACGTTGTTATGCAGACAAACTTTTGGAGCAATAACCAAAGGAGCTAGTGATACACTAGTAGTTACCTGGCAATATACTCTTAGCTAAATTTCTTTCTTTGGCCAAGATTTTTAATGACAAACAACCAACGTATCCAGAAGTGGCTGACTTATTTCTATCTGAAGGACCAAGCTGTATGAAATGCAATCATTGAAATTGGATGATAAGCAATGGCTAATCCGAGTTTAGTTGGAACAAGCACATCTCTTAATGCAACGTCTTTGCCTTTTCAACGTAAAACTTTTTATGCAAATGGTCGATTCTGGGTTTTCTACTCCGATGGAACTAACATGGTTTACCGAACAAGCACGGATGGCTCTACATGGACCTCGGCGACAACAATTAAAGCGAGTTCACACGGTTCTTACTTCTCAATCTATTTTGATGGAACATATCTTCATTATGCTTTCGCTAACGGATGGAACCTTTACTACAGGCGTGGTACTCCAAATTCTGATGGTTCTATAACTTGGAGTGCTGACGAACAACAAGTGACAACAGCAAATAACAGAGTAAGTTTTCCATCTATTTCTACAGATTCGAGTGGTTACGTTTGGATTGGTTACAGGGATGGTCCATTAGGGGCTTTTTATCCTTATGTGATTAAAAGCGGAAATAATGATGGTACTTGGGGCTCAACACCTTCTGGATTCCCACATCAACTCTCATCGACATCGGATGCGAACTGGAAAGTTTCTAGTATTTCTTTAACTAACGGGAAAATGTTAATAATTTATGCAAGAAACTTGAATGTCATATATGCTAAAAGATGGGATGGTTCCTCTTGGGGCACAGAAAGAACAACAACTTCGGCTATAATTTATGGTTATTGTTTCTCGGCAGTAGCTCAAGATGATGATGTCCATTTGGCTTTTCTAAAATCTAGTGGTTATGACATTTTATATACGAAATACGATTATGCCTCGGACTCTTTTACTAGCGAAGGAACCATTCAAGTTGGTGCGACGTCCACTTCAGCTCCAGTTATAAGTATTGATACAGGAAACAAGCTTTATATTTTTTGGGCAACTAGGGTCGAGGATGAACCTTCAGGTGCAGAAGCAAGGCATATTTATTATCAGACAAGTAAAGATGGAGGAAATACATGGTCGGATATGATAGATTGGATTGATGAAAGTTCAGAAAATTTAACAGATTCGGACAAGCTTTCGTGTTTCTATAAGCAATATGATAATTACATAGGCTTAATTTACATGACTAAGACCGAAAGTCCATGTAATATCAAGTTTAATTATCTTTTAACTCAGAGAAAGACTTTAAACGTAACCTTAGGAACAATTGACCAAATAGCCATGAAACCAGGAAAAACTCTTCAGCAGTTCCTTTCACTTTTTGGCTATATTCGTTCTCCTAGGTCACAGTATCTCTTAGAAAGTTTATGTCTCACTCGTGAAAAACTTATTGGTCAGTACGGAAAGAAAGATACTTTTGGGGACTGGTGTAGCCTTTCAAATAATATACTGGGTATTCGAATTCAGCCTGATAAATCTGGAATTTGCAAATCAATTACTGCTTTTATTGAAAAGACTTCTACCGGAACAGCAAAAGCCAAATGTGCTATTTATACTTCTCCTGATTGTACTTTCTTGGCAGGTAGTGAGGAGAAAGTTTATGGGAGTGAAACTTTCCAATCCTGGGAAACCTTTAATTTCGAAAATGGACCATTCCTTCAGGAAGGAAAATACTATTGGATCGTAATCTGGGGCAATAGTTTATCTTTAGCTCTAAAAGCAGCTTCAACATCAAACTATGTAAATGTTTATCACAGTGCAACTTACCAAGAGAGTTGGCCGGAAACAGTCAACCATTCTTGGAGGTATAGAAGTAGTATTTATTGTACTTTAGTAGAGCCATCTCTCTCTAAGCAAGTTTTCTCTAAAGTTTTCCAAAGCTTGTCTCTTTTGGAGTATTTTAGTTCTGCTTGGGGAATTCAAAATTTTGAATCCTTAGTAGTTCTTCCTTCTCTTTCTTTAAAAACTTTTCTAAAGTGTTTGGCTCTTCTAAAGTTAAAAAGTAAAGTTAAAAAGAAATTGTCTAAAATACTAAAAGAAACGTCTAATTTTCTTGCTAAGTTTATGGGTGGTCCTGGAATTTTTGAACAACTATTTTCTCAAACTTCTACTTCTAGATTTATTCTTCCTGTTTTCTGGTCAACAGGGTTGGAAACTGGCGATCTTTCAAGATGGGATTATACTATAGAGAAAAATGGTAAAATACCGGAAGTAGTAACCGACTTTACTCATCATGGAACATATTCTCTTAAAATCGGGGCAGGTTGGGGCTGTGTTCATAAGATTATTGACTTAAATCCAATTTGGGTAAAATGTTTTTACCGTTATACAGGAAATGATGATAAAGCAGCTATCGGACCCTGTATATCAGTAGACCAAAGCAAGGAATTTCATATAGATCATCCAGTTTATTTAGCTATCGGAGGAGAAGGATGGGATGAATCTCTTAGAATTTATGCTCACATTCTTAATGGAATACTAAGTACTAAAGTAATGATAGGAGAATTTACTAAAGATACGTGGCACTCTATTGTACTCGGAGCATATAGACATCCTTCTCAGGGATGGTATAAAATTTATGTAGACGGTAAATTAGTTTATTCTAAAGAAAACATTAACAATGTCAATTGGCTAAATTATCCTTGGGCAATAGGAGGAGGAGCAACTGGATCTTATGTGAACACTTGGGAAACTAATTGGATGGATTGTTTTGCGGTTTCTAATCAATACTTATCTCCAGGAGCTGCAGATCCTCCGCCTCCTGAGTTATCTGTTTTCCAATCCCTTCTCTTTTATTCAAAAATAGCCTTGTCACCACGGCCTTTAATTTTAACTTCACTTAAACTCTTAAGTAAGATCTTACCTTTCTATTTCAAGAAAGTATTAAAAGAAGAAGAAAAAGAGCTAATATTTGAGGTGAATGCCTAATGCCCACACTAGGGAACTGTGTACCGCGATCTGAAGCTTCTTGTCTCGTGTTAACTAACTGGAGAACAGTCTATCTTTTCCAACAAAAAGTCGAGTTCTCACATTCTGTGAAAATTACCGAATTTAAATGGCTGGGTTGTAGTTCTGCTGGAGGTACTAAATGGATTAAATGGATTCCTGTAATTTATAAATATTCTGAGCCTTCTAACACCGCTTCTCTTGTCTATGTCCATCCCACACAAATCTCTTCTTCTTGGACCGAAACAACCCCTGTAGAAGTTCCTGCCACTCTCAATATTTTCCTTGCCCCTGGTTCCTATATTTTTGGACTTGTTTGTTGTTCTCGAAGTTCAACCGCTGTTTATATTTCTGAAGGAGATTCAGCAGCTCCGAATACCAAATTACAAGTTCTAAGTAAAACTCTCTCGGACTGTTTTTCCTTACCAGATCCTTTTGGCTCTCCTGATTCAGAAACTGGAAGCCATTATTGGTACTACTGTATTTCTTATACAACCCCATCTTTAACCGAAATGGAAGTTACTTCAAATGCTAAAGATGCACCTTTTGAAATTTCAAGTACGGGAGTATTTGGTTTAGAAGATTATTATATTACAGACTTTGCAGAATCATTTCCTACTGGACAAACTTTTACTCTAGAAGCCTCTAAAGTTTTTATGCCTTTTGAATTTGATGAAATTGGTCCTTCTTCAGTAGCAGTAGCCAACCACAGTTATTCAATAAGATGGCAAGATAAAGTTTTCTATGCAAATGACAATTATTGGGTATTTTGGACAGAAGATGATTATAAAATGTATTATAAAAGCAGTCCAGATGGAATAAACTGGAGTGAGAAAAAAACTATTAGAAATGTAAATTATAAATATGGGGAGACAGCAGGAGTTATTTATGATGGAACTTATTTTCATATCCATGTCAAGAGGGATTGGGATCTTTGGTTAGGAATTTTTAAACCAGAAAGCTCCGGCACTCTAACTATGAAAAGTCCGAGCTGGCAAAAAATGCATTATGCTGGTTGTTCTGGGGACTTTCCCTATGTTCTTACAGACCATTCTTATGACTTCTCTCATGATGGTGGAGCTATGAATGTTTGGCATCATGCGAAACAGTCTGGAGTTGGAGCCTTAAGGCCAAGGTTTAGACATGATCCACATGACTTAACTGAAGATTTTGAATGGACTGCAGGAGAATGTTATCCTGGAACTATAGATCCATATGATTTTAGAGGTAACTTAGTTTTAGCATTACCAGATGGCAAGTTCCTAGTTTTAATGGTTAAACTTAATGAAACTATTAAAGCTTATCTCTGGGACGGAAGCTGGGGCTCACAAGAAAAAGCTTCTAAAACTGGCACGGTTTGCCAATATGCTTCTGGCGGAGAGAATTGGGCTTATAGTGCAGTCGTAGATAACGAAGGAAATGTTCATTTAGTATATTTGAATTCATCTTATGAAGTTAGATATAGAAAACGGTTGTATAGCTTAGGTAAGTGGACAGATGAGAAGATTCTGTTTTCAGGAAGTAGAAAAGATCATGATACTAGGATAGTATTAGACCCTGAAACCAATGATCTCTATGTTTTTATAGCCCATGCCCCGACTACTAATCATATAGGTCTTATCAAGTATTATGCAGAAAAGAAATCTTGGTTGCCAATAATAGACCTAATAGACGAGAGTTCAACCGGTCTTTCAACGAGAACACGCTCGGATGACTGGGGAGGTCTTATTAATGCAGACAGGAAAGTTCGAGATGGTAGGTTAACTTTAATTTGGACCATAAATCATGAAGGCAAGCATAAGATAAAGTTCATGTGTTTGAAGTTACCAAAATGGAGATGGAAATTCCAAAAGTGGGATAACGGGTCTACCGACACAGAAAGAACAATTGTATTGACAGGATCTACATTTTCAATGAATTATATCAAAGAACTTCCTCTTAATGAAGAACTTAAATCTTCAAGAGTTTTAAGAGGGTACTGGATTAGGAAAGTAGTCAAATTAAGAGGAACACCGATTAAAGATACCTTTAAATCTACTTTTGAAGTTTCTCATTTCCTTGACAAAGTTCTAAAATTTCAAACTTTGAAAAGAATTCAAGAAAAGATTTTCTTATTTTCCCAACTTGTTCCATGGAAAGCAATAGTTAAAAAATTCTCTGCTAATATTCTTTTAAGACCTTATTTTGTTAAGATTCTTTTAAAATGGAAAGAAATCTCTAAGAAGGTGAAATAATGAAAGAATTAGGTGATAGACAAAATGGGTTGGTTAACAGGTTGGAAATATAGAAAGTCACACATAATTAATAGTGCTTCTGATGCCGGGCAAAACTATCAGATAAGAATTACAGTTCATTATGGAAGTGGCGACGATAATGGAGAAGATGTTTATTTAAATACGAAATGTAAACCAGACTTTGGAGATATAAGATTTACATCTGATGATGGTTCTGCGCTTCTTAGCTCTTGGAGGGAAAAAAAGATCGATTCTGACTATGCGATTTTTTGGGTAAAGATAGCTGATAATTTAAGTAGCAAAGATGTAACAATATACATTTACTATGGGAAAGAGGATGCAACTTATCCCTATTTATCAAGCGATCAAGAGCATGGAGAAGCAACATTTGTGTTTTTCGATAATTTTGAAGATAATAATTTTGATGATGAAAAATGGCAAACATGGGGAAATGGCGGTAATGTTAACGAGGAAAACGGAAAATTAATTGTCACTTCTGGAAAATGGGCTAATGAAAATAGATTTGTTGCAACTAAAAATATATTTCCTGTTCCCTTGGCGTTAGAAGCAAAAGTTAGAAGAGGGAATGAATATCACGAGGTTTGTTTTGGCATGTGTAGTCACGACCAAATAAATAATAATAATATTATCAACAAGTTTTATTCTGCCCCTTTTGATGTGCGTCCAGATTCTGATAAAATTTCATATATAAATGGAAATGATGTAAATGCGACTATTGGACATTATTCATTTGATGAAGATACAGAACCTCACAGAGTGACCTTGATTAGAATGGGAACAGATTATGATAAGTTCTTTTGTGATGGGGAAGAAAAAAGCGTTGGTCATACAACTTCTGTTGATAGACATATATTTGCTTTCGCAGAAAGATATCATGGACAAAGCATTATAGAATTAGACTGGGTAGCAGTTAGAAAGTATGCAGAGCCCGAACCTAGTCATGGTACTTGGGGTAGCGAACAAGGATTTTTTGTTTTCTCGGAAATACTTTCGCTAACTACAAGCTTAGAAATAACTTTAAGTAAAACTCTCGTGGGTGTTTTTCTTGCGAGAGTTTTGCTAGGAATTAACTATGTAAGAACTTTAAAGAGAAAATTCTTAGCTCGAATCGAAGAACAAGAAAAAGGGCTGAGAACAAAGTGAGAATTCTTAAATATAATCTTCAAAATCTTATAAGTGATAAAGATGAGCAGAATCGAAATAGTAAGAGGAGATAGAAATTTCTATTTGGAATTTACGATTCTAGACGCAGATGGAAATGCAGTAGATTTAACAAATGCTACTCCTAAACTAAAGTGGAAAAATTATTCAGATGGAAGTGTTAACTGGATAATAGGAGAAGTTGTTAATGCAATAGAAGGTACTTGCAGGTTTTTAGTTCAAGATGAATTTTTAGGAGTTACTGGTGAGTTTAAGGCAGAAATAGAGATTACGTATTCAGATGGAAAAATAATTACTGCTCCTAATTTATGTATAAAAGTTATTCCTGATCTTGCTTGAGGAATTAATATGACTGATTGGGTAAAGGAAGTTGAAAAAGAGAAAGAAAAAATTAAAAAATGGAAGATAGAAGACAGACTAAGCTACTTAGCTAAACTTACTTTCATGAATGGAACAGTTGCTTCTTCAGTAGCAGGATGGCAACAGTGGCTTTCTAATGCAATTACTATGCAAAACTTCTCAGAAGAAGAATTGAAGAAGTTAGTAGATGAATTTGAGAAAATAACTCTTGCCTTCTTAGATCTTGACATTAAATATACAAAGTTTCTGAAAAACAGATTAGAAAAGAAAAAGAAGAAAGAGAATAAAGAGCAAAAATCTTATATCTCGTGATAAAAATGTCTCTAAAAGTTCTAGGAACTCGAGGAGAAATTGAGGAAACCTCGAAAAAACACAAGAAACATTCTGGTATTTTAATAGACGATGTTCTCTTCGACTTGGGCGAACCTATTTATCTTGATTTACATCCGAAAGCGATATTTCTTTCCCACCTACATCCAGACCATTATTTTCCAGAAAAGTATAAGAAAGAAAAAAATCCATTGAGAGAACATAGCAAGATTCCAATCTATAGTATTGAGAAACCCAGAGGAGCAGAGAATTGGATAAAACTTGAGAAGGGGAAAGAATACAAAGTAAATGATTTAATAGTTATTCCAATTCCGACTGTTCATAGTAAGAAAGTAAAAACTACAGGGTTTCTAATCAAAACAAAAGGGAAGCGGATTCTTTATACTAGTGATTTATTATGGATAAAGAAGAAATGGCATGATAAGATTAAAGACTTAGATGTTGTAATAACGGATGGTTCTAGTTTCGATAAAGACTTAATAAGAAGAGATAAAGAAACCGGACAACCTTATGGCCATGCATCAGTTAAGAAACTAGTTAAGTTCTTTAAGGATAAAGGAGCTAAGAATATAATAATTACTCACTATGGAAAATGGCTTGTCGAAGAGCCTAAAAAGGGATACATAAAAATAAAAGAACTAACAGATGAAAAGACAAAGGTAATTCCTGCTAAAGATGGAGATGAATTCTCCTTGGAAGAATTAATAACTACTGAAGAAATTAAACCTATGATTCCTAAAGTAATTGCTAAAATTAAGCCTAAATGGGGTTTATATTTAGTAAAGCCTCATGGAGAGCTTATTGCTTCTGGCAAGAAAAAACTTATAGTAAAATCTAAACGTTTCGAATCTCATATTAATGAGCCTTTGTATCTTTTGGAAGATAACCTTTGTTGGGGTATTATTTCCTTACAAGCTCCAGAAAAAATCTCCTGGGAAAAGTTCCTAGAACTACAAGAGAAGCATTTAATCTCTGAAGAAGAAGTTGAAGACTGGAACTGGAATAGAAACAACTTATATGCATATGAATTTCAGGTTCTGAAAGTTTTTGATCCTCCTCTTCCTGTTAAAGTTCCAAAAGGAGTTCAGGTTTTCGTTTCAAGTAAAAAGTTAAAATGGAAGAAGGAGTTTAGTCTCTTAGATCTACTTTCTTATGAAACAGAAATCCCCGAAGTTTTCTTAGAAATCAGAGAGGAGTTAAGTTCTAGAGGAGTCTCGTATCACTTAGAAGGTTTGATCAAAGAGAGTACAAAAGATTGGGTTAAAAGCTACATAAAGAATCTTGAAAAATATACTAGAGCTCAAGTAGGTGATGATTGGAGAATTGTCTTAGGCTGGTATTCTTCTCTTAAGAGAGGAAAGAAACTGTACAAAGGAAAAGAGAAGATCCCGATTACTATCAAAGATTGTCAAGAGATAGGACTAGCAATTGTAAAGGAACTTATCAAAAGAGGTTGTACATTTAATGCTCCTTCTACTTATAAGAAATATGCAAGAGAACTATTCGAATGGATAATAAAGAAAATAGGTGGAATAGAGAAAATACCTTGGAAGAAAGGACAAAAGCCTGAGAAGTTAGAGAATAAAAAGATAGATCCGAGTAAAGTTACCAGAGAACAGTTAGAGTTTATAGATGCTCCTTATTGTAAGTCTTTAAGTGATAAAGAACTTAAGGCTCTAAACAAGCGCTTGCATGAACTATATCGTAAGATAGGGAAAGTAATAGAACCTCTAGAGAATGCTCATATCTTTACTTGGAATGAAATGAGAAGAAGAGGGATACCTCAAGAAATCTGGGATGGTCTAACAGAAGCTACAGCTTTAGAGGTTATCGAATATCCGGAACCTGAGTTTGGAAAACCTCAGAAGGTTCTTTCTGCTGACGAAGAAAGAACTTTGGAAGAAATAATTAATAGTTTTCCTGATAAAATCGAGATAAACTTTCCATATCATATTTACTTAGTTGGTGGAGTAGTTAATAGAGAAAAAGACTTGAAAGATCATGATATTGATCTTCTATTTAAACAGCCTTATCCTTTCATAAATCCTACTATCAAGAGTTTTCTTTATCAAATAGCACAAAAAGATCCAAAGTTAGCAGAGAAACTTCATTTAGTTTGGGATCCTCATGGTCCTCAAATTGGTTATTGTGTTCCTCTGTATAAAATGACTTTTGAAAAAGTTCCTGCTAAATATAGAAAGAGAAGTTCTCCTTATGAATGGCTTTCTGAGGTTCCTAAATTATTTAAGCCGAGTATAGGTATGAAACCTAGATCGGGTCTTCATAAAAATGAATTCTTTGATGTCAAAGAAATGTGGGAAAAATGGGGTAAGAAATTTATTGATAGAGGAATAGTAGTTCAGAAGAAATATGATGGTATGAGATTTCAAATTCATGTAAAAGGAAATAAAGTAGCTTGTTTCACAGAAGATAGGAAACGTGATAGAGCTAGTGTCTTTAAGAAATCAATTAAAGAACTTCTTCAGAAGAAAACAGCAGATAACTTTATCTTAGATGCCGAAATGGTGGAATACGATTGTCATGGAAAAGAAGTGAAGAATGAGTTAGAAAAGATTTGTACTCCACTTAAGAGAGAAGATATGATAAAGTGGATAGGGGCAACTAAGAAAGGTCTTGATGACGAGAATGTAGTTTTTCATGTTCATGACTGTCTTATGATTAATGGAGAACCTATTCATAACAAAGGCTGTATAGAAAGATGGAAAGCTATAAGGAAATGCTTCCCTGATAAACTAAAACACTGGTCTCGAGTTCCTTCAGAATTGGCTACAAATGCGAAAGAGTTCTTTAGAGCTGTAGATAAAATGCGATCGATTCCTGGTTCAGAAGGTGTAGTATGTAAAGCTGCAGACTCTCCATATAGAATAAAGTTTAAGGGAGAAAATAGGCCTGACTACTGGTGTAAATTGAAGAACTTGAAAGAAATAGATGTTATGGTCTATAAAGTAATTCAGAAGAAAACTAAAGAAGGAAAGCCTTTGGATCAATACCTTTATGTTTCTGCCTTTAGAATACCATGTACTATGTATGAGAAATTCAAACCAGATAAAGTCTTCAAGAAAGGTGGAAAGTGTTATTCAATAATTGGAAGAACTTATGCTACTTCCGAGAAATGTAAACCAGGAGATATAATCACAGTAAGACCTATTAAGATAGATCACTTTGAAGACAAAAAGACTGGGAAAATCTGGTATGTTTGGATGTTCCCACTTTATGCAGGTAAACATCCTGCTAAGAAAGAACCAGATTCCTTAGATGTGGTGAAGAAGATAGAAGCTGTAGGAACTGGACCAACCAAAGAACAAAGAGTAACTCTCTCTAAGTTAGTCTTCAAATTAGAGCCTTGTCCCTTCTGGAATGATGAAAGGATCTGTCCTTTCAAGACAAGATTCTTCATACCTAGGGATAAAGAAAAGAAAGAACTTTCTGAGAAAATTGATAAGATAGAGATAGAATACCTTAAATTCCCGATAGTTTGTCGGTTTGCTAATGTGTATAGATGTAGGTTCGTAAAGCCTTATTATTATGATATAAAAGAGTTTAAGGTAAAAGAAATAGATGAGGATACAGGTGAAGAAATTGAAGATAACTCCTAAGATAATTAATTGGCTAGAACTTCTTGCTAAAGCTCCTCCTAAGAAAGGTGAGGGAGGAGAAGGCGGGTTCTTTCTTGCACCCTATATGGAATATCCTACTTGCAAGAAATGTAAATACGTTATGCAACATCATTGGAGAGGAGCTAGTGTTCATACTGACTGGAGAATGGAAGTAAACGACCATCTAGTAGGTTGGACTGTATTAGATAATCCAAAAGGAACTCCTACTGTTACTACAGTTAAAGAAGCTAGAAAAGTCTTTAACGAATGGAAAAGTAAATTCAAATTCCGACCAGAGAAAAAGAATATTGGCTTAAGAGCAGAAACCAAATGTCCTTCAGAAGTTTGTGATGAATGGACTTATTCTATAAAAGGAATCAAAGACGGTCAAGTCTTTATTGAGTATAAAAATATAGAAAAGCTTTCTTTAAGAACTTTAGAAGAATTAGCTAG
>Ga0164310_10001522_pt1 | contig 13176 bp, 13 predicted proteins | sample GuaBasSedimGuay1_FD_121795 | JGI IMG/M metagenome (GOLD analysis project Ga0164310, IMG submission 121795) | Subseafloor sediment microbial communities from Guaymas Basin, Gulf of California, Mexico - Guay1, Core 4569-9, 0-3 cm | ecosystem: Environmental > Aquatic > Marine > Hydrothermal vents... | reverse complement strand
ATTGACGGTGTGAAGCAGGTCATTAATCAGCCGTCTCCAGAAGAGCCACCGAGAGATGTGGAGTTTGACGCGTGGGTTGATAAAAACCCATGGTACGCAACAAACGATGAAATGGCGCGATATGCGAATACTATTGCGGACCAGCATATGGGGGCCCCGTTTGAGAGGGTGACGGCTATAGTGGAAAACAAAGTCAAAGAAATGTTCCCTGAAAAGTTTACTACTTCGACAGGGACAGAACCCGCGTCGCCTGTAGAAAGCTCGGCACGGAAAACAGCATCACCGAAATTTACAAAAGCGAACCTTACCAGCAGCCAGAAAAACATTATGAATCAATTTGTCCGGCAGGGGATCATGACTGAAAAACAATATATATCAGATATAGCAAAAACACAGGGAGTATAAATATGGTAGAGAAAAATAAGCCAAGCAGACCGAAAAGGATACCGTTGGGAACTCGTAACGTTTTAACGGCTCCCAAGCGGGAGGGATATACCAGACGATTTGTCAATGATGAAGGGAACAGAGTTCAGACATTTCAGGCCGCAGGGTACGAGGTAGTAAAAGAGCGTATCAATGTCGGTGATCACAAAGCCGGGAAGGAAACCCAAATAGGAAAGGCGGTTACTCCATCAGTAGGTGGCGGGACAAAAGCTGTCCTCATGGAAATCAAGAATGAATATTACGAGGAAGATCAAAGAGAAAAGCATAACAGGCTGAAAGCCGTAGAAAACGGCATGAGGCGTTCAAGGAATGACTACAGGCCAGGAGAATTTGGAGAAGTTAATATTTCCTGAGCCGCTAACACATATTTTAGAAGGAAAGAAAAATGGCAAATATTGACAGGCCCAGAGGGTTCAAACCCGTAGGGCATTTAAACGGAGCTTCGTGGAACGGCAAGGCAACGATGTATTACGTCCCTGCAACCGATTCTACGGCAATGTTTATTGGTGACCCTGTGGTTTCCGCGGGGGCAGCAGACGCAACCGGCAAATACCCCACTGTTGCACAGGCAGCAGCTGGAGACGTTATCAGGGGAGTTGTGATTGGTTTTAGCGATCAACCGTACCTGGCAATGGATACATCAGATAAGAATAGGTCGTACAGGCCAGCATCTACCGCCATGTATTGTCTGGTTGTCGATGATCCTGATGTAATTTTTGAAATCCAGGAAGATAACGATAGTAATAATATCACAGCAGCTATGATCGGTCTATCAACGGACATTGTTGTCGGGTCAGGCGACACGGCAAGTGGGATGTCAGGCGTTGAGTTAGATTCGTCTGATACGGCAACCGCAGCAGGGCAGTGCAAGATTCTCCGGGTTTCAAATCGGGATGACAACGCTCTGGGGACTCATTGTAAGTTTGATGTCCTGATTATTGAACATGAAATGCGGTCCAGTGCTGACGTATAGGAGGAATGATGGGCGTTATTAATACCAGTAATTTTGCAAGGGATCTGGTTCCAGGGATCAAAACCTGGTTCCAGACAAAGTACAAAGAATATCCGATTGAATATCTGGACATCTTTGAAAAAACCACATCAACCAAGGCGTTTGAGGAAGAATCCGGGACCACTGGATTTGGCCTTGCAGCCATTAAAACCGAGGGCGACGGCATTGCATACGACGACCAGGCTCAAGGATATCTCAGCCGGTATACCCATGTTACATACGGGCTTGGGTTTATACTCACCCGTGAAATGTATGAGGATGGGATAGCCGTTACTAAAGGTTTGAAAAAAGCCGGAGCCTTGGCCTTTTCTCTTCGTCAGACTAAAGAGATTGTTTGTGCCAACGTTTTAAACAGGGCATTCAACTCCTCATATACCATGGGGGCAAACTCTGATGGGAAAGAGTTGTGTGCGACGGACCATCCCAATAAATCCGGGGGGATATGGCGTAACGAGTTGGAGACAGGCGCAGATTTGAGCGAGGCCGCCTTAGAGCAGGCATGTATTGATATTGGAGCGTTTAAAACTGACCGGGGTATGACCATTGCTATCCGGCCTATGAAATTGATTATCCCCACGGCCCTTGAGTTTAATGCATACAGGATTCTCAAGTCAATTGGGCGTGTAGATACCGCAAACAACGATATCAATGCGATCAGAGCCTCCGGGAAAATTCCGCAGGGGATCAAGGTTAATCATTATTTGACTGATGAAACTGCCTGGTTCATCGGGACGGATTGTCCTGATGGTCTGAAATACATGGAACGAAGGGCGGACGCGTTTGGTGTTGAGAATGATTTTGATACTGAAAACGCTAAATTTAAGGCAACCACCAGGTTTAGTGTTGGCTGGTCAGATCCTAAAGGTATTTTTGGGTCACCAGGAGCGTGATTTATGTTAATAGTGCAGGGGTTGATTGATCTAACCCCCTGCACAGTAACCGGGTAAGTGGGGGTTAAAATCCCCCAGGCAGCCCTTGTGGGTTGTCCCAGGAGAATAAAAAAATGGGATTAACAAATTTTCCAAACGGTATTAGTAGCTTCTTTGTCGACACAGAGGCCGTAGAGAAAACAGCAAACTATACAGTGGTCATTACAACCGATTCGGGCAAAACGTTTGCGTCTAAAACAGACGGAGTTGTGTTTACGCTCCCAGGGATAGCAATCGGGAATACCGTAACTTTCATTAACACGGCAGAAGACGGGCAAAACGCGTTGACCGTAAGTCCTAACGCAAGCGACGGGATCACATACGCCGGTTCCTCCACTGACAATAAAGATATCATCAATACCAAAGCCACATCCAAAAAGGGGGATTTTATTACCCTTGCCAGTTTAGATGGAGTTGTTGCATGGCAAGTTGTTGCATCCAGAGGGATATGGGCGAAAGAGGCATAATAGGAGAAAACCATGGCTGATGCAGTAACAACACAAACGATCTTTGGTGGGAATCAAACCATTGTTAAGTTTACGAATATATCGGACGGCACCGGAGAATCTGCCGTTTTAAAGGTAGATGCCAGTGGTTTAACCCCTACTACAAGTTCCGTAAAGATAACCAGGATTTGGTATGCAACCGACGGTATGGCGGTTCAGGTTTTGTGGGATGCCACATCAAATGTTCTGGCCACAGTTTTAGCAAAGGACCAGACAGGGTGTCTTGATTTCAGGAGCTTTGGAGGTATCCGCAACAATGCGGGGGCTGGAGTAACAGGAGATATATTGTTCACCACCTCAGGCCATACAGCCGGGGATTCGTACACTGTGATCCTGGAATTGGAGAAAAACTGATGTATAAAGCCGGGGATTATTTTGTTATTTGCGACAGGTGCGGATTTAAGCGATACGCAAGCGAGTGCAAAAAGGAATGGAACGGTAGCGTTGTATGTGCGGATACCTGCTATGAAGAAAAACACCCGCATAGCATCCCGCCTAAACCGTTACATGAAAAACAGAAAGTTCCTATTCATAGACCAGAACAGGCTGATACGTTTATTACCACACCAATAACCGCAGATGACCTTTAGGGGGATGAATGGCAACCCTTAGTCAATTACAAGTGTTAGTTCAGGATATTATTCAAGATTCTTCTTTTAGCCTTGTAGATATTCGGAATTATTTAAACCAGGGAGTACAGGAGATTGCCGGGGGGATGCAATCGTCTGTTTCTGATTGTATCACCCCTCCATTGCCTGAATTGTTTACAATTGGGTCAGTGACAACAGATACAGACGATGCGGCCTACAGTACATATGCTGCGATTAAAACATTGATATCTGCTGGCGATACGCTGGTCTTTACATACAACGGGACCACTTTTACAGTTACAGCCACAGATATTTATACCAATTTACAGGCTGATATAGACACAACATTGATTGCAGGGGCAGCAGATGCGGGGAGTATAGTTGTTTCCTGGGCAGCAAATGATTTGATATTGACATGTGCCGGTGATGTGAAGGAAGATACTATTATTGGTGGGGTCTATACGGATATAGACACAGGCAATACTGTTGAACCTACAGACACGTCGTTTGTTGCTGCTGCTGCTAATGTTCCCATGCCAGCAAATTTTCAGAGGAATTTACAATACGCAGTAAATAGCGATGGTGTAGAGATTGATATCTATAATTCAATGATGGCGTTTGCCAGGGATTATAATTTAATGAGTAGCCAAGGGTTGGTCCAGGCTGTAATGGAAGCTGGGAACATTTTATATTATCAGGGGATACCAACAACAGGTTCAACGATCACCCTCCATTTTTACAGGTTCCCGGTGGATATGTCCGAAAGTACGGACACTCCCGATGGGATTCCTTTACACCTGCAAGTCCCTTTGCTTGTCAATTATGCAGCCAAGGAGGTTTTTAAGTTAATTGAAGACGGGGTAGAAGGAGATGGTGTCAACACCGCGAGGTACCAGGGGTTGTTTTTGCAGGCGATGAGAACCCTGGAATTGTCTGTCCCTTTTGATACCAACCCTTTAAGCCTTAGTGTGTAATATGGCAAACCCTATCACTATATTTACCGGGACAAAGGGATTGAACGTTAAGATTGACCCTGCCCGGCTGTATAGTTCTAAAAACGGGATCAGTGACCTGGCAGTTGCGGTTGATGTTGATATCAGCGATTCCGGGAGACTGTCAAGAAGAAAGGGGTTTACCCAAAAAGCTTCAGGCAGTTTTCATAGTTTGTTTTGCGACGGGGGGCAATGTCTGTGTGTGTCAGGAACAGATCTTTGCGTTTTAAATGAGGATTACACAGTTACAACCATCGGAACTGTGACTGAGGGAGCAAGGCTTTCAGCTTGTCAAACCCCGTTGGGTATTTATTTTTGTAACGGCCATGAAAATGGAGTGGTCCAAAATAGTGCCGTTTCTGATTGGGTGAGTGGGACTTACGTTGGGCCTGAAACCAAGAGGACTTTTGTTTCTCCCCCCATGGGGACGATTGTTGAATATTACCGGACCCGAATGTATGTAGTTCAGCATAATACTCTCTGGTTCTCAGAACCCAGTAATTATGGGTCATTCGACCTTGCGAGAAACTTTTTCCAATATCCAACAGAAATCAGAATGGTCAAAGCCGTTAAAGAAGGACTTTTTGTCAGTACCGAACAGGACACATATTTTTTGGCAGGCAAGACCCCCTTTGAGATGGAACAGGTCAAGGTCGCAGGGTACCCGGCTGTCAAATATAGTGTTTCTAAATGTAAAGGGGTTTTTGTTTTGGGGCCGGAAGGGTTATCTTTTATAGAAAGCGGGGAAGAATCCATTTTGTGGATGACTGAGCAAGGTATTTGCTCTGGAGGCCCAGATGGGTCTTTTTATAATTTAACAGAGGATAAGGTGACAGGGATACCCAAAGGGACAACAGGTGCTGGGCTTGTCGCAAACAATAGATATATAGGATTAATAAACCCATAAATTAACAATTCGGGTGTGCCCGAGTAGACACAGGAGTATGAAATGACATTAAGACTTTCAACAGCGATGCGAAACAAAATGTTAGGAGATGGTAACCCCGTTGTAAAAATGATTGCAGCAAACACAATTGCCTTTGTTGACGGGGGGACAGGTGAAGACACGATAACAGATTCAGGAAACGGATTTGTCACGGCAGGTTTTGTGGTCGGGGATACCATTTATATAGAGGGTACAACCAACAACGATACCACCACCGGCTTTGATTTGACTGGGGTTGAGGCGGGAACGCTCACTGTTGCGACAGGGACTTTAACCGCAGAGTCGGCAGGAACCGTGTTTGCCATTGCAGCGGCCAAAGGACAAGGATTAAGAGACACCCTTCAGAACGGTATTTTAAAGATTTATTCTGGGGGCCAACCAACAACGCCAGATTCTGCTGTTTCTGGAACCCTGTTAGGGTCAATCACTATCGCTAGCGGAACATTCGTACCAGGATCAGAGGCTAATGGATTGGAGCTTGGCACAGCCTCTTCCGGGGAAATTGAAAAAGATAGTTCTGTCTGGTCAGGCTTGGGTGTTGCTGACGGCACCGCTGGTTGGTTTAGGTTTTATGCCAATGCAACAGATTCAGGTGGAGCGTCCACAAGTCTTCCTCGTATTGATGGCAGTGTCGGGACGTCTGGGGCTGATCTGAATATGTCCAGCACTTCAATTGTGACGGATGCTACATATACTGTTGATACTTTTAAATTCACCATGCCGATGCAAGCCTAATGTCTGCCACTATTACAGGAAATATAATTCTACCTGGCATAGGTATTACATCCAGTGCTTATAACTCTGATGATGTAATAGATATCGCTACAGATGCGACATTTCCTGCACTGGCGCTTGAATCAACAGCATCCAGGACAACTCAGTGGGAGCATACCCTTGTTAATGCCGGGTTTGAAACTGGGGATTTCACGGGGTGGACTACAGAATCAGGAACGCCTGTAATCGGATCTTCCACCCCTGATCCTTATGCCGGGTCTTATTATTTCCAAGGGGGATCATCTCCTGATACGATAATTTTACAGGAAATAGACCTCCTGGCAGACAATGTTCCTGTGGGTGACATCGACGCTGGAAAATTACATATACAAGCTAATTGGTTCCAATCAGCGATTGACTCTTCAGATTATATGTATGTTGTTTTCAGGTTTAAGGACAGCGGGAAAACTCTTATAAGCCAGTCAACTTCGGATAATATTTCAACATATTCCGATTCGGGGTGGCTTGAAATGGAATGGGTTGACAGCATTCCAGTAGATACCAGGTATGTTGACTTGGTTCTTGTTGCTGATAACGCTGACGGGTATATTGACAGTATTTCGGCGCTAACCCGTTATGCACATTCGTTCTATCGAGTAACCGATTTCTCTGAGTACGAGGTCGGACAGTTCCCTTCTGACTGGTCAGCGTCATTAACGTCCGACACTGACTATGCGGAAATTAATACAAACAACCTGCTGGAAATTACAGGTAACATCGCTGGGTATCCTGCTCCAAGTTTATATTCGTGGGATGAAATTGGGCGACATAAAGACGTTGATGTTCGGGTTAAGTGGACACCTTTATTCCCAGAAACATATTCTGAGGCAGATTTCCGAATATGGGTAAGAGGTCTTGGCCCGGATAGTGATTATCAATGGTATAGTTTTGGGGCTGGGAACAATACATCTACCATTACATATTGTGGCACGGAATTAGGATCAGGGACATATCCATCTGGTGATCAGTATTATGATATTGACCTTGATGAAGGAGAATGGTACTGGACCCGATTCAAAATAGAAGGTAGTACAATAAGCGCTAAAATCTGGAACGTAGATGATAGTGAACCTGCTTTTTGGCCACTTGAACATACGCATACCGGTTTAATCGGGCCTGGGAAGGTTTCTATAGGAACTACCAACTACGCAGCGAGCATTGGGGTTTCAGATTACAAAGTAGCCGTAAACATGGAGGTTGCTTTTGTAGACGTTGATTTGCCGGAGATACATTTAACCGCGTACGGCTTCAGTAACTCTGTAGAATCCGCGCAATTAATCCTCCCTATGTTGGAATTAGAGGCGACTGCGGCAGGCGACCTTCTTTTCCAGCTACCAGAAACGTTCACCTTGCCCATGGTTACCCTAAACGCTATTATTTACGGGGATGCGATTAAATCAACAGAGTTGCTTTTGCCGGGGATAGAACTTAATGCGACCTGGGCCGGGGACGCTCTCAAAACAGAGACTCGGCTTTTATTCGGAAAAAAAACAGAGGCTCTTTTTTTCCCAGGACTCGGGATAGAGGCGAATGGTTTGACTGGGGCCGTGATTGCTGCTGATATCCCTCTACCTGGAGTAGAAATAGACGCTTTTTCCGGGGCGAGATTGGAGATTGATCTTCCAGCAATTGATATTGTCGCTGATGTTTTGGTGGGTGGAATCTGTTCTCTTGATTTAGAGTTCCCTTTCTTGCGCCTTGAATCTAAAACAGGGGCTTGCCTTGAAAAATCTTTACCAGATGTTCGGATTGAGTTTGAAATAAGTACACCCGTCAAAAGTCGGGTAACTAAATCTTTGCCGGCGGTCTCTTTGCTTGCTACCGGCGGGAACCGATCTCTTGCCTTCAACAAAAAAATGCCGTTCCTAAGAATCGTTGCCACTGGATCTCGGGAAAATACGGCAAAAGTAGATGAGGTTTTGCCAGGAATCAGAATTACGGCTCATGCCTTGTCTGGTAGTTCTTGTTCTTTTTCCGCCAGTCTCCCCGCGATTGAACTCGGGGCTGAAAGTTTTTCTGTCATCATGCTTTTTGACATGGTTCTCCCGTGTTTGGTGATGGGAGTAGCAAGCGGCAATGAATACGGGGTTCCAAAGAGTTCAATCAGTGAACATTCCAGATTTGAGGATGAAACGATTTTAAGGCATCATAGGTGGGCTTCATGAGGTTTGGGCTTTCGTTCAACTTAAAAATATCTGCTTCAAGTCAGTATAGGAATTTTGATTTTAATTCCATGTGTATGTTTAATGGGAAACCAATCGCAGTGAATAGTGACGGGATATTTTTGCTTGATGATTCAGAAACAGACAATGGAACAAAAATAAACTCTATAGCAGAATTACCAACCTCCATCTTGGGACTTATGCACCCAAAAAGACTTAGATCTCTTTATGTCGGGTATGAAACATCCGGGGCTATTAAATTTTCTGTAACACCAGATGGGGGGGATACAACTTCGGTCCATCTTTTACCTGCTAAAGGGAGACAAATTCAGCACATGGGGAAGGTTCATATGCCCAGAAGGAGGAAAGGTACATATTGGGTTTTTAAGATAGAGAATGTCAATGGGTGTGATTTTTCTATAGATCATATTCAAGCTGTGCCTATAATTTTGAGCAAGGGGCGGTAATGGACGAATACCTTACTTATAATGGTATAAATTACAGGCTTATCGGAGATAAACTCAAGGCCAAACGATTGTTACGGGTGGCGAGTCAACTGATGTACCAGACAAAAATGATCAACACAAATGAGTTAGATATTATTTGTGGATTCAAAAAAAACAATGACGGGGCTGTGATGAATGTTTTAAGCCAGCATGGTATTGACACTGCGACTATTTCTGTCCCCAAGATAAAACCGCCTGAAATACATGAAGAAAAGCAAGAATGGGTGCCAGAAGAGTGGAGCGAGGAACATGTATTAGAGGAGTGGAGCGAGGAGTACCCTGTTGATGAGTGGATTGAGGAACATCATTTTGAAGAAGAGTGGAGCGAGGAACACCCTGTTAAAGATATACCAATAGTCGTTAATAAAGAAATCATTGAAAAGATAAGCTGGGAACAATTCTTTTGTCCTGCTTTTGTTACTTATGATGATGATGATGAATGGATTGGATGGACCCTTTGTAAGTTTGGAGATTTCGAAGAAGCACACAGACTTTTTCTTAAAAACAGAGTGTGGTTTTCTGTAAAAGATGAAAATATGATCTCCGCAGAAAGATACAATAAGGTAAAAATGGGGTTGCCTCAAACCTTTGATGAAAGTAAGGTGCCAACTTTTTTACCTGGATTTAAAAACTTTGCCTGCTGGTATCCTCCTGTTTACGACAAGGAAATAGTGACTGTTCGTGGGAAGGAAAAGGAAACTGTCACCGCTTCAGCCATAACCAAACCCCCTCCTGATTTTGAAGTTATAGACCAACAATATGAATGCTATATGAGAAATTGGGTAATAAATATCGGGTGTAATGATGGTACCTGCCCTCCTTCTCACAAGGAAATGACAATTGAACACCACTATAGCGTGGGGCCTGTTCACTCTGAAAGATCCCGTGCATATACCATTACCCGAGAAAGAAATGATAGTTTGGCTCTTTATACAAAGGGTGAAGATAGCAGCAAAGAGGATTTTTCTCTCGGTATCAACCCGTATTACCGATTTTTTGAATCCTGGGAAGGATCTTTGCCTCCCGCTTCCTTTGGCACTACTGGGACATCTGGAATGTATTGGGGCACACACATGTATAATTGTGGGGGTTGGAACAGTTGCCAGTGGATAACCATCCTCCATGAAGCAGACCCGGACGAAGCTCTTGACAAAGCCACCAGAAACGTTGCTGACACGGTGGCCTTGTATGCTTCAATGGACGAGGCATGGGTTGCCAAAGCTAAAAGCCGGCCTGCGGCGGTGAGTGTGCTTACTGCATTTAGGAGAACAGAAAGCTTATCCATTAACCATGTGTCAAACGGTGAAGATGCCAACCATATGGCATATATGTATTCTTATGGGACGTCTAAGCAAACATCAAACCCGTCATCTTCTTCCAGTAGCTCTTCAGAATTAATGGTGGGGTTTAATGGTACGGAATGGACATTTACAGAATTAACCGGGAACACCTCTGAGACTCTATTTCCTAAGAGCGCCGACTATTACCGCATCACTGATGACATCACAATCGGGTTATATCTTGTCTTAGATGAAGAGAACTGGACATATATGTGGATATCGGAGAAAGAAGGCGAACAAACCATCGCCTTTTCCGTTTTCCCTGGGAAAGATGGGAACAAAAGCAACAGGCATCAAATCCCCAGCCCCAGAGTTCTTTTTGGTGATAAACCCGTATATGGTAGCACGTACGCATTGATGAAAGAATATCTAAAAATAACAGAAAAAGTTCTCAAAACTACGGTTAGTCAAGGGGACAATATTTTATCTGTCACGGAGGAACAACATGAGCAGTTCAGCGGTTACAGTAGATGAATATGGGGTAGTTGGTGAAGTAGATTATTCTCAATATTTTGACGGGTATGATGATATCCCAGATATAGGGAGACTGACAGAGCCTCTTTTAATCCGCATGGAAGCTGTGGAAGAATATGCGGCAGCGGCTACAAACGATGCGATTAATGCTGTTTTATCAATCTCCGATATCTTAAACGCCACTATACCCGCATGTGATTTGACTAATTTTGAAGAGGTTTCGTCAGGAGGTCTCGAAGGGATAAATATCACGCGGCCGGATAGTGTTTCGACATCATCAATTTCAATTGACCCAGTTGAGTTTACAGCAACCTTGCCCACGATGGACACAATTTCTGTTACCGCTGGGGAGGTGCCGGATTACGATGTTACAAAGCCTTTTATTAATATTCCTGATTTACCAGATGATGATTTCCCGACATTTACAGAATCTGCACCTGTAACAAAGACTATTTCAACACCGGACAAACCCTCTATTTCTCTGCCTACGGCGCCTGTTTTAAATACAAATATTTCTATTCCAAGTCCTCCTGAATACAACCCTGCTACTTTTGAAGGGGTTATGCCAACCTCTGACTTGACACCTCCAAACACGATGTATGCTTATCATGAAGCTGAATACTCAAGCGATGTCAAAGATGCTTTGTGCACCAAAATTTTAGGTGATGTTCAAAATGGAGGGACTGGCCTTGATCCTGCAACAGAACAAGCTATGTGGGACAGAGCAACAGCACGGCAGGTAGCAGAAAATGAAAAGGCTTATAGCGAGGCGCTAGACTTCCATGCTTCACGGGGGTTCGATCTTCCTATAGGAGCGTTAAACGCATCTTTGATGGAAATTAGAAGTAAGATAGATCAAGTAAATACGGATCTGAATAACGATATCCTTGTTAAGACGGCGGATCTCGCGCAGAAAAATACCTGGTTTGCCATTGAACAAGCCATCTCTTATGAAAAATCTTTAATGGATCATTCCAACCAAGTACAAAACAGAGCCTTTGAGAACGCAAAAGCGGTAATCGAAATGGCTAATGCGGTTTATATGGCCGAAGTAGATGCGTTTAAAATAAAACTGGAAAAATATAAGACAGAGGCGCAGGTGTATGAAGCTAAAATCCGTGGAGAAATTGCCAAAGCGGAGTTTTATAAATCGCAGATAGAAGGCCAAAAGCTAAGTGTTGAAATTAATGAGCTTTTAATTAAGGCATATGCGGCCCAGATAGAGGGTGCGAATGTTCTTCTCTCTATGTATGCCACAGAAATGGAAGCTGCGAAGGTAGAGGCTGAGATAGAAAACCTTAAATTGCAGGGATACGGAGTCAAAGCAGAGGTCTTCAAAACTCAAATGGAAGCGATGACGTCCAGATATAATGCTTACCAGTCTCAGATTGCGGGGGAAAGCGAAAAAGTCAAAATGTATACCGCTGAAAGCCAGGCGTATGAAGCCAAAGTAAGAGGGTACTTAGCTAAAACCGAGGTGGAAAAAATAGAGGCTGATATTATTCTTCAGAAACATCAGGGCGAGATAGAAGCATATAAAGCCCAGATTGCTTATTATGAGACACAAGCAAATGCAGCCGTTGCGGAAGCTCAGACCCAAGCAACTATAGAAGGGGTGAAAATTGAACAATACAAGGCAGATGTAGACACCTATCTTGGTGAACTTGATGCAAGAATAAAAATTTTTAATGGGGAAATAGAAGAACAAAAAAATAAAGCCCAGCTTGAAATTGAAGAGAAAAACGCAACATTACAAAGAGACCTTGCTTTAAAAGAAATAAAAGTAAACGCCATGGGCACACACGGTAAAATTGCAAGCCAGCTTGCAGCTTCTGCCATGACATCTGTTCATGCCTCTATGTCAATGGCAACCAACGAGAGTGATAGCACCAGCCGGAGCGACAGCACGTCGATAAGCGCTTCAACATCACAATCATTAAGCGATGTGACCTCGCGATCAGAAAGCAAAGTAGAGTCAAAGTCAGAGAGTAAAGTAGACTCGGTTTCAAACAGTATAGTAGATTCGACTTCAAACAGTATAGTAAATTCGACTTCAAACAGTATAGTAAATTCGACTTCAAAAAGCGAAACAAAGTCAGATGTAAATTCAAAGTCAAACAGCATAGTCAATTCAGTTTCACAAAGCAATGTAATTTCAAATTCAACCAGCCATAACGATTCAACATCTGAATCAACCTCTACTTCCTACAGTTACGATAAGACAAAAGGTGTCCGAAGTGAATCTCACAGTGAAAATCATAATTTTAATTACTCTGCATAGGAGGCGACATGAGCGCTACACCAGGGACGTGGTTCAATTTTTTTAACGCAAAAACAGCAAGTAGAGAGCGGATGAACTCAGAGAATAATGAGACCGCACTACAAAAACAAGCCCTTGCAAACCAGGGGAGCTCTGATGTCCAGGAGATGAGAAACAAAGGGCAGAATGCTAATACCGATCTTTCAAAAAAATGGGATTCTAAAATAGCTGACCAAAGGAT
>Ga0164310_10001520_pt1 | contig 13181 bp, 15 predicted proteins | sample GuaBasSedimGuay1_FD_121795 | JGI IMG/M metagenome (GOLD analysis project Ga0164310, IMG submission 121795) | Subseafloor sediment microbial communities from Guaymas Basin, Gulf of California, Mexico - Guay1, Core 4569-9, 0-3 cm | ecosystem: Environmental > Aquatic > Marine > Hydrothermal vents... | reverse complement strand
CTATTATGAGAGACCGACGAAGGGGGTTCTAACTGAGAGGGAAGGCGTCGGAGGCGGAAAATACGGTGAGAGTTTTTCAAACCGGCTCTTAACCGAGGCTCTGGACTATTTAAAATCCGGAGGCAGGGTTGCTCTCTTTCTCCCGGATAAGGAGGCACTCCTTCAAGCAATAAGCAAGCATGCAGAAAAGCTTGGATATTCAGTTAAGGACATAAAATTTAGAGTTGGAACAAGGTGGAGGCATTCTCTAATTGCATTGAAATAGAAAAAGAAAGAAATCACGCCTCTATTAACGCTATCACCTGTTCCTGAGAGACTTCTTCATTCTCTTTTACCAGTATTCTGAGCTTTCCCTTCGCGGGTGCCTTTATGTGAAGTGTAACCTTTTCTATCATGATCTCTGCTATTTCTTCACCCTCTTTTACAAAATCTCCATCATTCTTGTACCAGTGGAGCAGGACTCCTTTCTTCTCCTCTTTCGTTGTTCTTGGAACTTTTACCTCCAATTTCATTAAACTCCCTCAGATCATTTCTTTAACTGTTTCCATGATTTTTTCCTTATCTGGGAGCACATACTTCTCAAGGGCTCTGCTGTAGGGCACGGGGACGTCGGGATATGCTATCCTTCTTGGTAGAGCTTTAAGCTCATTTCCAATCCTCTCAACGACTGTGGATATTATCTCACCGCTCATTCCATAGCTCATATAGTCCTCATCCACTACCAACAAGCGTCCTGTCTTTTTAACGGAGCCTATGAGGGTCTCCTTATCAAGGGGAACGAGCGTTCTCAGGTCAATAATTTCGGCACTTATTCCCTCTTTTTCAAGCTCTTCAGCAGCCCAGAGAGCTTCGTAAACCATTCTTGAGATGGTAGCAATCGTGATGTCACTACCCTCCTTCACAACTTTAGCTTCTCCTATCGGTATAGTGTAGGGTTCTTCGGGGACTTCAACGGTTGCCTCATCCGGTGAGGGCATCCACCCAAGTCCCATGAGTCCTTTGTGGAAGAAGTACATTACCGGATTGTCATCCCGGATTGCTGAAATCATCAATCCCTTTGCGTCATAGGAGTTTGATGGAATCACTATCTTCAAGCCTGGGACGTGAGCAAACAATCCATATAGGCACTGTGAGTGCTGTGCTGCATCGCTGTAGCCACCTCCTATTGCCGTCATTATTACTATGGGCATCTTCACTTGGCCCCCTGACATGTAATGTGCCTTGGCTATGTGGTTATAGATTTGATCCATGGCAACTCCAAAAAAGTCCACGAACATAAGCTCAACAATCGGTCTCATTCCTTTGGATGCCGCTCCAAGTGCCGCCCCTATGAATGCGGATTCGCTTATGGGTGTGTCCCTAATCCTCTCAGGGCCGAACTTCTCCAGAAGGCCGTTCGTGGCACCGAATATTCCTCCATATACTCCGATATCTTCCCCCATTACAAAGATGCCCTCGTCACGCTCCATTTCCTGTGCTATCGCCTCGGATATGGCTTTATACATTGGAAGTTTCCTTGTCATCTCATTCACCTCCCGCAAAAACGCCCTTTAGGGCTTCTTCAGGCTCGGGATAGGGGCTTTTCACGGCGAAATCAATTATTTCCTGAACTTCTTTCTCATTTTCCTCTTTGATCCTGTTTAGCTCCTCTTCCGTCGTGATTCCCTTCTCTAAGAGGAGTTTTTCAAAATTGAGGAGCGGATCTTTCTCTTTTGCAAGCTCAAAATCCTCTTTCGGTCTGTATGCCTGGGGGTCTCCCTCGAAGTGTCCTCTGAGTCTGTAAACTCTTACCTCAATCAAGCTTGGCCCTTCCCCTCTTCTAGCTCTCTCAACAGCTTCCTTTGCGACCTCATAAACGGCTATAACATCGGCTCCATCTACACTGACTCCGGGAATTCCATAGGCTTTTGCTCTCTCACTGTTCTTTGCAACCGCCGTTGATTTATCCTTTGGAACAGAAATTGCCCATCCATTGTCCTCTATTAGGAATATCACGGGCAGCTTCCACAATGCTGCCAGATTCAGTGCCTCATGGAAAGTTCCTTGGTTTGCGGCTCCATCTCCACCAACGGCGACTGCAACGTAATTCTCTCCTTTTAACTTAGCCGCAATGCCAACTCCCACTGCCTGTGGAAAGCTCGCACCAACTATGCCGCTGCAGCTGAAGTTTTTGCTCGCATCAAATAGATGCATATGTCCTCCCTTTCCTCCTGAAAGCCCTGTGGCTTTTCCAAAGATCTCAGCGGTCATCCTTTTCAAATCCACGCCCTTTGCTATTGCAAAATGGTGTGCCCTGTGGGTTCCTATAACGGCATCCTCATCCTTCAAATGGATGCACATTCCAACGGCTGCAGACTCCTGTCCCGGGGATAGATGGAGCTCTCCAGGTATAGGGCCGGCGGAAATGTCAAATAGGGGTGTTTTCCCTTCATAGTACCACTTCGCAAGTGTCTCCTCGTATGTTCTAATCTTGTGCATTTTTTTATACATCTCCAGCAGGGTTTCTTTAGGTATTTCCTCCACTCCCATTTCCTCACCTTCTTTCAGTTTGTATTTTAGAAGGGCTTATTGGATGGATAAAAATAAAAGAAAGAGTCATTTAGGTTTGATTTCAATTTTCACTGGAGTTGGGTTCTTTAAATTGTCAGTAACAGGACACCTCTCCTCAACTTCTTTGAGAAGTTCCTCGAGCTTCTCTTTTGTAGTATCTGACTCAATGTAGACTGTGGCTTTTATTTCCTTGTATCCTGCCCTCTCTTTCTTTGAAATCCCTTGAAACTTCTCGGGATTAAGTCTCCCCTCCAAGGCAAATTCCAATGACCGAATGTTTATCCCTTTCTCACTTGCAATACCTTTAATAGTCACGTTCAGGCATCCTGCAAGTGCCACTAGTATATACTCCACAGGATTGGGGCCTTCATCGGTCCCTCCGATCTCTGCGGGTTCGTCGACTATCATCTCGAAGTTTCTAACCTTTGCCAGAAGTTTGGTATCCGAGAGGGATTTTCCAGTTATATAAAAAGTCCATTCTTCCACCCGCATCACCCGAATATACTATCCCCGCTTTTGTTCTCCAGCCCCGGATGAATGTCAAACCTAACAACACCAACGGGGACTTTTCCTTCAATGGCTTCGACAATTTTTGCCACACCTTGGTTTCCAAATCCTCCACAGAGCTCGATTGCCGCGATTCCTTCCTCAACAAGCTCTTTCGCTACCATGCAGGCTTCTTTATAGTCTTTAACTCCAACCACATGAAGCTCTACAATCGGAGTTTTAACTACTGCCCTATGCTTCTTCGGATCTGCCTCAGGGGCCAAAAACATGAAAGCAGCCTTAAGCTCACCCATACATACACCTCCTATCTTTAATGCATTCAACTTCAGTCTTCCCACGACCACGGACCTATTCCATATTCATCCGCGTACTTCCTAACAGTCTCATACAATTTTTCACAACAACAGCAACCTGAAGCACGTCCGTAAATATAGGTTTTTCCACAATCCTCACTCCCATCTTTTTAAAAATTTGGAGGTCAAAGGACCTCCCTTACAGCTTTCTCAATCTTCTCGGTGCTTGGTATCCACTCACTCTCAAGGGCGGGGCTGAAGGGAACGGGAGTTGCTGGTGGTGTCACTATCTTTACGGGAGCTTTTAAACTATCGAAGGCTTTGCTGGCAGCAAGAGCTGCAATATCCGATGCAAAACTAGCTCTTGGATACCCCTCATCAACTACAACGAGCTTTCCGGTCTTTTTTATGGAGTTGATAATTGTGTCCACATCAAGAGGAACTATTGTCCTTGGATCAACAACCTCTACACTTACGCCTTCTTTCTCGAGCTTCTCCGCAACTTCAAGGGATTTATGAACCATCGCAGCAGTTGCAACGATTGTGATATCTTTTCCTTCCCTCTTGACATCAGCCTCCCCCAAGGGTATTGAATATGGCTCTTCTGGAACCTCTCCCTTAATTGCGTAGAGTCCCTTGTGTTCTATGAATATCACGGGATCATCATCCTCTATTGAGGAAATCAAGAGTCCTTTCGCATCGTAGGGTGTTGAGGGCATGACAACCTTCAAACCCGGAACGTGAGAGAACAGCGCATGAAGCGATTGTGAATGCTGTGCCGCCGCCGAAAATCCGGCTCCACAGGTGGTTCTAAGAACCATGGAAATCTTGGCTTTCCCTCCAAACATGTACCTCATCTTTGCGGCTTGGTTGTAGAGCTGGTCAAATGTGACTCCAAGGAAGTCTATAAACATAAGTTCTACTACTGGTCTCAGCAAACCTGTAGCTGCTGCACCGACGGCAGTTCCTATAAATCCACTCTCGGCGATTGGAGTGTCCCTAACCCTTTCGGGTCCATATTTATCATAGAGCCCTGCGGTTACGCCGTAAATTCCTCCATAAACTCCAACATCCTCTCCCATAACCACAACTTTTGGATCCTTTGACATTTCGTAGTCAAGAGCCTCATTCAGCGCCTGCGCAAAAGTAATCTCCCTTACCACTGCCATACTAGCACCCCCTTGGTCGGCGTGGAGAACACGTCTTCAAGAACCTCCTCCTTTGAGGGCCATGGACTCTCTTCAGCAAACTTAACCGCTTCCTCGATTTCCTTCTTTACCTTATCCCATATTGCATTGAGCTCCTCTTTTGTTACAATCCCCTTCTCCAGGAGCTTCTGCTCAAAGAGCTTTATCGGGTCCTTGTTCTTCTTCCACCATTCTATTTCTTCCTTTGACCTGTAAACCTGAGGATCACCTTCAAAATGTCCTCTAAACCTGTAAGTCTTAGCCTCTATGAGGGTGGGACCTTCTCCCCTCCTTGCTCTTTCAATGGCTTCCTTGGCCACCTCATAAACCGCTAGAACATCCTGTCCATCAACACTAACCCCCGGGATACCATAGGCCTTTCCTCTCTCCGCAACGCTTTTGATGGTCTGCTGCTTGTCATAGGGGAGAGATATCTGATACTGGTTGTTTTCACATACGAACACCACAGGGAGCTTCCATATTGCTGCTAGGTTTATTCCTTCATGAAAGTTCTGCTGGTTGGAAGCACCATCGCCAAAGAATGCCACTGCAACCCTATCGAGGCCATTTAGCTTTATGCCCAAACCAGCTCCCACGGCATGGGGAATTCCTCCTCCCACCATGCCATTTGCTCCCAGCTCACCAACGTCAAGGTCAGCTATATGCATTGAGCCTCCTTTTCCTTTCCCGCTTCCTGTTTTCTTACCAAAAAGCTCGGCCATTGAGGCTTTAATATCTCCACCTTTTGAAATATAATGTCCGTGCCCTCTGTGAGTGCTGGTTATGTAGTCATCTTTCCTCAAGTTTGCCATTACGCCAACGGCAACTGCTTCTTCTCCTACATACAGATGGACAAATCCGGGTATTTTTCCCTGAGCAAAGAGCTCTGCAACTCTCTCTTCATGTACTCTAATTCTTACCATCGTTTCATACATCCACAAAAGTTCCTCCTTCGAAATCTCCTCCACAGGCATATTTTTTCCTCCACATGGTTTTGATTAAAACAGAATGACTCTATCAAAATAGACTTAATCGTGATGTTGTTTGTAAAATCTAGTATATACGTATTTCGCAAGCGTTATATAGGATATGTAACCTATGAAATATTGATTTATGGGGGTAATATCATGGTAAAAGTAAATGTAATTATGCCAAAGTTTGGTATGACAATGAAAAAGGGTGCCATAGTGGAGTGGAAGAAAAAAGCAGGTGCTAGGGTAGAAAAGGGAGAGATCATTGCCGTTGTGGAATCCGAGAAGATAACAGGGGAAGTTGAGGCTCCAGCATCGGGTACCCTTGTGGAAGTTCTTCATGATGTAGGGGATGAAGTTCCCGTGGGAGAACCCATCGCAATAATTGAAACAGAAGAGTGATTTTATGAGCGAAGAAGAGGTTAGGTTGATTGCAGAGCAGTATGATGTTGATCTCTCGAAGATTAAGGGTTCTGGACCAAATGGAAAGGTTACTCTCGAGGATCTTGAAAGATATATAAAGGAGCACTTCTACCCGAAAGTGAAAGAGGAGGTTAAAGTCTTCGGAATTAGGAAAGTTATAGCGGACAGACTCTCCAAAAGCTACAGAGAAGCTGTTCACGTAACCATAAACATGGAGGTCGAGATGGATAACCTTATGAGGATGAGAGAATCTCTGGCTGAAATGCTCGGGAAGAAGCCATCTTATACGGTTTTAATGCTGAAGTGTATTGCAAAAGCTATTAGAGATTTCATTGAAATCAATGCCACGATGGAAGGGGATAGGATAGTCATTTACGAGGACGTGAACATCAATGTCGCTGTTGACAGCCCCATAGGCTTGATAACTCCTGTCATAAGAAAGGTTGATGAGAAGAGTCTCCCAGAGCTTCTGGAGGATTATAAAGACATAGTTGATAGGGCAAAGAAGGGAATGCTAAAGGAAAAGGATTTCGTGGGTGGGACGTTCACCCTCACGAATCTTGGAATGTTCGGCGTTGAATCCTTCACACCAATAATAAATCCCCCTCAAATTGCAATACTGGGAGTGAATAGAATTGCCGAGAAGCCTGTGGTAAGGGATGGGAAACTCGAAAAGGCGCATGTGATGATGCTCTCTTTGAGCTTTGATCATAGGGCGATAGATGGAGCTCCAGCAGCAAGATTCCTGCAACGCCTAAAACATTACATAGAAAACCCGGAAAAGGTGCTCGAAGATGAATGAATGGAAGCGCTATCTCATAGAAATAGGGATGGGGGTTGATCAGCATGGACAGAACCCCACAAAAGCCTCTGTTAAAGCTGTTAAGGATGCAATAACCAGGGTCTGCACGGTCGGTCTTCTGGAGCTCTTCGAGCTTGATTTTGAGAGGGATGTGAAAGCGGAGGTTATAATAGGAGTACCCTACCCGCAGAGCGTCGATGTTGAGAAGATTAGAGAAGCCATTCCTATACCATGTGAAAAGACTGTCAGGATTGTTGGAGGGGGATTAAAAGGCCCCGGGATAGCTCTCAAAGAATTTGGCGATAAAACAAATGAGATGCTGATAGCAGTGGCATTCATAACTCTCTATGTCAGGAGAGGAAAGAGATGAAAGCTACAGTTGGCATAATAGCAAATCCAGAATCTGGAAGGGACATAAGAAGGCTTGTTGCCCATGCGAGTGTTTTCGATAACATGGAGAAGGTCAGCATAGTTGAAAGGCTTTTGCTGGTGCTGCAAGATCTTGGAGTTAAGAAGGTAATAGCGATGCCTGAGACATTTGGAATAGTCCCGGGTGCGGTCAATGCTATAGGGGAGCATTTGAAAATGGAGGTTAAAATGCTCTCCATGAGAATTCTTGGAGACTGGAGGGATACCTATAACGCCACCATGGCAATGAATGATAGGGTGGATGTTATAGTGGTCATAGGAGGGGATGGAACCAACAGGATTGTCGCAAAAGCCTGTGATGACACTCCCATAATGCCCATATCGACGGGAACCAACAATGTTTTTCCCTACATGATAGAAGCCACCATAGCGGGTGAGGCCATTGCGGCAATAGCCACCGGCATTGTGAAGGTTGGGGAGGGCACATATAAAGCTAAGAGGGTTGAGCTCTTTGAGGATGGCTCTTTGAGGGACATAGCGCTCATAGATGCGGCTGCGACCCTCCATTCCTTTGTGGGCTCGAAGGCGGTGTGGAAACCGGAGTATTTGAGGGAGCTCATCGTGAGCAGATGCTCCCCCTCCAACATTGGATTAAGTGCCATAGCAGGAGTTCTGAGGGAAATCTCGGAGGATGACGACGTAGGGCTCTACTTGGAACTTGGGGAAGGGAGGGTTATAAAGGCCCCTATAGCCCCGGGTGTTTTTAAGAAAGTTGGGATAAGGGATTTCAGGGAGCTGCAGCTCGGGGAGGAGATTGAGGTAAAAACGTCCCCCTCCCTCTTCGCGCTTGATGGGGAGAGGGAAGCTGAGATGGCGGGCACGATAACGGCTAGAGTTACGAGAAATGGGCCGAGAGTCATAGATTACAGAAAAACCCTGAAGATTGCAGCTGAAAGGGGATTTTTTGAGGGTAATTCGGAGCTTTGAAGATCAGCCCAGAAGTTCTCTTACCTTATCTTCGAGCTCTTTTCTGTTGATTTTTGGCGGTTTCTCCAGATTCCACTCTTTTTTTGAATATTTCTCACGATAGAGCAATCTGGCAAGTTTCTTCTCTTCTTTTGTGGGTTTATCAATGTAATATCCACAGGATAGAATCTTTGAATAGCCATGGATTATGGATTCGATGACATCCTTCTGATTGACATCGATAAATTCCGAGAGATTTGCAACCCGGTACTTAACAGGGTCTACGGAAGGCTTAATCTCTTCGGGTACCCTGAGGAGGGATGTGAGCTTTTTTAAGTCCGCATTTATTAAGATTGAACCGTGAAGGAAGAGAACCCCCCATTTTATGCTCCCTGCAGTCCCTGAGATTTTTCTCTCCCCGAGAACGACATCACTTGTATTTCTGAGCTCGGGGTTTACCCCGAATATTTTTAAAGCCTCAATGGTTCCTTTCAGGAGGATGCCATAGAGGTAGGAGATGGGGAACCTGACATTCCTTTTGAGAGTGATGGTGTAGTTTATGCAGCCTTTATCATGATAAACCGTGCCACCTCCTGTAAATCGTCTTATTATGGGAAATTCCTCTTTTTTTGCCTTCAGCATATTTATGTCCTCACGGGCTTCCCTGAAATACCCTAAAACTAGAGCATTATTGTTGATCCATATCCTGAGGGTATCCGGAATCAGATCCCCGGCTCTCGCTCTTGCAAGTGCCTCTTCAAAAGCTAGATTAAGACGAGGGTCATGGTATTCAAAGGTTAAAATTCTGAGGGACATAATTGAAGAACTGCTCCAAATGTTATTAACTCTAACTATTTATATTTCAAGCAACTAACTTTATTGAGCCGCGATGAAGAGAGTGCACCTCCTCTGAACCGGCGCTGGATGATGAAAAGCACGGGCAGAGCGGCTACTTTTCAAGATAGAGGATAACTATAAGAAGAAGCTCGAACATCAGGAAGACATACCCCATGAGATTCCCAAAGAAGCTATATGTGAGCCTTATGAGAACAGCAGGGAGGTTCACGAGAAGAGCCGCAAATCCGAAGATTATTAAGTTGTCGCTCATCGTGAGATAGGCCGGCATGATGGTATATTCATCTTTTAGGCTTCTCGTAAGCCAGAAGATTATAAACTTTGCCATCAGGAGGTTTGATAGGATTCCAAAGATGAGGAGGAAGGGGAGCCCATCGGCTTTATTATAGAGGGCCACCGCAAGCCCCACGACCGCCGAGGGAATGTAGAGGAAGCTCACGGCAAATGCCTTTGCGTTCCTGAAATCCTTAACTTTCAATGGCAGGGAGAACAGAAACCATCCACTTTTGTACTCCTCGATAAGGAGTATCTGGGAATTTAAGGACTCTAAAAGGGCAGTGCTTCCTATTATGAGTGTCCAGGTTGATAAATCGCTCTTCTGGAGGAATATCATGGGGATCAAAAACACCAGGGGAAGGAGCATGATGAAGAGGGAAGAAGTTCTTCTAAGGCTGAGCTTCAGATCCTTCAGGAACAGAGCCACCAGCGGATTAAGCTCCATTCCTTTAAATTCGTTCCTGGATAGAGAGGTATACACTCCCTCCACAAGACTTCTCTCCACAAGGGTGTTCCCCAAAACAAAAACCGATAGAGAGAGAAAGATGTAGGTGAAAAGGGGCTTCAGCTGGAGAGAACCTTCTATAGCATAGTATATGCTAAGACTCTGAACTACCGGAGGAAGATAGGGCTGCAAGTTGAGCATGGTAAGTTTCTGGAAGGCGCTTGGGAAGAGTATCCCGTAGAATATGAAGAGCATCATGAAGAGACCCGCGAGGGAAAACCCGAGAAGCCGCAGGACGTTCCAGATCAAGCCCTTTTTTTGGATTTTAAATGTAAAAAATGCAAAAATGCTTCCTATTCCGTAACCAAAAAGTATTGAGACGAGAGTCCATAAGAACATGAAAACGAGAACCTTCCATGAGTATGTCAATGCCTTCCAGCAAAAGGGAAGCATCATGAAGAAGAGGGGAGGAGAGTAGTATTTGAGCCATGTTTTGAAAGGAAGGAATCGAACATTTATGGGAAGACTAAGCAGAAGCCTCAGAGCCCCGACTTTACCCAAGGAGTGGAGAAATTCTATGGAGAGCAGCATGGAGATTATGATTATAAAAACCAGGAGGGAGGCGGCTATGGACGAAAAAACTATTGTTCCACCTCCTAAAAGTCGTTCAGCTCTCAAAAAGATTATCGAGAAGAATAAAAATACAAATGAGGCGAAAGCAAGCTGAATTAAGGGAGTCTTTCTAATTAATTTGGTGAACTTCTCTCTGTTATATTCATCGAGTCTGTGCTTGAACTCATGAAAAAGCACCTCTCTCACGAGGATATCCATCCTCTCACCTCAGGTTTTCGGCATAGAGGAAGAGACACTTTAGATACTCAGTATCCTTTGAAGCCATTAAAATTGGGTGATCCGGGGCCTGCGTTCTATAGGGCTCAAGCATCTTTAAGAACTTTCCTGCCTTTGCTGAAGCAGCTATAATCATGTTTTTAAACAGCTGCATATCAACATGCTGGGAGCATGAAGCGGTAACGAGAATTCCTCCATCTTTGAGGAGCTTCATGGCCTGATAGTTCACATTGAAATAAGCCCTCAATCCCTTCTTTAAATCATTTTCATGCTGAACAAAGGCAGGAGGATCAACCACCACGACATCAAACTTTTCTCCCTTCTTCTGGAGATTTTCCATAACCTCAAATGCCGACCCGATTATAAACTCCATCCTATCTTCAACACCGTTGAGTTTTGCATTCTCCTTTGCCTGTTTTATTGCCTTGGGCGAATTATCCACGGCCACAACCCCGTCAGCACCGGAAACCGCGGCATGTATTGCAAATCCCCCTGTATACGTGAAGACGTCGAGAACCTTCTCCCCTCCTCTTATGTACTTCTCGAGGGCTATTCTGTTCTCCCTTTGATCCAGGAAAAAGCCGGTCTTCTGCCCCCTCATATCCACGATAAACCTAGCCTTTCCCTCTTGGATTATTGTCCTGTATTTCTCCTTCCCGAGCAAAACACGTTCTATTTCAGGTAAACCTTCTCTCCTCCTTGCTCTCCCGGTATTTTTCTCAAAAACCGTCTCTATCCCGGGCTCGGCTTCCATTATAGCCTCGGCAACGTCCATCTTAAAACGCTCCATACCGATACTTGAAATCTGGAGTGATGCTATATCGTTAAAGCGGTCGACTATAAGGCCCGGGAGATAGTCGGCTTCCCCATATACCATCCTGTAGGCATTTCCATACCCTAAAATCTTCTTCCTGTAATTGTTAGCCGCTCTCACCCGCTCTTTGAAAAGCTCTTTTCCTATCTCAACATCCCTATCCTTTGTGAGAAAACGCACCATAATATTCGAATTTGGATTTGCAAAGCCCTTCCCCAGAAACCTGCCGCTTCTCGAGTACACTTCAACAATATCTCCCGGCTTTACATCCCCTTCCGTTCTGATCACACCCTTTTTGAATACAATCATGGCTCCCTTCTCAATCGCACGGTAAGCTTGAGCATCAACAAAAACTTTAACTTCCTTCTCACCCATATCAGCCCCCTCACTTTACCTATTTCAAGCGATAGGTATTTAACTATTGGGTTCCATATACTTCTATGGTGGTTTCTATGAACTTCGAGGCAATAAAAGAGTTTTTGGAAGAAACTGGCGCAGACTATCTGGAGATAGAAGGAGAAGTCCACCTGGATCCACAGGTCTTTTTTGAAGTTTGGAAATATGTAGGAGAACCCGATTTGGAAACATACATTGTAGAAGATAGTATTGTGGAGCCGGGCTCATATGACCCGCCCCAGATGAAATACAAATCCCTCAAGAATGTTAAAATAAAGAAGGTTTATTTTGAGACTCTCGACGGCAGACGCATTGTTACGGATTATGTCGAGTTCAGGAAGATTGCAGATGGATATAAGCCTTGATCTTCCTTTATTTTATCAATATTCTAAGCATCAAAACTCCCATACAGTTCGTTCTTTTGACCCCAAGTTCTATAGCGGTGTATCCTACAGATGCTGCGGCAATAAGGGTTAAAATTCCAAAGATGCCATCGAAATAGAAGGAGAGCATGAACACAGCTGATAATATGGAGATGTTCAACTTTCTGTAATCCACTCCCGTTAGTGCTTTCCCTATCCCTCTCCCCAGGGCTAACCCATAGAGATTTACCAAAGCCGCAGCACAGAAGCTCCCGAATATGAGTATCAAAAACTCCCTTTCACTTAAAATTGGGTAAGATTCCCTGATGAGTGCTAGAATTCCATTCCTCGTTCTCCCGGTCAGATAAAAGTTGCCCATTGAGAAGAAGTAGTTTGCGGTGTTGACGGAGAAGGCTATGGTCAGGAAAGAGCGCTCTTCCTTGGAGAGAAAGCTCCCCATGAGTGCCGCCTGCGATGATGTGAACGTAGGGAGAATAGAAGCCAGGGCGCCCAGAAGAGTTCCGAAAAACGAGAACTTCAAAATTCTCCATCTTGATATCTCGATTTCACCCTCACCAACTTCGAATTTCCGGTTCTCCATTCCAACTATCAGAGCGGGAACTCCAAAAAGCCCCACAAATATATGAAAATAGGGCTCCTTCAGAGGCAGGGCATCGACCATCAAGCCCAGTGCCCCGGATAGCATGAAAATTAAAAGAGCATGGATTTTTTTGATGCCCCTCTCAGTAAGGATGAGAAAGAGCGATAGGATCAGCACGAAGAGCTTTCCAAACTCCGGCTTGTAGAGAGGGGCCAGCTTTAGATAGAGGGGCAGCAGTGGGAGAGCAAAGATTAACGCCAGAGTGCTCGCTGTTATGGCTATGTTTATTACCTCCAGCCCTTTTCCTTGGTGCACGAGGCGGTGGGCAGGAAGCACCGATAGAGAGGTCTCCTCTTCGGGGATGCCAAGGAATGTGGATGGGATGGCATCCAAAAATGTGTGCGTTAGTCCCATTATGTATATCAAAAACACGAAATTAAAGTCTGCTTTGCTGATGTCATGCAACAGGGTTGCCAGCGTATTCACATGGAGTGCGGGGGTTATCCCGCTTACTG
>Ga0164310_10001519_pt1 | contig 13181 bp, 18 predicted proteins | sample GuaBasSedimGuay1_FD_121795 | JGI IMG/M metagenome (GOLD analysis project Ga0164310, IMG submission 121795) | Subseafloor sediment microbial communities from Guaymas Basin, Gulf of California, Mexico - Guay1, Core 4569-9, 0-3 cm | ecosystem: Environmental > Aquatic > Marine > Hydrothermal vents... | reverse complement strand
GCTGTTGACATAATAATAACCCACCAAGGCAAAGTGTTGCTCATCAAGAGGCGAAACCCCCCCTTCGCAGGTATGTGGGCACTACCCGGGGGAATGGTTGAATATGGTGAAAGCGTTGAAGACGCAGCCAGGAGAGAAGCCTTGGAGGAGACAGGGGTCAGAGTCGATAATCTAACCCTTGTTGGTATCTACTCAGATCCAAAAAGGGACCCAAGGGGGCACGTGGTTTCGATATGTTTCAAAGCCGAAGTTTGTGGGGAAGCTGAGCCCAGGCCAGGGGCTGATGTGGTAGAGGCTAGATGGGTGGAAACACCTCCGACGGAGGGTTTAGCCTTTGACCACACTAAAATGTTGAAGGATTCCGGGGTTTGGAGGGATTAGAGTGGAGTTTTGTCCTAAATGTGGTAAACTCCTCCTCCCGAGTCGTGTGGAGGGTGAAACAGTGCTTAGATGCTCAAAATGTGGTTTCCAAAAGGGTTTGGATAGGGAAACTTATTTGGTTCGCAGTCTTGGCGATAGGAAGCCTAAGCGTGAAGTGGTTGTTGTGGAGCCGGAGCAGGAGTTCACACCTCTCCCTAAGACCAATGCGACGTGTCCACGCTGTGGGAATCGGGAAGCCTATTGGTGGCTTCTCCAAACCAGGTCGGCCGATGAGCCCTCCACCAGGTTTTACCGGTGTACAAAATGCTCAAAAACCTGGAGGGAGTATTGAGCAGTTCGTGGGATCGCCATGCAAAACCGGGAAACAACCCCTGGGTTGGTATGGACGCGTGGACCGGCTCGCCCAACAACGATTCGGCGGATACAGCAGGGCTTGCATGGGCGTGTTCGTTTGGTTGGGTTGTTGTTGAACAAGGAGGGGGATAGGTTTATACTGGATGATGGCACCGGTTCTATCCAGGTTGTGGTAGAGGAGCCTGGTCAGATGGAGGGTTTATCCCCTGGTACGAAGGTTAGGGTAATAGGAAGGGTTCTGAGCTCTGTTGAGGGGGATAACCCTGAGATTATGGGTGAAATCATCCAACCAATGGAAAAACTTGACTTGGCCCTGTATAGGGAGGTGTATGAGCTTAGAGAACAGCTATTCGAGCCCTAGGAGGCTTTTAAAATGTTTAGGGTTGTTTTGCAGGATGGAAAACTCTGGAAAAACTGTATTGAGACAATATCCTCACTAATAACAGAGGGAGTGTTCACCTTTGGCTCTAATGGGGTTAGGATGATGGCAATGGACCCAAGTCAGATCGCAATGGTTGACTTAGAGCTTTTACCAGGGGTATTCGAGGAGTATGATGTTAAGGAGGAGGCCCCAATCTGTGTCGACTTGGAGGAGATGAAGAAGAGGCTTGCCAGCCTGAGACCCAATGACAAACTCGAGCTCTCCTACTCCGATAACCGTTTAACCCTTCGAATGGTTGGAACCTCGAAAACCTCCTTCACAATGAACACCCTAGAACCCAGAAAGTCTTCACTAACAAACCCTGCCCTCCAATGCTCCGCCACTGTCAGATTGCTGGCAGACACCCTGAAAGACAGTCTTTCAAAAGCAAAAATAGTTGCTGACAACGTAACACTAGAAGCTGATCAGGAAAGCTTTCAAATATCCGCCACTGGGAGCACGGGTGACGTACATATCAGAATAGGAAGAGAAGATGAAGCACTAATAGACATAGATGTTAAGGAAAATGCAAAAGCTATTTTTCCACTTAACTATTTGTCTGACATGGCAAAAGCGTCATCAATATCAAAAACGGTGACCATACACCTAAAAAACGACCATCCACTAGAACTAGACTTCACACTCGGGGAGGAGAGAGGTAAGCTCTCCTTCCTCTTAGCACCACGCCTAGAAAGCCGCTAAACCCACCAGCCCAGAAAAAACATTCTCAGCGACACACCAGTGTCGGGTGTCCACATTGCTACTACCATTCACAACAGAGGCTGCTAAACATCTCTCAACCCTAGGATTCACCCTGGAAAACGTTCCAAGCAATGTGGTGGAACTGGGCAAGAGAAGGGTGCTAGAAGCTGTTGAGAAAGGTGTTGTTACCTATCCGAGCGACGAGGAGCAAAACCTGTTATCCTATGCAGCTGCGAGAATGTTAATCTCCCTAGCCGACAAACCAAGCCTAACAAGGAAATACGCCATAGCCGAGGCAAAAGCTGCTGCTAACACTTTAACCAAGCTTGACGAGAACAAAATAGTTAAAACCGCTGAAAACCTTGGTCTAACCCTACTACAACAAAAAACCTCGGTGGGGGGCAGGCCTTACCCATTACGCATCCACTTCACCGACTACCTTAGATACACGGAGCATATCAGAGGCCCACCATGGAAACTTGTTAACCGGATACTAACCAATGGATATGTCCTAATAACAAAACAAGAGGCTGCCAGAATAGTCTCAGAAGCCCTTAGGCTCCACATAATCTCCTCGACCAAAAAATGGAGTAAAAACATTCCCAAACAATGCCTAGAAGCTGTAAAAGAGATAAAAAAGAGGATAAAACCATTTAAACAGGTAGATATGGCTACCCTAAGAGGTTTTGACCCGTCTGCTCTGCCACCATGCATAAAAAAGATTCTTAGCGACCTTAAAATGGGGGAGAATGTGCCACACCAAGCAAGATTTGCACTCACATCTTTTCTAGCCAACATAGGCTTTTCAACCAATCAAATAGTTGAACTTTTCTCCACCCTTCCAGACTTCAAAGAGTCGCTCACAAGATACCAAGTTGAGCACATATCCGGTGTCACCACAGGTAAAAAGTATAGTCCACCATCCTGTGGCACAATGAAAACCCATGGACTATGCTACCAACCAGAAAAAACCTGTGAGAAGATAAAACACCCACTAAGGTTTTATGAGATAGAAAAAGTGAGGAAAAGTGGAGATAAAGACGGTAAACCTTCTTAGAGAATGGTTTAGACACTACTACAACCGGTATGGAGAGGGTCTAGCTCCACCCAACGCTGAGATGAGGGAGTTTGCCCACATCCCCTTCACCACCGAAGACCACACCCTGATGTCCAGACACCAAACCCTAAAAAAAGACGAGATAGCAAGGTTCCTAGCCGAAAAATCCCCTAGACACGTTTACTACTCCACAGCATACTACAAAACCCCTGGAGCACCAACAATGGAGGGTAAAACATGGCTTGGAGCCGACCTGACCTTCGACCTTGACGCTGACCACCTGGAGGTTCCATGCAAAAAAGAACATGATAGATGGAGATGCCCAAAGTGTAACAAAACAGGATGGGGGAAAAAACCGGGGAGATGCCCCACGTGTGGCAACCCGGGGCTAGAGGAAAACACGTGGATCTGTGACAAATGTCTGGGCTTAGTGGCAAATGAGACCACCAGAATCATAGAAGAGTTTCTAATACCAGATTTCGGGTTCTCCAAAAACGAGATAGCGGTAAACTTCTCCGGGAGGAGAGGATACCACATCCACATATACAACAAAGCGGTACGCCAACTAGATCAAAGAGCACGCAGAGAAATAGTGGATTACATCACAGCAAGGGGCCTAGAACCAAAACTACATGGAATCCCTCCCATCCCAGGTTCCCACGGCCCACTCGAAACCGACCCTGGATGGAGGGGGAGACTAGCAAGCTGCGCAAAGGGAGAACTCGAGAAAGAACTGGCTAGACACGGGCTAAAACCTAGTGACGACCTTTGGAGACGTATCTCAGAGGGTTACTGGGACCAGTTCAAGGGGTGGGGGGAGAAGAAGTGGAGGGATATAGCGGTGCGGGGTAGCTCTTTGAGGAGCGGTAAGACCGACGAGCCTGTAACCACGGATATAAAGAGGTTGATACGTCTACCAAACTCGCTCCATGGGGGAAGCGGGTTCAAGGTTTGCCCCGTTAGAGACCCCACAGAGTTCGATCCTTTAAAGGATAGCCTAGTTTTTCCCATGTCTAAAACCGTCGAGATCAAGATTTTTGAGCATGCTCCACCTATACGCATAGCCGATGATACCTATGGTCCATACTCCCCCGGGGAGGAGTTGGAGCTACCCCTTGGAGCAGCGATCTTCTACCTGTGTAACGAGGTCGCCGAGGTGGTTAGCGGTGTATGAAGAGCTTAGAAAAACATTGCTAAGGGAACTACTCTCCAACCAGATACAAAAACTACCAGAAAACTTCTATCAACGCATAGAAAAATATTTAGATAGTAACACAGGTTCTGTTGATTCTGAGAACAAAGTTTTAGGCAAACTCTTAGAAAGGGAAAAACATGTGCTGTTAGACATGTTAGCCAGCCTTAAGAGGGTTAGAAGAGAAAAACTTCTGAGACAAGCTTTGGTTGGCAGGGGTTTGGAGGCTCTTAACACGCTTCTCGAGGAGGAACGAGAAGGTGGGTTGGAGCTAGTTGATATGATATCCAGATGGTTGGAGAGAAGCCCCCAGGGGAGAAGGGTTAAAAGTCCTTCCCCTAAACACCGGGCCGACACGATCCTCCTGAGGATCACAAAGACCCTGCCCCAGATAGTGGGGGCTGACCTACGGGTGTATGGACCCCTCCACCAGGAGGACCTGGTCACCCTGCCAAGGGAGAACGCTGAAGCACTTGTCCAAAAAGGTGCGGCCACCACTGTTAAGGGTGAACAGAGTTGAAGCTACCCGCAGAGAAAAACACGTATTGCCCAACCTGTGGTAAACACACCACACATATCAACGAAAAGGTTAGGAGCAAGCCGAGAGGAGAGCTTAGTAAGGGTCAGAGGAGGCATAGGAGAAGGTTGAAGGGTTATGGCAGTCAGCCCAAGTCTATGGCGAAGGGGACCAAGCCAACCCAGAAACATGATCTCAGGTATGTTTGCAAGGAGTGTGGCAAAGCCCACTCCAGACCGGGTTTCAGGGCTAAAAGGTTGGAGATTGTCAAGTCGTAGCGGGGTGGTGGTGTGAAGACCCTCGAAGACTACATACGTAAACCTAGGAGCAAGTTTTTACGTGTCAAATGTTCCCAGTGTGGCAACGAACAGGTGATCTTCGGCTCCGCTTCGACGGTTGTTAGGTGTAACGTGTGTGAAACAACTTTGGCTGAGCCCCGTGGGGGTAATGCTAAGATCAAAGCGCGTATAGTTGCGGTTTTGGAGTGATCGATAGAAAAAGGTTTGGTGGTGTTTTGGTTGAGGGAGGATGAGTGGCCCGAGGTTGGTGACATCGTCATCGCGACCGTTTCGGAGATATTCCAGCATGGGGCTTTTGTTAAGCTGGATGAGTATGGTGGTAAGGAGGGTTTGATCCACATATCTGAGATATCTTCTAGGTGGGTGAAAAACATCAAAGATTATGTTAGGGAAGGTCAAAAAATTGTTGCACAGGTTATTAGGGTTGACCCCGAGAAAGGGCACATCGATCTTTCCCTGAGAAAGGTTACGGAGGCTAGGAGAAAACAGAAGATCCAAGAATGGAAAAAATATCAGAAGGCGTGTAAACTACTTGAGATAGCAGCCAATAAGCTTGGTAAAACATTTGAGGAGGGTTGGAGAGAGGCTGGAAAGGTTTTGGAGAGGGAGTTTGGTGGTTTATACGATGCTATGGAGGAAATCGTTGTTTCTGGGAGGAAGAGCATAGAAAAACTTGTTGGCAAAGAGTGGTCCGATGCTATAGGCGAGGTTGTGGAGGCAAACGTGGAGATCCCATATGTGGAGATAGGCGCATACCTAAACCTTGAGTGCCCAACAGGCAACGGGATCGAGACTATCAAAAAAGCTCTGATAGAGGCTAGGGACAAACACACCTCGGAAGATGTTTCTGTGGATATCCGATACGCTGGTGCACCACGCTACAGGGTCAAGGTGCGAGCCCCAGACTACAAAACAGCTGAAAAAGCTTTGCAGGGGATCAGCAAGACAGCTTCCAGGATAGTGGCGCGGGAGGGGGGGACAAGCAGTCTCACCAGGGTGTAGTCCAGGCATGGTGAAACTGATAAGAAAGTGTCCAGGGTGTGGGAGGTACACCTTGAAAGAGCTGTGCCCAAACTGTGGGAAAGAGACACACCATGCTATACCACCAAAGTTTTCCCCTGAGGATAGATATGGGGCGTATAGACGAGCATTAAAACTTGGGAAGGAGGATTGGGATGAAGGAGACACAGATCACCATATTGGAGAGGCCAAAGCTTAGATCACCAATCTTGATAGAGGGTTTGCCCGGCCAGGGCCAGGTTGGTAAACTAGCTGTTGACCACCTCATCCACGAGTTGAAAGCAAAGAGGTTTGCAGAGCTCTACTCACCATACTTCCCACCACAAGTCCTTGTTTTGGAGGGTGGTTTGCTCCGCCCAATGAGAAACGAGTTTTACTATGTTAACCTGGGGGAGAAGGGTTTGGACTTGGTGTTGTTGGTGGGTGATTTCCAAGGCTTGGTTGGCACAGGCCAATATGAGATCGCTGGTAGGATCATAGATTTTTGTGTTGGGCTCGGGGTAAAAAGAGCTTACACGCTTGGAGGCTATGGAACCGGGAGGATGCCTAAACATCCCAGGGTTTTTGGCTCTGCAACATGTGAAGAACTGGTAAAAGAGTTCATGGCTTGTGGTGCTGTGTGTCAGGAACCTGGGAACTCGGTTGTTGGTGCTTCTGGGCTTTTGCTTGGTTTGGGTAAGAGTAGGGGGATCGAGGGCACATGTCTCCTGGGGGAAACCTATGGGTATATTGTGGATGCGCGTGCTGCGCAGGCTGTGCTAGAGGTTTTGAGTAGGATACTTGGGATAGAGGTTGATATGGGTGAACTTGAGGAGCGTGCAAAGAGAACCGAGCAGCTACTTGCGAAGATGCGTGAAGAAGAACAGAAAAAGCTTGAACGTATACAGGAGTCTCTCCGTGGCCATGAGGAGATCAGCTATGTTTAGTCTTAGTCTTTGGGGTGTGATGGGTTTTGGCTGGTTGTTGGCGTGAATATGATGTTGTTGTGGTTGGTGGGGGACCAACTGGTTGTGTGGCCGCCAAAACAGCTGCTAGGCTTGGTGTTAGTGTGCTCCTGGTTGATAAGAAGCTTGAGCCTGGCACACCCGTGGAGTGTGCTGAAGCTGTAGGGAGAGAGGTGTTTGAAAAACTTGGGATACCTGTCCAGGAGAGGTGGATAGCTGCTAGGATAAAAGGTATCCGTCTCGTTGCTCCAAACGGTGTTGGTATAAGGCTTGAGGAGCGTTCAACACTAAAAAGCAAGGTTGGATATGTTCTTGAGCGTAAAATCTTTGAAAAAGATTTGTTGGCGTTTGCTATTAGGGAGGGAGCCGAAACCCTGCTGGGTGCATATGTATATGATGTTGTTATGGATGGGAAATCGGTTAAGGGTGTTAGGGTTAGGTTTAGAGGTGAAACCAGGGAGATAGGTGCTAAGGTTGTGATAGGTGCTGATGGTATAAGCTCTGGTGTGGGTAGACTAGCTGGTTTGGATACAACACTGAGACCAGACCAGGTAGAGGCTGGTGCCCAATATGAGATGGTCGGGGTTGACCTGGAAGACTCTGAAACACTAGAATTCTATTTTGGGAGCAAAATAGCTCCTGGGGGATATGCATGGATATTCCCAAAAGGTGAGGACACCGCAAATGTTGGCTTAGGTGTTGTCCCAACCCTTGCCAGTGGGAATGCTTGGCACTACCTCGACAAGTTTGTCTCCACCCAAGCCAAACTAAAGAAGGCACAGGTCTTAGAGATAAACTTTGGGGGCATACCAGGCTCTGAACCCGTGAAAAAAAGTGTTGCACCAGGGTTGCTCCTAGCTGGGGATGCTGCTCGACACGCGGACCCCTTGACAGGGGGTGGCATAGCAAACGGTATGCTAGCTGGTAGCATGGCTGCCGAAACAGCTGTGAAAGCTGTTCAGGCGGGTGACACCTCTGAGGAGAGCCTCATGGAATATGAAAGATCGTGGCGCAGAGAGTTCGGGAAAAAACTTGAGAAAACATTTAGGATAAGAAAGGTTTTGCAGGAGCTTAGCGATGAGGACTTAAACAGGTTGGCAGAAGCTTTAAAAGCACGTGGAGACGTGGAAGAGCTCAGTAGCATGGGAATAGTGAGAACACTCTTCAAACTAAAACCACAAATATTGTTCAAACTCAAAGATTTGATCTAACCGGGAAAACCCACACCAACTATCCAAACATGGAAGCCCCCTAGCTGTGTGAAGCTGATTCACTGTTTGAAACTTGGTAGAGTGGCTTTTTTACAAAGATTTGGAGGTGAGCAGCAAAAACCGAAAGTTCTTCTTTTCTCATGAGTTTTTTCTCAAGTTTTAAACACTCCTCATAGATTTTTTTGTCGGCCAGTTTTTCGTAGTTGTTATCATGGAAAACCTTGTCGACCAGGACCATCTCTCCACCAATCCTCAGAACCTTAAACCCAGCAGCTTCGAATAGCCTGTCTTATCTCTTTGGGCTTATATGTTCTAAAACCCAAACCCTTTATGTCTAGCACAGGATCTTCTAGGAAGGCTTGGTACCTATCCAAACCCTCTAACAGGGAGTGAAACACCGCGTTGTAATATCCCACACACAGAAGCGGACAACAACCACCTGGTCTCAGAACCCTATACAACTCTCGCAACACCTTCAAGGGTTCAGGTGTGATAGAAAGCACATCACCCTCACAAACAACAAAATCAAAAAATTTTTGTTGTAAGGCAGTTTTCCTAGATCCACCCTCCCCAGTGCAACACAGCCAAAACCCTTCCTCCCAAGCTTCTCCTTAGCAATTTTCAGCAGTCCATGGGAAACATCAACCAAAAACAGGTTTTTATAACCTTTTTCCGCGAGGATCACCGTCCATTTACCATCTCCACCCCCAGCATCCAGTATACGAGCAGATCTATCCCGGAGCTAGAAGCAACACGATCATAATGCGAAATTATCTTCGCGATATCGGAGACTTCGGCTTTGGACGCTAGTTTTATTGGGCCACTCTGGGGTTCAGCTCTTTCCAAGAACACCACCATCCGAAGGTCTGCCTGGTCTAGTTTCATCATCCCCCTACACTCAACACCACCACACCGAGTATTTAAAGAGTCTCCCCTAGTCATGCTCTTCTTCAGGGTTGCCAATGCCTGAAAAGAATGAGGATAAGCCTATCTAGAAAAATTAATCCGAATAAATCCTGATATTGTCTAAAGATGGTGCTAGTGTAACAAGTGCTAGTGTAACAAGGGTGGTGACATGTGGCTGAGGGGCCTCTCTACCCAAATTCGGGTAACCGGACAAACACTATCCATCACTGGCTGACTTATATATCCAGCATTTGCTAGAAGCTACAACCCTAAGATGATCACAAAAAACCTTTGGGTTAAGCAAGCAGCAAAAAACCAGGAATACGTGTTGATATGGCCCTCAGGGAGCTAACCAGTATTGTTAACATAAACCAAGTTGGTGAAGGTGGTTGTTTTGGCTACAAGGTTTGTTGAGAGATATAAACAGCTAAGAGAAGAAAAAAGGTCGATACTCTCCATAGGGTTGGACCCAGCTCTTCCAGGGCAACGTGACAAATATCATATTCCCCAGGCGAGGGTTGGCGAACCTAGGGAAACACTACTAGAGTTTTGTTTCGAGGTTTTGGAGCAGGTTTCAGATTATTGTTGTGCTGCAAAAGCCAACACCCAGTATCTCCTCCCCCTCTGTGAAAAGGATTACCAGAGGCTTAACCACGTCGTACACAAGCTTGGTATGGTCTCCATCTTGGACCACAAACTTGGTGATATAGGTGCTAGCAACGAGGCAGCTCTCTACTGGGTGCACCGCTTAGGGTTTGACGCTATCACCTTCTCACCCTTCCCAGGAAACCTGGGAGAAACCACTAGGGTCGCGCAACAGAAGGGTCTGGGTGTTTTGGTGCTCACCCTGATGTCAAACCCTGAGGCTGAGCTTTTTATGAGAAGAGCTGTTGTAGACGGTTTGCCGATTTACAAGCAAATAGCTAGACAGGTTTTTGAGCATGGTGCTGATGGGTGTGTTGTTGGTGCTACGGGGCATGTCACAACGGATGAGATCAGATGGATAAGGAGAACCATTGGTGAGGATAGGATCATCCTTTTCCCAGGTGTTGGGGCCCAGGGTGGTAGAGTTGAACACATCTTAGAGGCTGGAGGAGAAAACATTCTCATACACCTGGGTAGAGCTGTTTTATACGCCGAAAACCCTGGTGGAAAAGCTGAGGAGTACTACAACTGGATAATGCCACGTTTTCGCGCCAAGTTCTAACATAAATGCTAGAACAATAAATCTTTGCCACCCATTTTCTTGGACCTCCGGTGGCCGTCTTTGTCAGACATGTTTGTGGTGCAAACCCTTGGAAACATGCTTCCCGCTTTTAAAGAATTTATCTAATGAGAGTTAAACCTTAAATCTTCAGTCGACAAACTTCATAAGCCGAGTTCAATTGGCATATTTATTCACTCCTGATATGAGGAAAGATTTTGCTGTTAGAGATTTTTCCCAGGGGTTCTTCCCAAGAGTACGATATGGTGTGGGTTGACGTTTGGGGGGTTATTGTAGAAGTGTCAAGATGGTAGATTACCGCTTCTTCTTTATTGTTTTTCTTCTTTTTTCCCCAAAAAGAATTGTCGGAGCCTTTCATGTGCCTCTTCATTCCTCCTATTAACCTCATCTATATAAGATTCTTCAAGCTCTACATAACCTTTTTCCCATGTGATGTCTGCAACCCTTATCGGCCCTCCTACCCTTGGGTCTTGTGTAGCTGTTTCAGAGATAACGTAGACCGCCAGATGGACAAGCTGTTCTGTTGTCATCTCAGGGTTATAAAGCCTATGCGTTAAGTAAGTGCATATTGTGGTATTCCACCGAGAGCTACTCCTCTTTGGATTAATTGGGGGGCAAAGTCCAGAGGACTTGAAAGGTAATAGATTTTGCATCTTTATTTTCTTCGAATCCAGCAACAATAAACCCTACTGCGGGTCTTCTTTCTAAGGGGAGCCGTTCCAGCCAACTGCTATATTTTTCTCTAAGAGTGCTTCTCATTTTTCCGAAGACTTGAGAAAAATACTTGTCACCTCCCTCTAATCTTTTTTTAACCTCTTCAATAAGTTGAGCTGTTAGTTCGGCTTGACCATGGTGAAAATTCACAAGGGGGTGGTGATTAGTCCTCGAGTGGAGAAGATTTATAGGTGTAACCCAACAGTGTTGGTGTGCTACATGCTTCCCTCGGGTGGTTACATGTTACTACGGATGCTGGTGGGGAGACCCCATACGAGGTTGACTGGTGGACGCCGAATTGCCTGGTACTTGGTTCTCATCCTTGGTGTTCTGACCATATGTGTTTTCCCGGTTTTTGGTGGGTCTAGCGTGCTTGTCACCAGGATTGATGGTGACATAAACTTTGGGACTAGGAACATGTTTTTGGATGCTATCTCTAGGGCTGAGCTTAGGGGAGCTGAGGCTCTGGTTGTGGAGCTTAACACCAATGGGGGCACGTTAGAGGATACGGAGGAGATCATAAGGGCGATTAAAAATAGTGGTGTGCCTGTTGTGATCTATGTCCATCCCAGGGGCTCTGTTGCTTTCTCTGCTGGCACCTTCATACTTATGGCTAGCCACGTCGCAGCCATGACCCCTGGTACTTCTATAGGTGCTGCCGAGCCTATTGTTGTGGACCCGACTGGGGGCGTCAGCTCAGCACCTGAGAAGGTTAAAAAGGCTTCTGCAACGCTGATGAGAAGTACGGCTGAGGAGATGGGTCGACCAGGTGAAACAGCAGAGAAATTTGTTTTGGAGAACCTCACTTTGACTGCTGATCAAGCTTTAGAGGCAAAAGTTGTGGAGATAGTTGCTGGTAGTGTTGAGGAGCTTGTTCCAAAGTTGGATGGGATGGAGGTGTTGGTCAAGGGGGTTCCACACCGGTTCTCCACCAGCGATGCCCGTGTGGAGCGTTTTTGGCCTTCGCCTCAGAACCGTTTTGTTGCTAGTATTAGCGACCCAACCGTGGCTTATCTCCTCCTAATGTTGGGGTTGTGGGGTCTTTTGATCGGTTTCTACTCCCCTGGTTGGCATGTCCCCGAAACCATAGGTGTTGTCTGCTTGTTGTTAGCGCTTTTCGCGCTTGGCAAGCTTGGTGTTAGCGTTGCAGGCTTAATCTTCCTGATAACAGCCATAGGTTTTTTCATAGTAGAGGCTAAAACCCCAACTTTTGGTTTGTTTGCAGCTGCTGGGGTGGTTTGTCTCCTGATAGGTTCTTTCCTGCTTTTCCCCGGTGAGGCACTACGCCAAACACAACCTGAAATAGCTAAAAATATTTTGACGCACTTCGTTGTTGCTGTTGTTGTTGTTACAGCTGCTTTGTCCGCTTTCTTCATCTTCGGGGTTGGCAAGGTGATCAAAGCAAGGAGAAAACAACCAACAACCGGGAGGGAGGCTTTGACTGGGAGAGAGGTGGTTGTAATCGAGGAGCTGGCCCCTGAGGGGATGGTAAAGCTTGGGGGAGAGCTTTGGAGGGCTGTCTCGGAGGATGGAGAGAGGATAAAACCTGGTGAAAGGGTTGTGGTCAAGGGGAAGAGGGGGTTAACCCTCTACGTCTCGAGGAGAAGACCTGGGGAGCCTGGTCAAACCGGTCCAAGCCGGGGCTAACGGTTTTGGGCTACTCCTCCTCCCTACTCCTCTCCTCCTCTCTCAAAATCTGGAGCTGGTGTTGTGCAGCGGCGAGAACAAGCCTCTCAGCACCCGTCAAATATGGTTTACTCTTCAAACTATCTATTTGCTCCTGTAGCTTTGTTTTCTCCCTTTCAAGCTGTGATGGTGCAAGTTTTCTCACCCAAAGCGCATATGTTTGGAAGTGTCCACGTTGTAACCTGGTTTCACCGGGTGTGAGGTCAAACCTGCTCAGCGGGATTGTCTCAGCCTCTTTGGATGGGCGTGGTCGCCTCATAGGTCTGGAGCGCCGCGATGGTAAGCCACCATAACCCCTTGGAGGGGGTCCCCACTCGGTGGGTTTGTAGCCTTCCCCCACCCGTTTACGCCCCAGTTTTGAGATGAGCCTCTTCAAAACCTCCATCTGTTGTCCCACCAGGTTTTGGGGTTATCCCCCCTGGTGTTAACCCCCTTTTTATTCTTCTCCCTGGCCCCAGGCCAAGGCTTCAACCAAGTTTGTGTGGTGTGGGTGAAGACTTAAGAGCGATGGATAGATAAAGGATGATCAAGCTGAACCAACCACGAGGGGTT
>Ga0164310_10001517_pt1 | contig 13191 bp, 20 predicted proteins | sample GuaBasSedimGuay1_FD_121795 | JGI IMG/M metagenome (GOLD analysis project Ga0164310, IMG submission 121795) | Subseafloor sediment microbial communities from Guaymas Basin, Gulf of California, Mexico - Guay1, Core 4569-9, 0-3 cm | ecosystem: Environmental > Aquatic > Marine > Hydrothermal vents... | reverse complement strand
TGCTTGTCTTTACATCCACGACTACCAACTTGTCATTGCCATTCATTTTCACAAGCAAGTCAAGTGTTCCGGCGTAGCCGTATCTCTCTGAGAAAACACTCCGTTCGTGAGCAACAATGGTAATCTTGTTGTCTTTGACCCAGTCATAGAAGGCTTGGGCGTAGCCCCTGTATTGTGCCGGCGTAGTATCAATTGTTTGTTGGGCTTGCTTCCATGCCTCGACTATTGAGTGGACTGTGCTTCCCCTATCTCTGGCTTTGCCGCTTTCCGTGTATGGGGCCCGCAACGCTTCCTTCTGTTCAAGCGTCGGGTCTTTGACCATCGCCTCCCAAACCTTTTGACCGAACCAATACCTAAGGGCTGGCTTGTCAATGACTGAGATAGCCCTTGTAACTGAGACATAGGGCTTGCCGTCTTTCCAATAAAAGCCGCCTCGCTTAGTTTTTCTCCGATCGCTCATTTTTTGGCCCCCTTTTGCTTCTTGGAATGCTCTTCAGCAATCCATTTTGCCAACTCTGGCGGAAATAAAATTTCTAATTTCTTTGCGTATTTGTTTGTCTTCATATTTCCCCTTCCTCTCTCAGCCGATAACGAGCAACTTCGTCCTGATACATTTCCCATACCCCATATTCAACATGGTCGCAAGCTGGACAAATGCCAACATGCTCAAGGAATTCGAGGCCAGCTTCGTCTGTGATGACAGACTTGCATCGAGGACACTTTTTAACTGCTCCGGCCATTTCGGCCACTTCTTGAAGGGAATGCTCGCCTTTTTGAAGGCGTGCTAGGTTACTTGTTGTGTTGTTCATTGACGGCACCTTTCTTTGAACTTTTAACTCTGATAAAAGTTGGAACTTCTGAGATTGGAATGTAAATCTTACTTCCTTTTCCTTCTCCTCGCCGATAGTCGATTGCTTCGGCCTTAACCCATTTGTAGACCGTTCGCTCGGAAACCCCTGTTTCTCGACTAAACTCTTTGACGGTTAAAAACATCTTTTTGTTCATTTCTGACTTTATGTTACCATCTGTGTCAAGTCTTGTCAAGAGGCAATTTCTTTCCTCTCAAGACTAGCCTCAAAAGTAAGTCGGCTCGCTGTGTTCCATCACCGAAAAACCTACCCAACCAGTATGGCTTTGTTTTAAAGATGTCGCTTACTTTACTTGGCACAGAAAATCTTTTTTGCTTGTTCATACAAGTCGTCCTCCTCTGGAAAAAACTGTAACTTGATTGCTTTAGCTAAACTTTTCGCTCTGGCGTCAAGCTCCTGAAACTTCTCTTGAGCCTCCTCTATTTCCTCTTCTGTCAAAGGCCTTTCAAACGGCCTGTTCACAACCCCGCGACTCCTGAGAAACCAACTAAGCTTCTCTTCTTGGATAGAGCACAATTGTTTCATCGCTTTTTTTAACCTAACAAACTGTCTTTTGTTCATAGCTCGATTATTTTCCCGCCTGGTTCAGTAATTCGTAAATTGATCTTTTTGAAACTTGGCCCACGCCTGTTTTTCCTCAACGCCAAAACCTTGTCGTTGTCTTCTCCTGGCAATAGCCAAAAACCCAAATCAGCAACTTGGGCAATTGTTCCCGCTCCTTTGTATTCAAGATAGCGAGCATCCTCGCCTTCTCTAGCTATCCTGTTGGAAAGTTGAGAGAGAAGAATAATACAAGTGTTCATTTCCTTGGCCAGCTTTTGGAGCGAGACAGACAAAAGAGACAGTCGACTGTATTCGTCGTTTTGTCCTGGAACAATCACATTCTGGACAAAGTCAATAAACACCACTTCTGGCTTGTGCTGTCTAATCTTGGCAGTTATCTCTCCGAACTGATAAACCTCGTCGTAAATAATTAGCAAATCTGACAAAAGCATTAGGTTAGCAATTGCTTCTTCTTTTCTTTTCTGTTCTTCTTCGGTTAAAAGTCCCCACAGAATTCTTGTTGGCTTAATATCAGCTTCTGCTCCCAACATCCTGGCGACAATCATTTCGGCTGAAAGCTCAAGAGAAAAATAAACGGCTGAATATCCTTTTTTGGCCATTGACAAAGCCATCTGGCCAGCAAAAAAGGATTTGCCAACACCAGTGCCACCGCCAATTACAATCATCTCTTGTTTAGCGAAACCGCCGTCTAAAATGTCATCTAGCTTGCTAAAGCCAGTCGGGATTATCTCTTTTTTCTTTGGCTTATAAAGCCTGTCTAAAATGTCAGCAATAGTTAAAGGGTTTCCCATTTTGGCCTCCTTTCTTGCTTAACTTGTAATGGCTGGCGGCGTTCCTTTTCTCGCAAGACCCAATTCATAAGAGCCATTTTGTAGTTTTTGTAGCGGCGGCCTTTGGCGGCGAGCCAAGTTTTCATTTGCTCGAAGCAGTATTTAACCAGCTTTGGGTTCACGTCGTAGTGTTTGGCTATTTCCCCTATCTCTTTACTAGTAATTTCTTTTAAGGAAGAATAGCACTTCTTGACACCCCTGCTTAGCGAGGGTGAGCCCTCAGCTTGGTGAGGGTGATCCCAATGCTTAACTCCTTTAGGAGTTAATATATCTTCTTTACATTCTTTACATTCTTGTTTGTGTGCACGTTGCGGTGCACGTTGCGGTGCACGTTGCGGTGCACTGTTCTGATATTTATCCCAATTTTTTATGGATATTATGGTAGTAACGTTATCAGATTTGCGGTGTATCATTTTGCGTTTTTCAAGCATGTTTAAAACCTTTATGACTGTTCTTTTGTTCCATTTCCATCTTTTCGCCAGCGAGGTTATTGACCAAGCAAGTTCTCCTGGTTGAAGATTGATTTCAACCCCTCTGATAAAAATTGTTTGCGGCTTATGAGTGGCTAGTAGAAGCAAGTCGATCCATGCGGCCATTTTTGAAAACCGCTCGGAGAAGTAAAAGTCAAGCTCAGTTATTTTCCGATGGATTTTTATCCAGCCTTCCATAGTTCGTTGTTTGTAAAAAACTAATTAAATCGCGAATCAAATCCTCGTAGGTGATTATCAAGTCGCGGAGTTCCTCGTCTGTCCTTGCTGCAGATAACGGCATTTGCCTGTTTATTTGGTCATAGGCATAAGAGCAATCGTTAATTTTGTTTAAGATTGATTTGAGTCGCAGGGCTTTTGCCTTCAACTTGATGTTCATTGTCCGTCGTTAAATTGTTAATCCTGTTTTCACTCTACCACTTCTTAAATACCTTGTCAAGAAAACGTTTAATACCCGTCTCGTTCCCTGATCGCTCTCGCTTTTCTGGCGGCTCTCCAAATAGCCCGCATGTCTTCCTTGCCAACGTTTAGTTCGTTGACTAGCGCTTTGAAGGCGTCGTCGTGCACACCATAGAGTTGCGCTCGCTGCGCCTCTATGCCGCCCATTCTGTCTGTCGGCAAGTCTGCTTCGACAAACGTTTTCGCCAGCGACAGGGCTGACCTAAACAATCTGGCATCGTGTCTAGTCGTCTTTCTCTCGCTCATAATATGGCTCCGGAACAAATACTTTCGACTTCTTGCCCCAAAAACCAGTCCCTTTCCTTGTCCTGGTAAAAATCTCCCCAGTGGCGGGGTTTCGCAAATGGTCTTTTGTTATCCTCATTAGCGTTGAATTGGTAGTTACGGCAATGCCGCCAACAACTCTTCTCCTCTTAAACCGGTATGGGGTATTTTCAATGCTGCCGTCTGACAAGACTCGACCGACCTCGCGGCCGCGTGTGTATCTCCACTTGCCGTCTTCTCCTATCTCGCTAACCGGATAGTGGTAGGTGATTCTGTCTTTACCCATGTTTTCTCTCTCTCATTACTGGTTCGAAACATGTTCGATTTTCATTTCTTTGCCCTGTCTAGGTTGGCACACCACCAAATTTCGTGTTTTCTAGTCGAAAGCAGTAGGGATATACTGCTTCACTCCCAAAACCCTCTAAAACGGGAGCTTATGCACCTTAGAATTAAAGTTTTTGTCGCCATAGTATTCCCTGATCGCTTTTCCTAATGCCGCCAGTCCAGCAATGATTGCTGACAAGATTGCCGGGTAAATTGCAATACCCCACAACGCCTTTAAGAAAACAGCAGGACTTACTGCCAATGAATCTCCAAGAATTTTCTTAGCGTCTATTAAAGATAGCATTGCTCCGAAGTTGACTAATGCGGCTGAAGCGAATACTCTGGCAAACCGCCAGAAAACTTTTTTGATTTTAGGATATTGTTTTGTTGCCATGTTCACCGCCTTTCTTGAACCCTAAACGCTGGCGGAGAGGGATAAGCCATAACCTAGGATGAACCCTCTCAAGTCGGGAGGCAGTAGCTTTCGATTATACCGTCGATTTCCCGACAACCCCATCTTCTCCCCTTAGGAGAATCCGAGTGCCTTGCCCTCCTGCCCAAAGGGTTATTCAGCCACGCCAGCGTTTAGAATTCAATGTGCCGCCAAAATGACAACTTTCAAAACCGCTCCAAAGACAGTAATCAACACTAGTCCCACAAGTCCGTAGACTAGTGATTTGACTGGCTCAAACTCTGCTTTCTTAACATACCCACTGGCAATCTCCTCCCTTAACTCGGCAAAGCCGTTGTTCATCTCTTGCCTAAGTTTTTCGAACATGTCGAATACGTCCTTGTAGTTAACTCCTCTTCCTGCCATATCCAATCCACTTGAAAAAACTAATAACTAAACGCCTTAGCGTGTATCTGACCAATTCTATCAGTTTCCAGTCGTCGATAGCAACTGCCTTTTTAAGCTCAACAATCTCTTCCCTGGCGGCTTTATAGCGTCGCCAGTGGTCGTTCTTTTCTTTAGTGATTTCCTCTAATTTACTCTCTAATTTATCAATTTTGCGATTAGCGACTCTGTTAAGAGACTGATACTCTGCTACCGATTTAGCTAATTCCCGAACATTGGCTTTTTCTTCACGCAGTTTCTGTTGGGAGTTTTCTAGTAAAATTTTGGTCTCGCTCAGCTCTTTACTGACCTCTTCCAATTTCTTGGCCAGTTTTTCCTTTTCTGCCTTCTCTCTGTTGGCCCACTCCATTGCTTGTTTGTGTGCTTCCCAGCATTTCTCAAGCTCTGACTTGTCTGGCTGTTGGTTGATTGGAGTTAAGAGGCGGAGAGACTTAATACCTCCATATTTATCTTTGACAGCATCCCAGAAATAAACTTCTCCTGTCAATGGGTCCGCTACTAGCAGTGAATAATTTTTATCGTTGCTCATGGTCCCTGTTGATAAACATATAATATCGTGATATACTATTATTGGAGTGAGTAAGAAGAAGGTTAAATGCGCTGTTTGTGGAAAGACATTGTGGCGCTGGCCGAGTCAAATCAAGGGCAATGTCTTTTGCTCTTATCAGTGCCATGGAAAATACACTATTGAAAGCCATCCTGAATTCAAGAAAAATCTCGTGCACAAGGCTGGCGAAGAACATCCCCGATGGTCTGGCGGCAAAACGAAGGACAGGTATGGTTATATCAAGATAAGGCTGCCCAACCACCCAAAGGCAGATAAGCTTGGATATGTCTACGAACACAGATACGTCATGAGCTTGAAAATCGGTAGATGGCCAGAAAAAAACGAGATAGTTCACCACATAAATGGGGACAAAACCGATAACAGACCAGAAAACCTCAAGCTTATTACGGAAGCGGAACATAAATCTTTGCATAGCAAGGCAATCGGTAGGCGTCTTGGAAAGAGAAAGTATCATATTAAATGCGTCCTTTGTGGAAAAGATTTTGTCGGCAGTATAAGAGCAAAATACTGTTGCGATTGCAAGACAAGAACGTGTCCAGTTTGCCACAAGACATTTTTGGCCCCAGGAACGAATATTAAGCAAAAGTTTTGCTCTAACCGCTGTCGCCTTACAGCGATGAAACAGTTTAGTAAATTTATTTCTTCTCCACATAGCCAACACACAAAACAAAATGCTCGAAGTTTTTAATCCTGATAATAGTTGGCAATCCCCCATCTGCTCGGTCTCGACAAATCTGCTCGAAGTCCCCTGAAGAAACCCACTGGAATTGAAAACCAAATTTCTTGCAGAACTTGGCCCAGTTGACATAGTTGCCATTAAAGCAGTCCCACATTTCGCTTAACAGCTTATCTGGAGTTTTGCCAAGAGACATTGAGAGGCAAGTCAGGAGACACCCGTATCTCCCAATAGTTCCTCCGCCAGGCAGTTTTTTGCTTGCCCAGCGTCGTGATTTTTGGGATAAGGGCTTAATGTTGAGCTTCATTAAATATACCTAATAGGAACAACTTCTAAATACGGGATGATATCTTCGTCTGAACCGCTGTCCTTTTTATAGTAAAGCTCCACATAGTCCCCAGCAGATAATTTTTGAACAGAAGAGCCAGTAATTATCTGACTTGCAAAGGAGTGGGAAAAACTATCACGAAAAGAACCTATATTCACGGCTTCTGGAGTGCCGCCATTTATTTTAATAAAGCCCTGAAATCTTTTACCTGTTTCTGGAGAAGCGATATATATTGCCCAACCGATAAAATAAATCCCGTCTCTGGCGACAGTTACTCTATCGTTTGAGGTGTCAGCTTCTGTCCCAAGGTCATCACGGACGACAGTATCAAAGTCAACTTTAACCTCACTTCCCGCTGAAACAGAGTAAGAAGAGTTTCTCTTCATAATCACAAACCCGTATTTTGATTTAACCGCTTCGTAAAGATTACTATCCCCAATCTCCAAAACATCAGAAGCATTTATTTTCATTCCATTCCTTGCTGTGCCACCAGAGTCTTTGGCTTGATATGCTTCGTTATTAGCTAAGACATGTTCACCTGATTGGTTGTGGCCAACTAAAAGCCCGTCAACTATCTGATTGATGTAAGTTGCTGATTGAGCCGTTTCCCACGGGGCGTTAGACAAGTGCTCCTGTCCTGAGCCGCCGTTCAAATTACTGGTATCTCTGGTAAGCGTGTTGATTGTCCCTGCGGCGTCATTTTTCGTCTCATAGTAAATCTCTTCCTCGTTGCTCTCGCCAATATTGATAGTGATAAAGCCAGGAGCTTTATCTGGAACTGGCGATACATGGCAAACCGAAGTCTCGCTTGGTGAGAGCGTTTGCGTTAACACGCCGCTCTCGTTGTTGGTTGCTTTTACAAAATAGTCCATTTATCCTCCTCCTCGATTGTAATTAAATAACATTGTTTGTGTCAAATACCTCTTCCGGCAATAATAATGCCCTGCCTTGCACACTGACTAGGGTAAAATCGTCGTTAGCTCCGTCCTTGCTGATTTCGAATTGGAGCGAGTGTCCTTGCTCGTAAATTTCCTTTCTCCAAATCTTGTCTAGGTTTGAGCTAGTGGCTGGCGTGCCTGTTTGGACTCCCCACTTGGTTGTCCCCCACTTTTTAATGCCCCAGCCGGTTGAAGTCTGCGAGGAGAAGCTTCGCTCGTCAACTGTAACTGCTCCGTCTAGGATGGTCTTGATTTTGATTGTCCCTTGAGCCTGGAATATCCGCAGATCAGCCCACTCAAAAACTTTTAGCTGGCTGGAGTTGCCTAAATCCTCGTTCCTTGTCTTGAGAGTTACTTCAACAGCGTCTCCGTTATACTGTGGTTGCCCCGTTCCAAACTCATAAACATGCCCGTCGTCAGCTGAGCCAGCATAAAGACGCTTTTGTCCGTCAACGCCGTCATAAATCGCCCAACACCGAACATGACAGTCTTGGCCTGTCCACTTGCCCAGAAATGCCAGGTAGCGGCGGTCATAGACTAAAACAAAACTGTTTGTAGTCTCGTTGTAGGCGGTTGCCGCCAGGATATAGCGGCCGTTAAAATAGACTGCCTCTAGATTATCCATATAGTCAGGCTCGATTTCGTTAAATAGAGACTGCACCCTTCCTTCAGATAAAGCAGTTGTCCTAATCCCAGCCGTGTAGTTTGGTTCATAGCCGAGAATTCTCAACCGCCGCTCACTGTCGATAAATGCCAAATCATTCTCCATCACTACCATTGAGCCAGGAGCTCCACAGCCAACATAGGTGATAACTTCTTGCAAGACAGCGTCTCCAGTCGTTGAGGAGAAGTAAAACTTGTGGATTGAATTCTGTTTGGCAACAATAATATATTGCTCGAACGGGGCTAGCCCGTTAATGCCGCTGTCGTTGTCGCCAGGACGGCAATCAACCCAGCCGCCGTTATGCGATGGAGAAAAGCTTTCGTATCGGTCTCCAGTTCCAGAGTAATACAATCGATGAGGATTGTTTGTGTCTCCCGCTCCGACTAAAGAACCTCGCAACTGCTCCCAGAATTTAAGCTTCGGGCCATCGGTGCTGTCTCCCTCCGGCGGCAACCAAATTCCAGGCTCAATCGTGCCGTCGTCATCGAATGTGATTGTCGATCCAGATGTTGGTTGGTCAATAAAAGTCATCAATGTTACACCTAGCCCAGTCTTTTTTCTGCCGTAAAGGTTGTAGCCAATCACTTGGCTGTCCGTTCTCCGGTCGAAAGTAATTCTATTGAAATTCGAGCTATCAAGGGTCTCGTTCCCGTTGGAAATAGAAACATTGCTAGCAGGCAAAGATTCTCCTTTGCCAGTAACAGTTGTAACAGTGTATTCATACTCGGTTGTTCCCGTTGTCCCTTGCGGAGTTACTGTTAAGTTGGTTGGAGCGGCAACAGCCGTAAAGCTCTCAACAATTGAGCCGTTAAACCTCTGAAAATCGTCTGTGCCGTTTCCAAAGTAAAGATTGCCTCTCAGCTTCACACCCCTCGTCCTCAACCCTGAAGTAAAGTTCTCGCCAGAAATATCTGTCCAGCTATCAGTTGACGGGTCATACTTTTTTAGGTTGCCGCCTGATAAAGCCAACAACCAATTATCGCTTCCCTCTTTCCATTGGAATAACCCGTCTATCGGGGAGCTCCCTAAGGAACTCCCCAGCGTCTCGCTTCCCCTTCTTGGTCTTATTGAGCGTTTGCCGTATAACTCGCAGTTAATAGCGGACTCTAACTCGTTGTTTAATAGTTCTGTCGCCAAAGCAAAGGTGTTAACTCCCCTGTCAAAGCCGTTGAATTTCCAGTGTTTAGTTGGTAAATTTCCCCCACGCAGGGGGACGTTGCTGGTTAACATTACGGATATTTTCTTCGCCAATTAACGTGCTTCAAATAATGACCGAATGTTCTCGGTAAGTTATTTGGCCGTTCAGATTGTTGAAGCGTAATGTCTTTTATCTGCTGGACGTAGAGGGAATATTTGTTGTTTGCGTCGGTGTTCATATGCCTTCCCCACAGCACAAAAGCGGCCGCCAGAAAAGCAACCGCTTGCCTATACCTGTCTGGCAAAAGAGTGAACTCTCCAGTTGATGTATCTGTTTGGCGTTCAGGGACGGCATAATACCAGATGGTGATTGTTTTGCCGTCGTCGGTGATATCCTTCAAAAAGGTGAAAGTGGAAAAATCGGGCGAGTAGTAGAACCAATTCCCGCCGTCGTATTTGTCGTTGTCTCTCTCGTGGTATGGGACTGGTTTATAGTCCGCATCGTCGTATTGGATGTATTTAATCCCGCCAGGCTTGCGGCAATCTGACGGCACATTGTAAGTCTGCGTGCCGCTGACAGAAGTTTGTGATGTATCTGAGATTAACGCAAACGGCCACTTCCGCTCGTTGAAAAACCTCTGAACAGCGTCATTATAGTAATTTATCCGTTTAGTTGAAGTGTTTGTGGAGCTTTCACCAAGCTCCCTAGACAAATCGGCTAGTCCGTCGACAAGTGTTACACTCATAGGTTAGCGCCTATGTCTGGAAGCCTATTGCCTGCATTTTTAGCCTAATATATGAAGTGATATTTTGTCAAATCACAATTCTCCTGTGAACTCAATCTCCACTGTTTTGTTTTCTTTATATGCTTGGTAGTCTTGAGCGTCGTAGAGGTATTCGCCAATATGTCCTAAAGGAATGGTAGGGTCGGCCCAAACTTCGAACCCAGCTTTTTTGGCTTTCCAACAGAAATAAGTATCCTCACCCATAGGCTTGCCGTGAAAGTTGCCGAAGTAGAACCAGGGCGGCTTAATTTTCTTGAAGACTTTGGTTTTGATAAGCATAAACCCAGTGGCCAGCCCAAACACTTCAAACAGTTCATCTTTTGGGAATTGGTCGGGAATAACCATCTTTTTGCCGTCTAAAACAGAAAATGTCGGCAAGTGCGGCTTCTGTCGTCTGTAATAGACCCCGCCAACAATGTCTTTATCGTCTGCCACCAGCCTGTTGACTCCATCTGGCGGGAAGCTCATATCGGCGTCGATAAACATCAAATATTCAGCCCCAATTGCCAACGCCTCTCTGGCAATCTTGTTTCTGGCGTCGTGAACATAACAGTTTGATTGGAAGTGGATTTTTGCGGGATATTCAATCGCTCCAGACAAAGCAATTAAATCAGCAACAGTTTGGGGGAAAATATTCCCGTGAACTGGCATTCCTATCAAGATTAAGTTTTTCATTGGTAGGTTCTGTTCGTGTAATGCTTATGGTAAATAAACCCGTCAATCTCCTTGATAGACGGCAAGTATTTTATCGGCGTTTTGGTTTTCCATGCCGCATAGTTGAAATTAACTTGGTCTCTAACTGTTCCCATCGCCATTTGCAAAAACCAGCATTGGTTAAATTTTATCACTTTTTCTACATTTCTCCTAACAACCACTTTAGTTTCGGCTAATCCGTTATTGCGAGGGTAGCCAGCTTTTTGTAATTTAGCGGTTTCCCTGTCTAGTATCTCTGCCTTATCCAGCCGCATTGACTTGCAAGCTCGTATCTCTTGGTAAGCACAATTCCTGTCGGGATGAGCTAAAACCGACAAATATGACCCGTTAAGGCCTTTAACAAACTTTGCAATATCGGTTGTTACTTGGATTGAGCCGTCAACCCAAACCCAATAGTCATATTCTCCAAAATACAGGTGCGGGAGCATTTTGTGGTAGCGGGCATTTCTTCTTGGGTCTTGGAATAGTTTTACTGCTGGCAAATAAATCCAATGGTCGTCGTCAACTTCTGTATCGCTAAAAATGAACCAATCAGCCCCGTTGAAGTTTTGTTGCTTCTGCAATGGCTCGTAATTGTTGGTAATGCAAGTATAGACTGCGATTTTCATCGGTATGCTTTAATGATTATGCCAGGACATTTTAACTTGCCGTCGCTTCCCCTGTGCTTCCAGGTTTCCTCAATCTCCACCTTAGCGAACAGCGGCTCGAAAAAGTGTTTGACCAGTCCTTTAGTCCAAATAGTTTTGTGCAAGTCCTCGATTGAGTAACCACCGCCTTTTTTGTTTTCTAGCCCTAACCCGAACAACATCCAATTAAGCTCGTGGATGTTGATAATGCCTTCCCGAAAGGCTTTCAGGTGTGCCGCTCCGTTGTTGGTTACTAAGTGAAGCAGTCCGCCAACTTTTAATACCCTTCGCCATTCCTTTAACACATCTGGTATTTCTTGATAGGCAAAATGTTCTAGAACCCAATGGGCATAGACTTCATCGAAGGAAAAGTCTGGCATAGGAATACGGCGGATATCGCCGACTAATTCCATATGGGGCAACTTCTTGGCGTCCATATGGATATATCCTGGTTGGGGTTTATGCCCTGCACCCAACTCAAGCCTTTTTAAGGACATTAGCGACCTCCTCAGTGATTTTTTGCCACTTAAACTGGTTAATATAGCTTCTGTGCCTTTTCCAATGCTTAAAGCGGTCTAATAGGACTTCTGTTAATCCGCTAACGCCGTCAAACCTAAACGCCTTTTTATACCCTTCAGTCCATTCAAAAACTTTGAGATTTGAGAATGCCACATCCATTCCGCAACTCATTGCTTGTAAAAGCGGCAAGCTCCAACCCTCTCTGTTGGCATTTTTCACAAAAAGCCAGTGCTTGGCGTAAAGTTTGTTTAAGTCCCGTTGGGTTAAATCAATATCGACAATGTTAATTGTCTCGATAAAGCCATCGCCATACTTCTTTTTTAGTTCTTGAAGATATCGGCGGTAATTCAAGTAGTCAATGTTATAGCTTTTAATAGTTAGATTGACCTCAGCCCAGTTTTTATCCCTAAACGCCTCACAGTAGGCAACCAGCGTTTCCTGCCAGTTTTCCCTGCTGGTAGTTTTACCTAAACTGTCGTGGAGCGTGAGAATAGAAAAGTTGTAATCTTTGTCGCCATGAAAGATTTTTTGGTCAACCCCTAGCGGCACAACATAAATTGGGACTTTTACCCCATTCTTTCGAAAAACACTCTTGTTCCATTCTGTCGGAGTTATAACGGCGTCGCATTTGTTTAATAGCTCTGGCCAGTCGCTTTTCCATCCGTCAAAGGTTTCTAGCTCGTGCATAGTAAAAAAGACATTCTTTTTCTTGGGGTTAAACTCGGGGTATTTGATGTAGTGCGGCGGCCTAATCCACAAAACAACATCCTCTTTCCCGTCGTAAGGGAAAAACTTAACTGTGTGCCCTAGCTCTTCTAAACAAGCTGAGATTTTTTGGGCCATTAGGCCGTAACCTGATTTAGGGCTGTTTCTTTGGCCAGCGTCATAAATTCTGATTACCATACAGCTTCCTCCTGAACTCCTGATACTTCTGCCTGCCTAGCCGCCTCTCCTTTAATTCATCCATCCCAGATTTTTTAACACTAGCTGAACCTTTGTGCCAGACAAAAGCGTCTGTCCTCCAAATCTGCTTGTAGCCAGCAACCTTAATCTTGTCGATAAAGGCAACTTCTTGTCCGTAAAAGCCAAAGTCTTCGGGAAAGCCGCCAACCTCTTGCCAGACTTTCTTGGGAAAGACCAGGCAAAACCCGCTCAGCACATAATCCCCGTATTGGCTAAAGTCAACCATTGTCTCTTCTGGCGGTGTTTGAGATTGGGGGTTTTTTGAACTATTGGTGCTTGGCCCAACGCAACCAACCCTGTCCATCTTCTTAAACACAGCCAGCATTTTCTTTAGCCAGCCCTTATAAACTTTGGTGTCCGAGTTAAGCAAACAAATATAGTCTGAGAGGCTATTCTTGATAAGTTTGTTCCAGATTTTGGCAATGTTCTCTTTGAAGTGCCAATTGTCAACCACAGTTAAGTTGTAACTTTCGGCGGTGTTGGTAATAACGGAGCGAATACAATTTTTCTCAACTTGCGGATAGTTATACTTGAGGATGATAATATCCGTGTTCATATTCTTAATTTTAGACCAATTTTCCTTTTTTGCCAAGTGCCTTGATCTTGCAATATATACGGC
>Ga0164310_10001516_pt1 | contig 13194 bp, 10 predicted proteins | sample GuaBasSedimGuay1_FD_121795 | JGI IMG/M metagenome (GOLD analysis project Ga0164310, IMG submission 121795) | Subseafloor sediment microbial communities from Guaymas Basin, Gulf of California, Mexico - Guay1, Core 4569-9, 0-3 cm | ecosystem: Environmental > Aquatic > Marine > Hydrothermal vents... | reverse complement strand
GGCAGGTGATGCGCGCCAGCCAAGGCCGCGCAGACCCCTCCCTCCTGCAAGAAGTGCTGCAGGCCGCGCTCGATAACCTGGCCTCCGGCCGATCTAAGAATCCAAACGGTGCAGCGAAGACATGATGCCGCTGCCTGGCGGCATGTCGCCATGCCGCATCGGTGCACCGCCCGGGAGACCATCACACTATACCGCAGCAAAAAGGAATGAACCATGAACGCTTTTGAAATGGCACAAGCTCAATTCGATAAGGCCGCCAAGGCCATCAACCTCGACGCCGGCGTCGCCTCGGTACTGCGCTGGCCCATGCGGGAGTTCCGATTCCAGATCCCCGTCCGCATGGACGACGGCAGCATCCATGTCTATTTCGGCTACCGCGTGCAGCACAACGACGCCCGCGGTCCCTCCAAGGGAGGTATCCGATTCCACCCCAGCGAGACGATGGACACCATCCGGGCGCTGGCGATGTGGATGACCTGGAAGTGCGCCGTGGCGGATATTCCCCTTGGCGGCGGCAAGGGCGGCGTGGCCATCGACCCCGCCACCCTAACAACCGGCGAGAAGGAACGTCTTTGCCGCGGTTGGATCGACCAAATCTGGAAGAATATCGGTCCACGCCTCGACGTCCCCGCACCCGATGTCGGCACCACGCCGCAGATGATGGGATGGATGATGGATGAGTACAACAAGCTCATCGGCTCCTATCAGCCCGGAGTGATTACGGGCAAACCCGTCGGGGCGGGAGGCTCGGCCGGCCGCACAGAGGCCACCGGCTTCGGCGTGATCTACACCCTGCGCGAGGCCTTGAAGCACCTCAAGATGGACGCCACCAAATCGACTGCATCCATCCAGGGCTTCGGCAACGTGGCTCAGTATGCCGCCATCGGCTTCGTGGAGATGTTGGCAGGCACGGTGGTTGCCGTCTCATGTTGGGACCATGCGTCCAAGCAACCCTTCACCTACTACAAGCCCGATGGGATAGATCCGCGCTTCTTGCAAAGCATCACCGACATCTACGGCACCATCGATCGCCAGAAGGCCCAGGAAGCCGGCTACATCATCGAGGATGGCGACGCCTGGCTCTCTAAGGATGTCGACATATTGATCCCTTCCGCTCTGGAGGCCCAGCTCACGGCCGATAATGTATCCAGGGTCAGTGAGCGAGTCCGGATTGTCGCGGAGGGGGCCAATGGCCCGACTACACTCGAGGCTGAGGCCGCCCTCGAAGACCGGGGTGTGTTCCTTATTCCCGATTTTCTGTGTAACGCCGGCGGTGTCACCGTCTCGTATTTCGAGGGCGTCCAGAATGATATGAATTACTACTGGAGCAGCGAGGAGGTCCTAAGCAAGCTGGACCAGAAGATGACATCGGCCTTCAATGCGGTTTTGCAGACTTCGAAGGACCACGACGTGAATATGCGCGACGCCGCTTATATCGTGGCGATTGACAGGGTCGTGAAAGCAATGCAGTTTCGCGGCTGGATATAAGCAAAGCTAATGAGCTTGGGAATCCCAGTTGCCCTGTTCTTCCTGGGATTCCCTTTTCTATTTCCCGAATCATCAACATTCTTTGCAATATATATGTATGATTCGTAGTAGTCGTAGGGCCTGTGGAAATGTGAACAAGTCAAGAGACGCGTCGAAGAATGGCCAACGTGGCCAAGATATGGGGGGTGAAGGCTTCAATACCCCTAAATGAGGGGCCGGAGACACGGCTGCCTGTCCACAGGCCCAGCGTGGATGGCTGGGTGAGAAGCAGCCCCTTCCGAAAGGCAGGGGGCCACGAAGCTCGTTTCTTGGGGTATGATGAAAATCTATGCCCAGATATGGGGGCATAATCCATGGATGGGGAGATAGTTTTCCCCAGAAAGTGGACTTTATCCACAGTTCGAGGCGGGTTATCCACAAGGAAGCCAAAGGGTCGAGATGCCCGAAGAGAAGGTTATGGGATTCGCCGAGTTCGCCGGTCGCTGGAGACACGATCTGCAGTCTCTTTGGGAAGATTTGCCGAAAGAGATGAGACAGCAGCTCCGCGAAACGCTTGGTGAACTACCTGGCGACCGGCGGGGCTGGAGGAGGCTCATCCGCCACGCAAGCCAGCAATGGAAATTCGCAACCGGCAGGCGCCACACAGTAGTCATCCTGGGGCCTGCAAATGCAGGAAAATCCACACTCCATAATCAGCTCATTCAGCCCGGAGAGGCGAGAGCGGCCGTGAGCGCAGTGCCGGGCACGACCCGGGATGCCCAGGCCTCGGACGCCGGCATCTTCGTCCTGGTGGATACGCCCGGGGCCGATGCTGTGGGTGCTGTGGGAGAGAAAGAACGAGAGATCGCCCTGGAATCGGCGCAACAAGGCGATGTGCTCGTCGCTCTCTTCGATGCCACACATGGAATTCGACAGCCTGAGATCGACCTCTTTGGGTCGATACAGGCCCTGGGCAAACCAACTATCGTGGCGCTCAATAAGATAGACCTTATTGGCAAAGAGCGGGCCACCGTCCTTGGCAAGGCGGCCGCGGCATTGGGGCTGGAGAGCGACGAGGTGCTGCCGCTCAGCGCAAAGAAAGGAGAGGGGATCGCCGATATCCTGCGAGCGGTCGCCAAGAGCGAACCCGAGATCGTGGCGGCTTTGGGCCAGGCGCTGCCAGCGTATCGATGGTCGCTTGCGCAGGTTCAGATCGGCCAAGCCGCGTCTTCGGCGGCGCTCATTGCCATGACCCCGCTGCCGTTTCTGGATTTCATCCCGCTGGTGGGCATTCAGGCAGGGCTCGTACTGGGCATCGGCCGAATTTTCGGCCAGCACATAACCCTGGCCAGGGCGAGGGAATTGCTCGCAGTTTTCGGCGCGGGGTGGATGGGAAGAACGATATTCTACGAGTTGAGCAAGCTGGGGGGTCCACCAGGATGGGCCTTAGCAGCCGCGGTGGCCGCGGGCACTACCGTCGCCATCGGGTATGGCGCACTGATGTGGTTCGACCGCGGGGAACGCCTTCCAAAGGATGCCCTGCAGCGGATGGCGCGGGACGTTTCGAAGACCTTGATTGAGTGGCTCGGAACGATGGGAAGGAGGCGGCCGGGCCGCTCCACACTCAGGGAGAGGCTGCTGGAGGCGCTTGAAGCGACAATGCCGGAGAGAACCGCAAGAGCGGACGAAGGTGTCCAGGACGGCGAGTAACTTGTCTGCGATCCGGGTGTTTCAACAACTGGAGTCCCACAACGGTCTATGTACTTGGGAGGCGCATGCCCTCAAACAAGACTCATCCCCCACTGCTGGTTGAAAACCTGACCTGTCGTTACGAGACCCGCGAGGAGCCGGCGTTGCGTGACGTCAGCTTCACCGCGCAGGCAGGCGAGATCGTCCTCATCGCGGGCACAAGTGGGAGCGGCAAGACCACCCTGCTGCGGTGCATCAACGGGCTCATCCCACGCAGCTATAAAGCTGAGCTCTCCGGGCGCATCCTGCTGAAAGGCCAGGATTGCAGCGATAGACCCCTTGCGCAAATCTCGCAGGTTGTCGGCACGGTTCTGCAAGATCCTGAGAGGCAGATCCTGGGCGCCTATGTGCGAAATGAAGTCGCCTTCGGCCTGGAAAACCTGGGAGTGCCGCGCGAGGAGATCATCGCCCGCATCGACGAGACCCTGGCCTATCTCGGCATCGAGGATTTGAAAGACCGCGAAACCTTCACACTCTCCGGCGGTGAGAAGCAGAAGGTCGCACTTGCGGGCGTCATGGTCATGAGGCCAGACATCGTGGCCCTGGACGAGCCATTGGCAAACCTGGATCCAGCCAGTGCCAGGGAGGCGCTGGCGCTTATACGCAGGATGGCCGATGAGGGCAAGACGATTCTCATCATCGAACACCGGGTAGAGGACGTGCTGGGCATCCGCCCCGATCAGGTCATGCTGATGGAGGAGGGGAGGGTCACCTATCAAGGATCGGTTGAAGGGCTGCTCCAGGTGGCGGACTACCGGGCGGTGAAGTTGCCGGCGCCGGTGGTCATCGAGCGTGTGGTTCCGGAGGAGGTGGACGCCGCCGCCCGCTCCCGGCCACCGAAGGCCAACCCCGAGGGCAGGCCATTGGTCGAGTTCGAGGGTGTATCCTTCCATTATCCCGGCGGCCCGCCCGTGATCCAAGACGTGAGCCTGGCGATCCGTGAAGGCGACATCATTGGACTGTTGGGTCCGAATGGGGCCGGCAAGACCACCCTCATCAAACACGCTATCGGTTTGTTGAAGCCGGCCGAAGGGCGCGTGCTGCTGGAGGGCAAGGACAGTCACGAGATGACCATCGCTGAAATGGCGCATACCGTGGGCTATGTTTTCCAAAGCCCTCGCCACATGCTCTTTGCCCCCTCGGTCCGGGAAGAGCTGGCTTTCGGGCCGCGGAACCTCGGCTTTGGAGAGCAGGAGATCGAGGAAAATGTGCGCCAGGCGCTGAGCGTGGTTCACTTGCTCCACGAGATGGAGCAATCGCCGCTGGCGCTGAGCTTTGGCCAGCAGAAGCGCGTCACGATCGCCTCGGTGCTGGCCATGCGCAGCGGCATCTTAATCATGGACGAGCCTACCGCTGGCCAGGACCTGGCGAACTACATGAGCTTCATGGACTCCGTCATGGGGTTGCGGTCGGAGAACGGCAGAGAATATAGCTTCTCGGCTATCGTATTCATCACGCACGATGTGGATCTGGCGGTTAGTTACGCCAATCGCGTGCTCTTAATGAGCGAGGGCCGTATTGTGGCCGATGGGCCGCCGGAGCAGGTGCTGGCGGATTTTGGCCTGCTGGAACGTTGCCGGGTGGTGCCCACCTCACTGCTCCAGGCCAACCTCGAACATCTTGACAAGACCGGAGCCTTCATGCGCGCGGAGGCCCTGGGGGTGGCCTTGCGGGCCGCGTGAGGCTTGGCGAAGGGAGCGCCTCGTCTGTGTGACGAGATCGATCATATCTTGAATGGGAGGGAATGATGCAGAACAAATATGTTCGTGGGCTGGTTGTCGCTCTCGGGAGCGTCATCGGCCTTGGCGTCCTGCTGTGGCTTGGCGAGCTGATCGCCAACGCCTCCAGCGACGAAGCCTATGGCCTGGCCCTGCAGGGAGCCTGGGGGCCTGGCGGGTGGCTGACCTGGCTGCTGATCGGTGGCGTAGTCTTGTACATCATCTACGTCCTGTTCGCAGAGGCCGAGATGTTCAAGATCGGCACGCGCGAGGTGGTCATGATGGCCATCGGCGCCGGTCTCTATGGGGTTCTCTCATGGGTCTTCAACATTGTGCCCGTGCCCTCGGTGAGCCTGGTCTCGATGCGGCCGGTGGTGGCCATTCCGATCTTCTTCGGCTTCGCATTCGGCCCGACCGTTGGGTTCTTCGTAGGGGCCTTCGGCAACGTGCTAGGTGACGCGTTGACGGGCTGGGGTGTCTTCCCTGTCTGGGATATCGGCAATGGCCTGATGGGCCTGGTGCCCGGCCTGGCCGGTATGTACCTGACGGAAGCAGGGCGTGGCAGGGTGAAGACTCTGCAGTGGATTTCCGCAGCGGTGCTGGCCGTGGCGGTTGTCCTGCCGATCGTCTCGCCCAACATCGTAGATCCCTGGTCGGGCGAGGTCGCCAATTTTGGAGCCTGGTGGTACGTGATGCTGGTGGTGCTGGTGGTCATGCTGGGCATGTCGCTGGCGCCGCGCTTCTGGCCATACATCCTGGGCTTGCTCACGCTAGGCTTCATCGTCTTCGGCGCCATCGACATGGTCAACAACGGCTGGTCGACGGGCGTTCTGGTTGTGTGGATCGTGGCGGCCATCTTGGCCTATATGGCCTACTATGTAAACGCCAGGGCGGAGGCTATCACCAACTGGCTGGATGATAAGGAGACCACCGCGCTGGTGGTGTGGGGCACGTTGGGCGTGATCGTGGGGATCGGCTTCGCGGCCATGGCCGACATCTGGATCAACGGCTACTCCTTCACCACGGCTTTCATAGGGGAGTTCATCCCGGCAGCGGGGCCCAACATCCTCTTTGCGGTCATCCTCACGCCCCTGCTCTATGCAGCCTGGAAGCAGGCGCGCGCCCGCGCCGGCCGGTAGAGCGGTTTGCAGCGCCGATGTCAGAGGCGCGATCACTCGCGCCTCTGACAGTGGAGTGATACATGCTGGTTAATTGGGCCTACGTCGAACGGAACACCATCATCCACCGCCTCGATCCCCGGGCGCGGATCATCTTCATGCTTTGTGCGCTGATCTCGGTGGGGTTCGTGCCCGGCGGGGCATCGGGTGCGGGGATCTGGGACGTTCGGCTGGTCCTGGTCTTCCTCTTCTTAGCCTTCTTGCAAATCTTTCTGGCACGACTTTCCTGGCAGCAGACGAGGCGCTTCTGGATCGTTATCACCGTCGTGGGCGTGGTTCTTTCCATCATCACGCTCCTCACAGGGCGGGGAGCCGTGGGCATCTACGACCTCTCCGCCCAGCATCCTTTCTGGTCACTGAGCTTCTCGCTCTTTGGTCGGCCCATCCGCTACGTGCTAACCGTAGAGCGGCTGGTGTTCCTCATCACTCAGATTCTGCGCATCATCACCTTCGCAGCGCTCTCGATCACGATTCCCTACACCATCAACCCCGCGCTCTATGGGATCACCTTCAAAGGCCTGGGGCTGAGCGATAAGCTGGCCTATGCCATGGACATGGCCTTCCGCTTCATCCCAAGCCTGGGCAGGGACTTCCAGATCACCATGGATGCGCAACGTGCCAGGGGCTTTGAACTCGAGGGGGGCAAAGGCGTGAGCATCGTGCAGCGGGTCCGGAATTTCGCGCCCCTTCTCATCCCACTCACCATTGGGGCCATCATGGCCGGCGAAGAAGTAACGGACGCCATGGACTTGCGGGCCTTTGGCGTGGGGCCGCGCACTTGGCTGCCGCAACTGAAGTTCCGGGCCATGGATTGGGTTTTGGTCGGCTTCGGGGTGCTCTTGCTGGCGGGGACGATCGTGATGAAGAGAGCCGGCTGGGGTGATTTCTGGGTGCCGCCGTTCATGATTCGCTAAACATCTGCGCTGGCCAGGCCGCGTGTTCTGGCTGGCCTCCATGATCTCTTCCTTCGAGATTGAATCCATCCAGGAGCCATCCCATGCGTCATGTGACACTGACAACGGATTTCGGTGGGCCCTCCGCGGCCATGAAGGGTGTGATATGGAGTATTGCTCCAGATGCCCAAATTGCCGATCTGGCCTGGGACATCGAGCCTCAGAACGTCCTGCAGGCAGCGCTCGAGCTGGACCGCCAGGTCTTTTTCTTCCCCGAAGGGAGCATCCACATTGTCGTCGTCGACCCAGGCGTGGGGACGGACCGCCGGCCGATCGCGGCCCGCATCGGCCCGCAGCTATTTGTCGGCCCCGACAACGGTGTGTTCTCCAAGCTCTATCAACGTGCAGAGACCGAGGGCTGGCAGGTAGAGATCGTGCACACCCATGACCCCCGTTATTGGATGCCGGTTGTGAGCGACATCTTCCACGGGCGGGATATCTTTGCGCCTGTGGGCGGCCATCTGGCTGCCGGAGTGCCCCTGCGAGATTTGGGCGCCGTGATCCACGACCCTGTTCGCATCGACCTGCCCATGCCGCGTGTCGGCGATCGTCAGGTGGAAGGGCGGGTAACATTCATTTACCATCACTTTGGCAACATCATCACAAACATCCAGCGCCAAGACATCGCCCACCTCGGGGATGTAGACGTCACCCTCTGCGGGACGACCATCGAGGGACTGGTGCGGACGTTTGGCGAGCGCCCGCCCGGGGCGCTGGTGGCGCTCTTCGATGAGTGCGATTATCTATATATTGCGGTGGTGAACGGCAGTGCGGCGGAACGCATCTCGCCCTCCCTCGGCGATCGCGTACTGGTGACGCCGCGCTAAGGGAAGAGCGCGGCCAAGCCCGGGCTGCACCTTCGAAAAGGAACGATACGCATGGATGCCAAGACCATCAATGATATGCTGCCCTTTGTCTTGAAACGCGAAAATGTGGCCCGCTACCGGAAGGGGCGGGTGGAGATCGGTGACCGCCGCAAGTATCCGTTCGAAAAAGCCTTCCACATCTGCGAGGACGTCGAGGGTGTGGCAAGGGCCGTCGAGGAGATGGTAACCCAAGGAGGTGGCCCGGCGGTAGCCGCAGCCTATGCGCTGGCGATGGCGGCCCGGCAAGCGGCCGCGTTGCCCGCGGAAAAGGCGCTCGCACGGCTCAAAGAGGCCAAGACCCGGCTCGTGAACACCCGCCCGACCAACACCGCCATGGCGCTCTGGTTGGAGGAATTGCAAGATATTGCCGAGAAGGCGCTTGAGGAGGGAGAGGATGCAGAGGCCGCCCTGCTGGCTTCCATCGAGAGCCGGCGCGACCGCGACTATGAGGCCTATTATCGGCGGGCCCGCTTCGGCGCCGACCTTATGCAGGATAGGGACGGCATCCTAACTATGTGCTTCGCCGAGACATCATTCCTGCTGGCGCTTGCGCTGGCGAAGCAGGATGGCAAGCGCATCCAGGTCTTTGTCCCTGAAACCCGGCCATACCTCCAGGGCGCCAGGCTGACGGCCCCCAGCATTCAAGAAATAGGGATCCCGGTGACACTCATCGGGGATAGCATGCCGGCCTATCTGATGTCTCAGGGCAAGATCCAAAAGTACTTCACAGCCGCGGACTTAATCACGCTGGATGGACACGTGGTCAACAAGATCGGCACCTTTCAACTGGCGATTGCCGCCCACCACCACGGTATCCCCTATTTCGCATTCATGTGGGGGGCAGACCCCGGTCATCCGGACAGGGATTCGATCCGCATTGAGGAGCGCGACCAGGGCGAGATGAGGTCTTGCCGGGATGTTGCCACAACCCTTGACTCCATTCCGGCTTACTACCCTGCCTTCGATATCACACCGCCGTATCTGGTCTCGGGGATCATCACCGCGAAGGGTATCTTCAGCCCCTACGATCTCCATCGACACTTCGAATAAGTGAGGCGCCATGCCCGTTGCGATACTCGCTGGGACAGCGATCTATGAGATCCCTTGGATAGAAGCCACGGAGCGACAGATCGAAACCCCCTACGGGGAGGCACGGATCTTCGAGGGCAAGGAAGAACATGCTGATGTGCTCTTCCTGCCCCGGCACGGTAATGATCATTCTATTCCTCCTCACCGGGTAAACTACCGGGCGAACATCAAAGCGCTTGAGATGATGGGCGTGAGATATGCGCTGGCCGCGTACGCTGTGGGCTCCATCAACCGAGAAATCCCCCCGCTGAGCCTGGTGGCGCTCGATGATTTGATCGATTTCACCTGGGGCCGGGAATCGACCTATTTCGAGGGAGGATCGGCGAGAGTGCATCATGTGGACATGAGCGAGCCCTATTGCCCGCGTCTGCGGGAGGCGCTCCTGGAACTGGCGCCGGAGATGGAGTTGCCCCTGAGGCCGTACGGGACCTACGTGGCCACTAATGGGCCTCGCCTCGAGACGCCGGCCGAGATCCGCATGTTTGCTCAGCTCGGGGCCGATGTCGTGGGTATGACGGCCTTCCCTGAATGCGCGTTGGCGAAAGAGCTGGGCATCTGCCTGGCTGGCGTGGGCTTCTCGGTCAACTGGGCCGCAGGAATTGAAGAAAAGATCCACTTCGTGGAGCAGGGATTGAGCCCAATCATCGACCGGCTTCTGCGACTCTTCGTGCGGGCATTGCGCGAGGTGGCGAGCCAGGAACCGGCCGACTCGGGCAGCAGCAAGTTCGCCCCGGAAGCTTGAAGGATCCGGTAGCCACAGCGGTGGAAGGGACCTGGCCGTGGAACAACGACGCAAAGCAGACCTCATTATCCTTGGAGCGGACATAGTTTGCATGGATGCTGAACGCCGGGTGATCCGGGACGGCGCCCTGGCGGTCGCTGGGGAGGAAATCCTCTGGATTGGCCCGCGGGCGGATCTGCCCAAAGAGATGTCCGCCCGGCGAGTGATCGGGGCCGAGGGGAAGGTCGTCATCCCAGGAATGATCAACGCCCATTCTCACCTAGCCATGACTCTCTTCCGGGGCTTTGTCGAAGATCTTGAGCTGGAGCAGTGGCTGCAACGAGTGTGGAAGTATGAGCTTTCGATGTTGGATGAGCCAAGCGTGGTCGCCGGTTTCAAACTGGCCCTGGCCGAGATGTTGCACGCTGGTGTGACTTGTGCTCATGACATGTACTGGCATTGCGAGGCCACGATGGCGCTGGCGGAGGAGGTCGGATTCCGACTTCTCTCAGGCCCTCCCATGACCGACATCGGCGGGCAGTCGGTGGAGGATTTGGTGGGGGAGGCGCGCAGTGTGCTAAACCGGGCTGAAGCCTACCAGGTAGTGCAGCCCATCCTCCAGGCCCATAGTGTGTACACCACCTCGGCCGAGATGTTGAACGCCGTTCGAGACCTGAAGGAGGAATATGGCCTCATCTTCACGACGCATGCCTCCGAGACGCGCAAGGAGGTCCAGGAGACCAAGGCTCTCCATGGAAAGACGCCTATCGAGCTGCTGAAATCGCACGGGCTATTGGACCAGCGGACCGTGCTGGCCCACTGCGTACATCTCGAGCCGCAAGACACCGACATTCTGGATCAGACAGGCACGCATGTCGCTCATTGCCCGGAGAGCAACCTGAAGCTGGGCTCAGGGATCGCGCCCATTGCGGCATTGCTTGAGCGAGGCATCAACGTTTGCCTGGGCACCGATGGCCCGGCCTCTAACAACGATTTTAATCTGCTGGGAGAGATGCGCACTGCAGCCCTGCTTCAGAAGGGGTACCGCATGGACCCCCGGGTGCTGACGACCGGAGACGTACTCGCCATGGCAACGTGCAATGGGGCCAAGGCCTATGGGCTGGAGACCACGCTGGGATCACTCGAGCCAGGGAAGAAGGCCGACATTGTGATCCTCGATTTCCAGCAGGCGAATCTGACACCGCGGCATGACATATGCGCAGGTATCATTTACTCGGCAGGGCGCGACAGTGTGGATACCGTGCTTGTTGGCGGCCAGATTATGGTTGAGCAGAGAGCGCTGGTCGCGTTCGACGAAGGACCTGTGCTTGCCGAGGTTGCCGAGATCGCCCGCCGCTTTGTCTAGGGGTGAGGCCTGGCCCTAGACAATCCCCGGCTGCGGCCTACCAGTCCAAAGCAAATAGTCCGCCAGGGCGCCGGGGCCGGGAAAGATAATATCGGCCCCGGCCCGCATCAATTCCTCTTGGCGGCCGAAACCGCAAAGCAGCCCGGCGGTCTGGGCTCCCGCCCGTCGTCCTGAAAGGATATCAACGGTGGTATCGCCAACCATGAGCAGGGCGTGGGCTGGACATCCCAATTGCGCCGAGGCCCACAGGATGGGGCCAGGGTGAGGCTTGGCTCGACGAGCGCTTCTCGCTGTGGCAATGCATGCAAAGTGCTTTGCCAACGCGTGTGAGCGCAGGATGTCCAAGGCGCTGCTCTGCTCGCGGGCTGTGACCACCGCTAGCGGATAATGACGCGCAAGCCGCTCCAGGGCGGATCGGGCGCCGGGGATAAGACGGGCGCGAGCAGGGGGCGAGACGCCGCGCAACCGGTGCAAGGCGTCCATGCCTGGCCCGAGAATCTGGTCCAGGTGCAGCCAGTCCATCCATGTGACCAGGGTGTTGATGGGTGACTCGGCCGCCATAACCAGCCGGCGGGCCAGGTGCTGAGGGTCGCTGCCGCGGAGCAGCCGGCCAAGACGGGCGAGCCAACCGGCCAGCCGCTCAACATAGGCGTCATCTGTGTCGACGAGAGACCCATCGATATCGAAGCAGATGGCCTGGATACGGGTGATGTCGAGGCCCATCGCCAAGTCAAGGCCGCAAAGGGAGAGCCATCAGTTGCTGCATCAACTCGAGAGACTCGTGATTGGGGGCCTGGATCCACAGTGTTTGATTTGATTCGCGTCGGAAGACAATCTCCCCTTGCTCTCCGCTCCAAATGGCCTGGGCGGAAGTGCGCAGTTCAGGCTCTCCATAGCGGCTTTCGCCATAGTCCAGGAAGGCGGCAGCGAATTCATGGGCATCGCGCATTGTATCCCATTGCACAACCAGCGCGAACGCAACCGCGCCCAAGTCGCCTTCTCGATAGGACAGGAGCAGGTCGCCGCCCCATCCCTCGGCGGCCAGAGAGACCTGTTCGGGGTCCAGGTGCTTGCCCAGAACCATGCGCAGGGCCCACTCGCCGAGCGGCTCCTCTGAAATGATTCGCCAGTTTGAGGTCGGTGCGGTGTGGGCCGCGAGCGGAGGCAGTGCCGCAGGTAGATCATGCGGGTACCGCTCAGGATGGAGGATATGTTCGCTCGAGCGCGGAGGGTCTAGGAAAGCCTGGTCGACGGCCTCCCAGCCACCCTTAAGGTATTGAGACCGGACGAATGAGAGGCCACCCAGGTAGGGAAAGGTCAGCTCTTCCTGGATGTATTCCGGAGCAGCCTGATAGACAGGCATCTCGAAGGCCGTGAAAAACTCTTGCAGCCCGGATAGGGTATCCATATCCGCATAGATCCGCAGCCATTGCTCCTGTAGCAAGGACGCATCCCCTTCGAGCAGCGCCTGGAGGGCCATACATCGGTCGTCCTGTCCTTCGCAAGCCTGGTCGGTGTAGGCCAGGCCTGCTTGAATATCGAAGTGCTGATCTTGCAATGCGTGGACGAACTCGTGTACGTAGGTAAATCGCTCGATGGCGCCGAAGGATGAGCCACATACCAAGAGCATCTCCTCGGCTTCGGGGTCATAGAAGCCGGCCACCTGCTCGGTCAGCAGATCGGCGTAGAGCGCCCAGAGATCGATCTCATCCTCCAGCAATCCGAGTGCGGCAAGCAGGGCCGCATCATCGGCGGCCTCCTGCTCCGTGTAATCTGAGAGCAGGTCCTGCGCGATGCGGAGCCGGAGATCCTCCTGGGAGAGGAGCCTGCGGGCAACGCGGCGAGTTGGGAAGAGGCCGCGCAATTGGCTGACCTGCGTCTCGATCTCCTCCAGAGATTTCCGCGCCTCCGCGTCGAGCGGGGGACAGACCGGCGACGGAGAGGGCCGCGGCGTTCCGGAGGGGATTGGCGTCGCCATGGCGGAAGGCAGAGTTGTGGTTGGGGTCACGGTCGCCGGGATGGATGGGGCGCCGCCCGGCCGACAGGCAGCGAGATGCATGCCCAACACGGTGAGGAACCCAAGGATG
>Ga0164310_10001515_pt1 | contig 13197 bp, 13 predicted proteins | sample GuaBasSedimGuay1_FD_121795 | JGI IMG/M metagenome (GOLD analysis project Ga0164310, IMG submission 121795) | Subseafloor sediment microbial communities from Guaymas Basin, Gulf of California, Mexico - Guay1, Core 4569-9, 0-3 cm | ecosystem: Environmental > Aquatic > Marine > Hydrothermal vents... | reverse complement strand
TGAATATTCCGGATATGAACTACAGCCTGGTTCTTGTGGATGATTCCTTTTTTGGAACAGCCCTTGGTAACTACTACTACTTTGAATTAAATCAGACTTCGCGAAATTACATTCCTGTAGTATCCTTGTCAATAACAAAAAGACTCGGGTACAGATTTAAGGTGGATTTTGACGGGATTGGAATGTTAAACTTTCCTATATGGGGTGGAATAGGTGAGTTAGGTATTGTTACCTCCTTTTATAAGAGAAGATTAGGAATTGATTTTGGAGTCTATGGTGGTATACTTTATATGTCTACCTTTAAGGAAAGGATCTATCAGGAGGGTATTTTACCATCAATCAGTATTGAAGGAACGGAGATTGATTATGATCAGGACCCTTATGCATCTATTTATGGTATGGGGATCGGGCTTAAGGGAAGCGCGGGTATAGAAATCTTTGTTGGAAGAAACAGTTCGGTAAGAGCAGATGTTTCCTACAGATTATACACTTCAATAAAAAATTGGATGATACATATTGAAGAGACTTCAGGAGATGTTATGGAGTCTGTTACAATTGGTAGTGACAGCGACAATATATTCCCATATTATGGGAGTATGAAGATGGTGAATATAAATGGACTTGACATTTCGATAGGTTATAATCTCAGGTTTTAAAATAAGAGGAGATGAATAAAACAAAGGTTCGGAGGTGCAATATGAATAAGAGAAAAATCATAAATAGATTACCAAGCATCAGGTTAGCTCTAATATGTTTTGCACTATTTGTAATGGTATTTGCGCTTATTGTATCAGGTTGTGCAAAAAAGAGTGTAAAGCTGGGGGAAGAAAAGGGGGCACAGATTGTAGTAGCTAATGGTGTTGGAAAAGCTAAAAAGTTTGCCCTTGCAAGGGATGAGGCAATCAGGGATGCTCTGAAAAAGGTTGTAGTCGGAATAATAGGGGAGGAGAACGAAAAAAGTAATCAAAAGAAGCTAAATAGTTATGTTTACAGCATAAGTGAGAGTTTTGCTGTATCTTACGATATTACAGACAAGGTAAAAACTCCAGAAGGAACGGTAGTTTATGTTAAAGTTAAGTTTGATAAGAGTAAAATTGTAGATAGCCTTAAAACTTTAAATATAGAGATTCCCCGGAAGAAGCAGCCAAAGGATTACTCGAAGTCTCCCTATGCAAAAATAATAAATGAAGCAATAGATAATTTAACCTACCTTGTGTATTTTGAACCAGAGGACAGAAAGATTGATGATGAGTATGCAAGACTTTGTGTTAATAGGGTTAATAACTACCTGGCAAATAAGGGTTATGAATATATTGACCTTGACAGGATAAATGAGATTAAGGATGAATATTTAAAGATTTACAAGGAAACACAGGGCTCTGTAAGTGTTGTACAGCTTATAGCACAGGCTTTAAATGCAGATATTTATATTGTTGTTGATGGCGATGTAGAGTATCTAGGAAAAGAGGGAGGCGTATATTTTGCATCGGCATCCATTAGCCTTAAAGCATTTGAAAGTGCAACGGGGAGGGGGCTTGGTACTGAAACGGGATATTCTGGGAAACTGGGTTTGCCCAGCGGTAAAGAAGCAGCTATGAGAAAGTGTGTGGAAGTAGCTGTTGAAAAAGCAATCGAACCAGTGATTAATCTTAGTCGTGAGTATATGCTTAAGGCTTTTGAAAAAGGAATAAGGTACGAAGTAGTTGTTCAAGGAGTGAGCGATTACAGGCTCTTAAGAAGTTTTGTTGAGGCGGTTCAGAATACTAAAAACTTCAGGAGCATTAAAGAAGTATCGGTAGCTCCGGGACAGGCAAAGTACTATGTGTATTATATGGGAAGGAAGAATGAGCTTATTGATGAGATCCTAAACAACCTGCAGGGAGAAGAGGGGTTTGAAAACCTCAATGTGCTTATGTCAAGAGGGAATGCAATACTTTTGAGTATTGAAGAATAGCACGGTGGATAATGGAGAAATCAATATTTGAAAATACCTTAGATTAATAATACTGACAAATGGTACTGATATATCACCTTATTAACAGGGTATAATAAAGGTAAAAGCAGGTGAGAGAACAGATACAGCAAAGAGTTGTACAATGGCATTTAACAAAATTGAAAGATTATTAAAAATCGGAGGGATTAAAATGACAATAAAAAATTATAAACCAGTAGTTATATTCCTGGTTCTTTTTTTGGGTGTTCTACTGATGAGTTCTTGTGCAGAAAAAAGCCTGGTTAAGATTAAATCTCCTAAAAAGGCAAAAATAGGAGAGGAGTTTGTAGTTCAGAAGAGTTCAAATAGGACACCCCGCTGGATTAATGAACCTGAGTTTCAAATAGTAAAGATTAAAGGTGAAAAGTATATTGTTGTAAAGGTTGATGTTTCAGCTAAAGATAGACGTGCTGCTGAGAGGCTTGCCGAGGGGGAATTAAGAAAAAGAGTAGCAGAGGGTATAAAAACACTTGTTGAATCGCAGTTTAGCGAAGCCATGAGTGGTACCCAGGAGAGCTATTCTGAAAGCTTTCAAAGCTATGTAGCCACAGTTGCCAGGAACATCCCTGTAGTGGGACTTATTGTGACTGACACATACTGGGAAAAAATTGAAAGGGTAAAATCAAAGAACGAAGTAGAGTACTATTACAGAATCGTAAAAAGGGCAAGAATGCCCTATAAAAATTATGTAGAATCAAGAGATAAAGCTATGCAGGATGTTATTGCAGCTATCCAAAATGAGGCTGATAGAGCTGCTCTGGAAAAATTGATTGAGAAAATCCAGAATGGAGAGAATGAATAATGAGCAATAAGAGGGGATGGATAACTTTCTGTATACCTGTACTCCTGTTTATTGCCGCAATGATTGTTAATGGCTGTGCTCATGGGAGGGCAAGGAGGGGAGTTTCCACCAAACTTGTTTATGCATCTGCAAAGAAGATCCCCGTGTGGATAACAGAAATTCCGGAGGATAAAGAATATTACTATTTTGTTGGCTCCAGTGGTGAGGCTTCTTCTCTGGACGAGGGTAAGAAGCAGGCGGTTAATGATGCTCTAAAACAGGTAGTCGAAACTATTGGTGTGAAGGTTACGACCGAATCAAGCCAGGAGGAAAAGTACTACGCAGAGGAGTACCAGCTTAATGTATCCAGTAAACTGCTCCAGAAAGGAGAGGCAAAGCTTCAAGGAGCAGAACTGAAAAAGGCATACTATGAAAAGTATGAAAGACCCGATGGTTCTGTGTTTTTTAGAGTTTGGGTTTTAGTTAAATACAGCAAGCAGGAAATAGCCAGAGAGCAGAAAAGATTAAAAACTGTGCTTGAGCTCAGGTATGGAGAGGTAAAGCGATATGAAGACGAGGCTGCTAAATTTGAGAAGACACATAATTATTACCGGGCTATACAATTTTATGTGGATGCAGCCCTATCTGCATTAAAAATCGAAGATGGAGATCTGTTTTTTGACAGAAATCTAAACAGGGCTTCAATTTTGTTGTCCAAAATATCCGTGAAGAAGTACGGTGAAGATCAGATTGGATTTGTGGGTAAACCACTTGAAAAGCCTCTCAGATTATACGTTTATACATTGGATTGTAAAAAGGAGTATCCTCAAAAAAATGTCCCCGTTAAGTTTTTGTATAGAATCCCAAGATCAAAATTGACGGGTTATAAATATATAATTTACAATAGGAAGACTGATAGTAATGGTTATGCGGACCTAAAAATTGATAAAGTGTATGAAGTGAGTGATAGGAATCTTGTTGAAGCAAGGCTTGATTTTAGTAGTGAGATTAGAAAGCTTTCCTCAGTCCCATCGAAATACAGAGTAAAGGTGTCTCAATTTAGAACTCTTGCAAATAGTATGAAAAGGGTTTTTATATTTAAATCAGATACGAAGGCTCGCTATGTAAAAACAGCAATCTATATAATTCAGGTGGATAAGGATAATACTCTCTTTTCCAAGCCTGTGGTAGCACCGGAGATATACAGTGTACTTTACCAGAAGCGATTTAATGTAAAGCTTCTGGATATACCACCAAGTACCATTTTTGGTAAAAATAAGGATTTTATCTGGGGGGAGCTGGTTAAGGCATCCGGTAAGTCTGTAAAAAGGATACTATTTGGTTATGTAAAGATTATAAGCTATGAAGAAATCTCTGGTTTTTATGTAACACAGGCCATTATTGATGTTAATCTTTACGATAAAGAGAGTTCCAATATAATTTTTAGCTGGAAGTTCGAGAGGAGCGGAACAGGCTCCACCAGGGAAGAGGCTAAAGTATCTGTTTTTACAGAAATTGGCCGATCGCTGGGTGAGGTTGTGTCAAGAACTATGCCGTAAAAATCAAATTAATTAAAAAGAATCAATTGTTAAAGAGAATCTACTATGGATATCTCTTTTTCGAGCTCGTCAAGTGCTCTATTCATAAATTCGATTCTTTCCTGGGAGAATTTTTTGGCGGTCTCAAGAATCAGATGTTTTTCCGCCCTGTTTTTATATTCCCGTATTAATTTTAGAACTTCGTCCATTGTTTTGGCACCTCTCCAGAAAAAGGCACCTATGGCAAGCCTTGTTATACCAATCATACCGAGTGAATCGAGGATATCCGCATCGTGAAGCATTTTACCTTCAATGGTTGATGGATTCCCCTCTGGTATATGGTTTAGGATTGCATCCTTCACCTTTTTTATTTTATCCGGTTCAAATCCTACTTCATGCAGGATTGCTTCCGCCTTTTCTGCTGATTGTAGCTGATGTGGTTCCGCAAGAATCACATCATGCAGATAGGTAGCAGCATACAGGACTTCATCATCGTAGTCATCCGCAAGCTTTTTGGCTATATGGTAGACCCTGTTAATGTGATCTACACCACGAGCTAACCTGCCAGCACACATATCTTTACAGTATTGGAAGATTATCTTTCTCAACTATTTCCTCCCGAATTTTTATAATATATTTAAAGTTTAATTGTAAATACCAAACTATTTATAACTGAACATTTAGATCCCTGCGAAAGCAGGGATCTTATTAACCTTCATTGCAAGATGCTGAGTCAAGCCAAGCCCTGGATGACGAATAGGCCCATTAATGATTTAAATTTTGATTGTAAGTTTACTTACCTATTATTTTATTAATTTAAACAATATATTTATCTTGAATGTAAATTGTACCCCTAATATATTGAGTGTTTAAAAAAGGGTCAAATTATGTTTTTATAATGTAGTTAGGAGAATTAATATGAAGATCTACGACACAATGGTTAAGGGGAAGGTTGATTTTATTCCTCTGAATGATAATAAAGTAGGGATATATCTATGCGGGCCAACGGTTTATGATTATGGGCATCTGGGCCATGGCAGGTCAGCAATTGTTTTTGATATGTTTAGGCGTTATTTAATCTACAAAGGGTATGATGTTACATTTGTTAGAAATTGGACTGATATTGATGATAAAACTATTGATAGGGCTAATAAGGAGGGAATATCCGTTAAAGAACTTACAGAGAGGTTTATCCAAATCTATAAGGAGGATTATTCAAGATTAAATATCCTTGAACCTGATTATGACCCTAAACCTACTGAGCATATCCCTGAAATTATCGGTCTGATAGAGAGACTTTTCGCAAATGGCCATGCCTATAATCTTGATGACGGTGTTTACTATGATATTAGCACATTCCCTGAATATGGAAAGTTAAGCGGTCAATCACTTGAGGAGCTTAAAGCAGGAGCAAGGATAGAGGTTTCTGATAAGAAGAAAAATCCTGGAGATTTTGCACTGTGGAAGTTTGAAAAACCGGGTGAACCTTCATGGGATAGCCCCTGGGGTCGAGGAAGGCCAGGATGGCATATCGAATGCTCTGCGATGAGTGTCAAGTATCTGGGGGAGGAATTTGACGTACACTGCGGAGGGCAGGATTTAATCTTTCCTCATCATGAGGATGAAATTGCCCAATCAAGGGGAGCAGGGTATAGATTTGCAAATCACTGGATGCATAATGGTTTTCTAAATATTGATAATGAAAAGATGAGTAAGTCACTGGGTAACTTTTTTACCCTGCGGGAGATATTTGAGAAATACTCACCAAGGGTTGTAAGATACTTCTTACTGTCGGCGCATTACAAAGCTCCTCTTAACTACAGTGAGGAATCGCTAAAGCAGGCTGGAGGAGCTCTTTCCAGATACGATGATTTTATATTGAGATTGAATGATATTATGGAAAAGAGTGGAAAGAGGAAGGAAAATCCCAAAAAACAGGTTTCTGAAATTATTTCAAAGACGGTAAATTCCTTTGAAGAGGGAATGGATGATGATCTTAACATTTCAAAGGCACTTGCAGCTATATCGGAGCTCGTAAAAGAGATTAATATCCTTATTGATCATTCCTCTGTAAGCTATGCTGATGCTGAATCTGTGACTGATTTCATGAAATCAATAGATTCTGTTCTTGGTATTTTTAAATTTGATAAGGAACTTCTACCAGAAGAAATTGAAAGACTGATTGAGGAGCGGGCTAAAGCGAGAAAGGAAAAGGATTTTAAAAAGGCTGATGAAATTAGAGCAAAGTTGTTGGAAATGGGAATAGTCCTTGAGGATACAAAAGATGGGACACGCTGGAAAAGGATAAAGTAAAGGAATTGAATAAATTTTTATTTAACTTGGCTTAATGCAAAGGTTTTTTTAAGCTTGTGTTGTTTTCTCATTCATTATCAAAAGGAGTTCCCTGGTAAAAAAGGCTGCTGTTGTTTCAGAAATACCTGAAGGATCACATGGCGGACAGAGCTCTACGATATCAAATCCAACTATGTTGAGTTTTGAGAGTTTCAAAATCGCTTGCAGGAGCTCTTTAGTGGAAACTCCTGCAGGTTCTGGAGCGCCGGTTCCCGGGATAAAAGACGGGTCAAGTACATCCAAATCAAAAGTAATATAAACAGGTATAGAATTATCTATCATAGCGCTTATTTCTTTCAACCTATTAATCCCATCATTAAAAGGGTAAAAATTTTTTAATTTTTTAAGACTATTAAAGCTATCCCTTAAACCGGATCTAATTCCAAACCCGTAGTAGTTGTTGACATCAATAACTTCAAGTATTCGTTTTATTACAGATGCATGGGAGTATTTACTCCCTCCATAGCTTTCTCTCATATCTGCGTGGGCATCAAGATGAATGAGCTTTAATTCAGGATATCTTTCAACTAAGGCTTTTACAATGGGGAATGTAATTGAATGTTCACCTCCGAGTGTACAAACCAATTTGCCTCGAGATAAAACCTCCTTATAAAAGTTATAAATTTCATCCATAGTTTTTTCCGGCGATGAAAAGGAAATATCCATGTTGCCTGAATCATAGATCTTAAAATCAGAAAGATCTGCGTTTAGATAGGGTGAGTAGCTTTCAAGCCCCTGGGAAGCATGCCTTATTGCATCAGGAGCAAAGCGAGCCCCGGGTTTAAAGGAGGCAGTACCATCGAATGGAATGCCGATCAACCAGGAATCTGCTTCCGGGGTTCCTGTAGCCTCTAAAAACTTTAATGGGGTTGAATTATTCATCTATAATTTCTTTTACAAAGTTTGGTAGAGTGAAAATCGATTTTCCGAGTTCCCTGTTGTAATATCTTAGACCCTCAGGCAAATAGCTGTTTTTAATCTCCGATTTTAGAGGATCAACCCAATTGGATGCAAATGCAAAGCTCCATGTCCCAAAAGGATAGGTTGGGATATGCCCAAGATACATGCTTACATAATTGAATGATTTTCTAAGATTTTTATATATTTGTCGTATAGGATTTAGGTATTCCTTATCAAATGGTGATTCAGTCTGAGCTGTAAGAATACCCCCTGTTTTTAAAATCTTTGAACAGTTGTTATAGAACTCTTCGGTGAACAGTACTTCGCCTGGCCCTACAGGGTCGGTCGAATCTATCACTATAAGGTCGTAGCTTTCGGTTCTATTCTTAACAAACTTTGCTCCATCTTCATAGTGGAGATTTAATCTAGGATCCTTAAAGGATACCGATAAATTTTTAAAGTAGAGCTTTGATACCTCGCATACTTCTCTGTCTATCTCTATCATATCGATTTTCTTTATTGAAGGATATTTTAAAAGTTCTCTCGCTGTTCCCCCATCACCACCTCCGATAATCAATGCCTTTTCAGGATTTTGAAGAAACTGAGCGGGAACATGGGTAAGATTTTCATGATAGACAAACTCATCAAACTCCGTAAGCATTATATAGCCATCAATTACCATTAAATTTCCGTAATAGTGGGTTTCAAACACATCGATTGTTTGAAACTCAGAGACTCGATGGTCAAGCTGCCTCTTTATTTTAATCGTAATCCCTGATGTTTTGTTTGTATATTCTGTGAACCAGAGTTCCATTTACCTATCCTTTTCTGTTTTTTCTCTGTACCATAGAGCTGCAGCAGCAAAGGCACCACCCTTTTTCATTACTCTATGTTCAATTCCTTCTATTATTATTTCCTTAATAGGGAAACCCCTGATATTAAATCCTTCGACAGCCATATTATAGGCTTTTTTACCAATTTTCTCAAGTGAACCATAACCACTGTGTTCCATAATTAATCCGGGAAGGGATGGATCTTCTGGAATTGCAACAGCAATCGCTGCTGATATAAGGCTTCCCGGTTTTTCAGAGTAAATGAAGGAGTAAGCAATCGGTAGAAGTGAACCTTCAGGTACCTTTACTCCAGAAACTTTTATACATCCCGGAGGAATAATGCTACTCATCTTTAATAGATTTGTGTTGCCTATGCCTGCTTTTAAGAGGCAATTGTCAAATACATTTAACTCTGATCCGCCCTCCGATTCGCCCTTAACCAGGAAAAATATATCAGGGGTTTCTATCATTATTTTCTCTCCGTTTTTTATACTACAACCTTGTGATTTAGCTTTCCTTCGATCTTAAACATGCCTCTTTTTAGTTCCATAGTAGAGCTGTTCTTTGATTTTAAACTCTCTTTTAGATAATCATGAATAACCCAGGGGTCGATGGTTTCTCCACATGTAAATATATCTACAGCAGCATAACCGTATTCAGGCCATGTGTGGATGGAAACATGAGATTCTGCTATTACAACCACTCCAGAGACACCGAATGGAGAGAAGGTATGAAAGGTACTAGTAACAATTGTTGCCCCTGATTTTCCAACAGCTTCATTTAGATATTTATCTATGAGCTCTCGATTGTTTAAAACATCAGTATTACAATCATAGAACTCTACCAGGATTTGTCTGCCCAGTGCTTGCATTTTCTTCTCCTTTTGACTGTTTATCTATTAACAAAAGCATTGGGTAAAAATTAAAGTATTTAGTAAGATTATTGTAAGTGGTGTAAGAATTAACAGAAGGAAATACTCAAAGATTGGGTAAAAGCTGACACTTTTACCAACATATCCTCCCTATCCTGGTATAGTATGTATGATGTATCTTTATGAAGTATTATCCGAATAGGAATAACCATTTTTTTCTCTCTTAAAATTCTTGCTAAAAGTAATATATATAAGATTTTTCTAAAATCAAGAAATTTTGTGAATCACACAAGTTATGATCCTCTTGATTAAACGTTCGAGAGTATTGAATACATTAATAGTCTACTGCTTTTCGATTGGAATGACATTTACACCAGGACTCACATTTAGATTAAGAGGTTTTAATTATAGTGTTATTAAATAAAAACTTATTTGAGAAATATGATTGTTAAATATATAGGTTTTATATATTATTTAAGTATCGCAATCCGTGAAAATGTACTATAATTTTGTGTAAGGAGATAAACAATGAATGAACCGAATTATAAAGCTGAATTGGTTGGTGTTTTTGGTCATCCTGTTTCTGAAAATCCCACAATTGTTATGCAGGAAGCAGCTTTTAAGGAGAAAGGTTTAAACTGGAGATACTTAACAATAGAGGTATACCCTGAAGATCTTGAGGATGCTATTAAAGGGCTTAAAGCTTTTAATATGAGAGGAATAAACCTTACAATACCTCATAAAGTTGAGGTTTTAAAATACCTCGACGAACTTTCGGAAAGTGCTAAGATAATTGGTGCTGTAAATACTGTGGTGAACAACAATAAAAGATTGTTTGGTGAAAATACAGATGGGAAAGGGTTTTTAAAGGCCCTTGTAGATGATGGAGGAGTAGATCCACTTGATAAGAATGCTGTAATTTTTGGAGCTGGAGGAGCTGCAAGAGCTATAGCTGTGGAGCTTATATTTGCCGGGTTAAATAAACTAATTATTATAAACAGAACTGAAAAAAGGGGATTGGAGCTTGTTAACCATCTTAAAGATAAAACCTCAATGGATGTTGAATTTTCTAAATGGGATACCCCTTTTAGCATTCCAGAAAATTTCGATATTGTTGTAAATGCGACTTCAATTGGGCTTTATCCAAATATTAATGAAAAGCCTGATATCAATTATGATAGCATAAAAAGTAGCATGGTTGTGTGTGATGTAATTCCAAATCCACCCAGGACTAAATTTCTGGAAGAGGCAGGTAAGAGAGGTGCGAAGACGATTGATGGGCTTGGTATGCTGGTATACCAAGGAGCTATAGGGTTTAAAATGTGGACTGGGGTGGATGCTCCTGTTAATGTAATGAAAGAAGCGCTTAAGAGAGAGTTCGGGGCCTAGTTTTCTAAAACCTTTTTAATCTCTTTTTTAACAATTTTACTTGTTTCTCTTTTGTAAAGTTTTGAAAGATAAATCTGTGCATCTTCTTTATCAATTTTTGCAAGTGCCCAGACTGTATAGGCTCTGATAATTTCATTTTCATGGGTGAGTAGTGTATAAAGATAATTTTTAGCTTTTGTACAATTTAAATTTCCGATGGCAAGGATCGCATTTTTTATAATTGCAAGCCTATCCCTGGTTCCAATTTGATTATCTGAAAAAGCTCTATCCCAATCTTTTTCTTTCATTGTAAGGATATCTATAAGATCATAACCATTACCGACAAACCCAATTTGGTGTTTTTCAGCAATAGGTTTTAAGTTTTGATTGTAGGGACAAACATCGAGGCAAGTGCTGCATCCATAAAGTCTGTTTCCCCAAACTTCCCGAATCTTATCATCTACGAGGATGAGATTTTCTGATATAAACTGAATACACCGATTAACATCCAATACTCCACTCTCGATTATGGCAGAAGTTGGGCATTTCTCAATACATCTTGTGCAGTTACCACATATTGAAAAATCAGGTGGAGATAAATCATATTTTTGATCAAAGTTTATCTCAAGGTCGGTTAAAAGTTCTCCTATTACAAAATAGCTTCCGAAATCGGGATTGATAAGTACGCTGTTTCTACCGATTTTTCCAAGTCCGCTGAAGTTAAATAAAACCTTTTCTGGAATTGATGTGTAGTTTGATAGAGCTTTGTACTTTATTTTAATATTCAATCTTTTTTCCAGAAAAGATGCAGTTTCTCTCAATCTATTTATCAAATATTGATAGTTATTTCTTTGAGTATACTTTGCTATTTTACCAAAACATTCGGGTTTTTTTGAACTGTTGTTCTCATCTGTATAGTAGTATTTCGCGGCTAAGAATATGCTTTTTACCCACTTTTTATAATTTTTATAGCCATAGGCAAACTCGGTTTTTTCTTTACTCCAGTGGTAAATATCTGGTATTAACCCTTTTTCAATTCGAGTAATGGTGTTCGTCAGAGCTTTTTTAAGATCTACTACAGGAATTACAGTAAAGGCATCAAGACCTTCTATATTTTCTTTGACAATCCTGATTTTTTTCGAAGCATCAAACAATTTTTTGCCCTGATTAATAAAATTTTATTAAATCCTGAAATAAATATATCAATTCTCCTGATTAAATGGCCATCTTTAATAAGATTAATATAATGAATACAACAATTGTCATTATATTTGTTACCAGCATGGATTTTCCTGGGTTTGTTCCAAGCCCGATTGGAAAGGAGTATCCTGAAGTTGAAATGTATATATATATATATAGGCTAGAAAAGTAAAGCCCCTCATCGCCAAATAATAGATAACAGATAAATCCTCCGAGGGTAACTCCAGTATTTGAGAATAGTGCAGAAGCTATAAAGCTACCCTTCTCGTTTTATGCCCTAATTTTAGAAGATCTTTTTAATATTTTCTTCAAATGGAGGATGAATTATTCCCTTTTCAGTAATTATACCAGTGATATATCTAGCTGGTGTTACATCAAATGCCGGATTATAGACCTTTATATTGGAAGGAGCGGTCTGTTTACCAAAACCCCTGATAACTTCATCCGGATTTCTTTCTTCAATTGGAATGTCTTCCCCTGAACTTTTGTTGAGATCTATTGTTGATAGGGGAGCTGCTATATAGAAGGGAACATTAAACTCAGAGGATAGAATTGCAAGGGCCAGAGTGCCAATTTTATTTGCCGTATCTCCGTTTGCTGCAATTCTATCAGCACCAACTATAGCAAGATTAACCTTGCCCTGATACATTACAAAAGCAGCCATATTATCAGTGATTAAAGTTGCGGGAATTTTAGCTTCTACTAACTCGAATGCCGTAATTCTTGCTCCCTGAAGAAGTGGCCTTGTTTCATCGACCCATACATGTATATTGTAGCCAAGCTCTTTAGCCCTATACATTGGCGCGAGAGCAGTCCCGTACATTGCTGTAGCAAGCCCGCCTGCATTACAATGGGTGATTAGAGAATCTCCATCTTTTATTAGCCTTACACCATGGCACCCGATAGCCCTGCATACATTATTGTCCTCTTCAATCATTAGATTTGCTTCTTCAAAAATTATATCTTTCAACTCCTCTGGTTTTAGTTCCAAATTCTTATTTACCAGGTTTTTTATTCTATCAATAGCCCAAAAAAGGTTAACCGCAGTAGGTCTTGAAGTTGCAAGATAATCACATACATCATTAAATCGCTTTAAAAACTTTTTAATCTCATCGCCTTTAAAATCTTTAATACCAAGCCATATCCCAAAGGCAGCTGCAATTCCAATAGCAGGTGCCCCACGTATTCTTAGCTTTTTTATCGCTTCCCACATTTCTTTTTCATCCTTAATCTGGATGTATTTTTTTTCCAGGGGAAGGAGTGTTTGATCCAGAATAAAAACCTTCCTGTCTTTACTGTAGATTGTAGGTATTGGCATATTTCTATCCTTAATATAATATTTTAACTTGATGTTTTAACAC
>Ga0164310_10001514_pt1 | contig 13201 bp, 12 predicted proteins | sample GuaBasSedimGuay1_FD_121795 | JGI IMG/M metagenome (GOLD analysis project Ga0164310, IMG submission 121795) | Subseafloor sediment microbial communities from Guaymas Basin, Gulf of California, Mexico - Guay1, Core 4569-9, 0-3 cm | ecosystem: Environmental > Aquatic > Marine > Hydrothermal vents... | reverse complement strand
GTTCCCCTCAATCACGTCTGAGGTCGCTTTTATCACAATACCTATTGCCACTACCATGAAAAAATAGCCGATGAGGGGCAAACCATATCGGGCCGCGTAGGCTTCTACAATTCCTGTTGAACCAGGTAATCCGAGATTCGTCATCGCGTATGAGTAGCCTAGCAAGTGAATCAACTCGTAAACGGAGAGCAGTGCCCCGTAGGGAATCACGGTGGCTGCGAAGATTCTCTTCCATATCTTTAGCCCCGTAGAAATGGTTTCTCCTGCGGTTGAGGGAATATATCTCAATGGCTCAGGGCGCCATCTCCACTCCGCGAAACCCACAAACGCCAGAAATACTCCCAATGCTAGGAGCGAATAACCGAGAGCAACCAGAGGGTTAGAACAGACACTAAGAGTCCACTGTCTACTCTGCCCAACCACAAAGACAGGTGTACCGCCCGAATTCTCAACAACCAACGCCACGTACGCAAACGCCGAGGGGTTCGAGTAGAGATCAGTGAAATAAGACGCGAAAACAACGTTCTTCATCTCAACCAGAGGAGCCCCGTAGAATTCCCAAACCCCTCTAATCGAGACGTTCACAGGCCCTTCAGAGGCTAGAAAGCCCCCAAGATAGTTGAGTGATGACCTAGGATTCGAAAAAACTTGTACAACCTCCGCCCCTGGAGGAACCCATAAGACAAAGGCATCGCCAACATAGAAAGTGTACCAAGAGGCGGGATACCCCAATCCAGTCTGCAACGCGGTATAATCCCTCGCAGGATAATTATCAGAGAAAAGCACCTGTCCCGGAAGCGCTACAACGATGCCCAAACCAACAAACAAAACCAGAATCCCCAAACCAACCAGCAGGGCAGTCGACAACCTCAAAACCGAATCCTCCCTTTCCTTGCCCTATACTTGAAGAATCTTTCTAATAAAATTATCCACGAAACAAGACGAAGGTAACTCCTCAACAAGAGTCATCCGCTCCAAACCAGGGGGGGAGAATTCCAAAAATGCATGCGACTCTTGAAACTAACCACTCGCTGGAGAATTTTTAAAACGAAAACCACCCTACTAAATCTCTCGGACACCACACAGAAAGCGAAGCGAGGCATCAAATTGAAGACTAAACTGGTCGTGTTCGACGCGGACGACACGCTCTGGAATGTCAGTAAACGCTATGCATCCTTACTTAAACCACCCCTCAAACCCACGGGAACCGACACACTCCGCGACTCAGAAGGCTCAACAGTCAGGTTACTTCCCGGCGTACGAAAAGTCCTAAAAGAGCTAAAAGAAAGGGGCATCCTAATATCCAGTAGCAAGCCTGAACAGCCCCGAACCCAACATGGTGCTGGAGTGTCTCAAGCTATTCCAACTCGATCATTACTTTATTCACCCTCAAGTTAACCATAAAGGGAAAAACAGAAACATAAAAACAATACTAAAACTGCTCAGAGAAAAGAATGGAATCCAAATAGATTTCCCCGAGGTAGTCTTCATCGACGATCAGAAACTAAACATAAAAAGTGTGAGGAAAGGATGTCCTAGAATAAAAGCTATACACTTGGATACAGATATAGCGAACATAACTCAAATTCTCAACCTGCTTTAAAGACCAACCAACACAACATAACGCTACGCTAATCCACTCTCCCTTTTACTCTCCCTAATTGACAAAATCCACGAATCGCTATGTAAGTCCTGAAAAAACTTATAAACCGCCAATTGGTGATACCAAATGTAAATTAACAATTGTAAATAAAAACAAGAAGTAGGGACAAAACAAACCCAAAAAAAGAAATAAAAACATAGAACCCAAAAATAAACAAGCAAATAGGAGGAAAAAACTTGAAACCGACACAATACAGCAAAAAAGTAAAAGAGCACTTCAAAAGCCCAAAAAACGTGGGAGAAATACCCAACCCGGACGGGGTGGGAGTGGTAGGAAATCCCCTATGCGGTGATATGATGCAAATGACCATAAAGGTCACAGATGATGGACGATTAGATGACGTAAAATTCAAGACTTATGGGTGTGGGAGCGCGATTGCTACCAGTAGTATGATTACCGAGATGGCTAAGGGTTTGACTATAGAGGAGGCTTTGAAGATTACTCGTAAGGATGTTGCGGAGGAGTTGGAGGGTTTGCCTCCGATTAAGATGCACTGCAGTAACCTGGCTGCTGATGCTTTGCATGCTGCTATCAAGGATTATTTGGAGAGAAAAGAGATGGGGGAAGTTGTCAGCGAGGCGAAGGCGGAAGGCGACTTTGACTTCGACGTGGTTGTTGTTGGTGGGGGACCCGCTGGTTTGACTGCTGCTATTCAAGTCGCTCGGAAGGGTTTGAGTGTTGCGGTTTTCGAGGGTAAGTCTTGGGTCGGTGTTTTGCCGACTTTGTATCCTAATAAGAGGATCATGAATTTTCCAGGGTTGCCTGAGAATACTTTGGGTAGGGATTTTGTGACTTCCTTGTTGAAGCAGGCCCGAGACTTGGGTGTTGCGTTTAAGAACGAGTTTGTGAGTGAGGTTTCTCCTGATCGGGTTGTTAGGACCGCGATGGGTGAGTATCGTGCTAGGGCTGTGATTATTGCGACTGGCAGTTATCCTTTGTCTCTGGGTATTCCTGGTGAGAAGGAGTTTAGTGATGATGATAAGGGTGTTTGCTACTATGTGACTTATCCGGAGAAGTTTATGGGTAAGCGTGTGCTGGTTTATGGTAATGGTGAGCAGGCTCTGGAGTCTGCCTTGGCTTTGGAGGATGTTGCTGATAAGCTAACCTTTGCTTTTAGGGAGAAGGAGCTTGTTGGTTTGCAGAGGGATGTTAAAGCGGTTAAGCGTTCGGATAAGATTAAGCTTTTGTCCGAGACTGAGCTCGTTAAGATTGAGGGCGAGGACGGTGTGGAGAAGGTTGTTTTACACGATTTGAATGAGGATGAGGATTTCGAGCTTGTGGTCGACCGTGTGGTTCTTGCGGTTGGGATGACTCCGAATACGGAGATTTACAGTAAGCTTGGTGTTGAGGTTGATGATAGGGGATTTATTAAGGTCGATAGGAATCAGAGGACTAGTCTTGAGGGGATTTACGCTGTTGGTGACGTGACGACCGACTTGCAGCTCTTGGTTGTGGCGGTTTCTCAGGGTGCTGTTGCGGGTCATCGGGTTTACGAGTATGTTCAGAAGCAAAAGGGTTTTTAAACCGTAAGATATAAACTCTTTGGGAACGCGCCCCTACTGTCTACCTCCTTCCTTTGCGTCCCTCGACTGGTCTGCGGCGTAGGGCTGAGTGTGGCGGGCGCCTAGGCGTCGAGGGTCTTTGACGTCCAGGGGGCGTGTTTCCTCCTTTCTCTTAGTCTTTACTCCTTATTGAAGGGTTTGTGTTTACAGCTTGGAATGGGTTTTGGAGGTTTTGTTTGTGATGGTTGATTTTTGGGGTTTGGTTGAGGACGCTGTGAGGTTTCATGGACATATTTGTCCTGGTTTGTTGATTGGTGTTAGGATGGGTGTTGCGGGTTTGAATGCTTTGGGTGCTAAGCGGTCCTCTGATGAGGAGCTTTACGTGATTGTTGAGAATGATAGCTGTGCGGTGGATGGTTTGCAGGTTGTTACGGGTGCCACGTTTGGGAAGGGTAACCTTTCCTTCAGGGATTACGGGAAGATGGCGGCTACCTTTTATCTCAGGGATGGGGCGAAGGCTGTTCGGCTTGTTTTCAAGCCTGAGAGTATCGGGAAGATTGGGGGTGAGGATCTGGTGGAAGCTATGTGTGAAGGGGACCCTGAGAGGAAGATGACGGGGTTTGCTGAGATTGCTAGGAGGTTCGGGGATCTGCCTGATGATGAGGTTTTTGACATAAGCAGGGTTGAGATGGATGAGCCGCCAATGGCTGAGATTAGGCAGTCGGTGCGGTGTGAGAAGTGTGGGGAGATGACTATGGAGACAAAGACGGTGGTTAAGGGTGGAAGGCGTTTGTGTATCCCGTGTGCAACTGACACCAACTATTACCGGGTTGTTTAGCTTCTCCTTTCTTCGATAAATGCTGGTTCCTTGGCGTCGGGGATGCAGTCTAGAGCTTTGATGTAGGGTTTGATGTCTAGTACTGGTGTTTCGTTGTACGCGTCAAGACCTTTGACTTCAAGAATGTTGTTTTTCCTGTTTTCTAGTTTTACCGTTGAAAGGCCTATGCAGTTGGGGCGGATGGGGGATCTGGTGGCGAGGACACCCCTGAGTGGCAGGTCTGGTGAGCGTTTGGGGTGTACTTTTAGGGGGTAGGGTGTGTCTGAGAATTTGTGGGTCCAGAAGATCACTATTATGTGTGAAAATTCTTCGATTCCTTGGAGAGCTTCTTCGAGTTCGGGTTTGATGATGATTTTTGCTGTGACTTCTTTCGGATTATACTTGTGTTCGGGGTCTATTATCGATTCGACGTGTCCAATAGGCTCGAAAACGGCTTTTCCATATATGCGTTTTCTTTTGGTCATGGTTCCCCTTTCCCGTGTCTATCCAGTTTGGTTGCGAGTTTTGAAACCAAAGTTATTTATACTAAGCTCTCCTAAAGAGTGTATCTGTGCGTAAAGTGTCTTTGGGGTTTCTGGTTTGGTGAAGCTGTCGAGGCTGATGCTTATCGGTGTTATCCTGTTGGGCTTCGGGCTGATTATCGGCGTGGCGGGTAACTATGCTCCACAGTTTAGGCAGGCGCCGATTAGGGCTCCCATAGTGAATGTGGGTGTGGGGTTGGCCTTTCCAGGGGGGCAAATCGGTGAGGGTTACTATCTCTTTTCTGCGCCCGGAACGGTTCAGGTGCAATTTCCTTCTTATCCGCTTGATGCTTCGCTTTTTGGCTCCCCTTCTGGGAGCAGCGTTTTTATTGGAGGCTACTTTGTTGCGAGCGGGCCAATCAATTTCACCATAACTTCCCTCGTTCCCGGAAGCCCCACGGTGTTCAGGATGGAAAACTGTTACGCGGCGGGGTTTCTCGTGCCGAACCCGTGGTTTCCTTGGTTCTTCAAAATAGAGTGGGAGAACGGTAACAGCGGTCCTTTGCTTGTGGTGGGAAAAACTATTGCGGTGGCTCCGGTCGCACAGGTATTCTCATCGGTGTCCCCTTACCTTTCACTTTCCCTCGGAATAGTCCTCTTGGGTTTAGTGATTTTCGCCTCAGGTTTTCTTGATTCGCTTGAGCGCGAGAAGTCTAAGCCCCGAGTCCCCGGTAACCTTTCTGAGGTGCTTGATTTTTCGTTAACAACTTGGAAAGCGTTATTCCCTAGGGTAACCTTACTCTTCGCCGTTCTGGTCTCTCTACAGATACTTCTTATTTCAATCGCGAGAGGTGTAACCCAGCTTGTGAATTTTGAACTGTTCTCGCCAATCAATCCATTCCATTCCCCACTTCATAGGAATCATCTGCTCCTGCAAATCACGACTTTTAGCATACCGATCATCTACTACTTAGTGATTCTCTTGAGCTTCCTTCTGCCCCTTGTGGCCGAAGGTATGGTCATAAAGTACACTTATGATCACGTAACCCGGGTGGACTCCTCCCTCGGAGAAAGCCTGAGAACCGCGGCAAGGTGTTCTGGAAAACTGTTGGCCGGTTCCCTTGTTCTAGCCATGATTCTGATTGCGGGCCTGGCTGTTTTTGTGGTTCCTGGAATCTACCTAGCTGTAGTCCTATCGCTGGTTTTACAGGTAATAGTAGTGGAGGGAACTGACGTAACCGGAGGTATCACCAGAAGCATTGAATTAACCCATGGAAGAAGGTTGGAAACGTTCAAATTGCTGGCCTTTGGGGGAACAGTGGCGGTTCTAACCATAATTCTGGGCTATCTCCTCGCGTTTAAATTAGCGCCAACGGTGCCGACAATCATCAGCCCCGCAGATTATTTCACCGTGGCTTCTGCATCTTCGCTTGTTAACTCTCTGCCTTCCCTAATAGGATTCGCACTAATAATGGGGACCATAACCGCAACCACACTCCCCCTGTTTAACATTATGGTCACCATCTTATACTACCGTCTAATTGAGGAAAAGAGCGCAGCCCCAAAAAACCCGAGTAGATTAATTAGAACTGAAAAACGATAGAAAATGTCCGTTAAACACAAAAACTGAAACAAGCTAGAAAAACAGGCTCTATAATCGAACCGAATCTTTATCTATGTTTTTTCTTTACCCTGATATTTTTTTCCTGTCTGGAACACGGTGGTTAGTTTGTTGGCAGCAGCTCCGACGTTGGCACGATGTAATATGTGTGTTTTTTGAGGGGGTGTATGTGACTTAGCAGTTGTGAAGGGGGATTTATGGGGGCTTCTTTCCGGGAATCAAGGCTCAAAAAGGGAGATAGACAAACCACCAACAAACCCAAAAAAAGATAAAATACATACTTACTACATCGTGCCCCCGACGTTATCCGAAATGTTTATATAGAAGTGCTAGTACACTCCGACTTGAATCAGTCTAACCATATTCTCCGTAAGGAATTTGAGAGGGTTCAAAAATGAGTTTCTGGGACAGGAGAAGAAGAAGATACAGAGACATATTCGATGAGATACGCGAAATGTTCGAAGAGATGGAGCGAAGATTCTTTTCAGAATTCCCGTTTCCCGAGTTTGACTTGAAGGAATTGGAAAAGCTTCCAAAAAGAAAACTCTCAGACGGAACAGAGATCACAGGGCCATTCGTCTACGGTTGGTCTATGACAATCGGACCTGATGGGAAGCCCGAGATCAGGGAGTTCGGAAACCTGCCAAAGGGAGCTAGACTGGGCGTTCCGGGGTCGCTGAGAGAAATTCCTGAAACCAGAGAGCCTCTTACCGATGTAATAGAAACGGAGAATGAGGTAGTAATCGTGGCTGAAACCCCTGGAATAGATAAGGAAGAAATCCAGCTAAACAGCACCGAAAACGAAGTGGAGATTAAGGCTGGTAATAAGTTCTACAAAAAGGTTCAACTTCCAGCCGTAGTTGATCCTGAAAAAGCTAAAGCTAGCTACAAGAATGGAATACTCGAAATAAAGATTCCTAAAAAAGAGAAGAAAGGAACAGGAATAAAGATCGAATAATCTCAAAAAATCAAAAAACGCGATTTGAAAAATTGAACAAAATGGAGGAATAGAAATGGCGCAACTCGGAGGAGTGCCTGTACTCATATTAAAGGAAGGCTCGGAAAGAACCCGCGGAAGAGACGCACAGAGATCAAACATAATGGCAGCAAGGGTAATAGCCGAAGCGGTGAGGAGCACACTGGGACCACGGGGCATGGACAAGATGCTGGTTGACAGCCTAGGAGACGTAACCATCACCAACGATGGAGCCGCAATTTTGGATGAGATCGACGTGCAGCACCCAGCGGCTAAGATGCTGGTCGGTGTTGCGAAGACCCAGGACGACGAGGTCGGAGACGGTACGACCACAGCTGTCGTCATAGCGGGAGAACTGTTGAAGAGAGCCGAGGAGCTTCTCGACCAGAAAATACACCCAACGATTATAGTCAGCGGGTACAAGAAAGCGGCCGATTATGCGAAGAAGGTCTTGGACGAAATCGCCATCGACGTAGACCCAGACGATGAGGAAACCCTCAAAAAGATTGCCATCACATCCATGAACAGCAAGTCAGTTCTCGGGGCGAAGGAGCACTTTGCGAAGATTGCCGTGGACGCGATAAAACAGATCGCCGAGGAAAAGGACGGTAAGCTTGAAGCCAACAGAGACATGGTTAACATTATCAAAAAGCAGGGAAAGAGCATCCTGGAAACCGAGCTAGTGAAGGGTATGGTCGTTGACAAGGAGCTTGTACACCCAGCCATGCCCAAGTCTGTCAAGAACGCGAAGATCGCGTTGGTGGATGCACCGATAGAAATCGAGAAGACGGAATTCGATGCGGAAATCAGGATAAATGATCCGAGTCAGATGCAAGCGTTCCTGGACGAAGAACAAAGAATGCTCAGACAGATGGTTGAAAACATCAAGGCGAGCGGAGCCAACTTTATATTCTGCCAGAAGGGTATAGACGACACCGCCCAGCACTACCTGGCAAAGGCAGGCATAGCGGCGGTTCGAAGAGTCAAGAAGTCCGACATGGAGAAACTCGCGAAAGCCACCGGTGGCACTGTTGTCACAAACCTGAAGGAGCTGAAGCCTGAAAACCTTGGAGAGGCAGGGCTCGTCGAGGAAATAAAGGTTGCAACCGACAAGATGGTTTACGTCCGCGATTGCAAGAATCCGAAGGCCGTGACCGTTGTCATACGCGGAGGAACCGAACATGTTGTGGACGAGGGTGAGCGTGCGCTCAACGATGCTCTGAGCGTTGTCAGAGATGTGCTCGAGGACAGAAAGATGGTGGCCGGCGGCGGAGCACCCGAAATAGAGCTTGCGAAACGCTTGAGGGACTATGCTGAGTCTGTTGGTGGGCGCGAGCAGCTCGCCATTGAGGCCTTCGCTGAGTCTCTGGAGATTATTCCCAAGACTCTGGCTGAGAACGCGGGTCACGACCAGCTCGATGTTACAGTCAAGCTTCGCGCGGCTCACGAGAAGGATGACGGTCTCTGGGTGGGTGTGGACATTAACACCGGTGAAGTCGCTGATATGATAAAAGCGGGTGTTGTCGAACCTCTCCGCGTCAAGAAGCAGGCCATCACATCTGCGAGCGAAGCTTCCGAAATGATTCTGAGAATCGACGATGTCATAGCCTCCAAGCCACACAGCGAATCCGAAGAAGGAAAGAGCGGAGGAGCCGGTGGCGGCGGAATGGGCGGAATGGGCGGCATGGGCGGAATGGGCGGCATGCCGCCAGGGATGATGTGATACGCTCCTTTTTCTTCCCATTTTTATTTATTAGTAACCTTGTCTTTATTCGCTGTCGTTTCACTCTTGGTTTTCTTTTTCGAAAGATTTTTAGAGGTAGCGAGTGTAATAGTGTTACAATTCTGAGCTAGGGTGATTCCCGTGTTCGCATCAACCTTTTTGTCGGATCCACTTGTTATCTCTCTGCGCTGGTTAATTATACTGGCTTATGGTGTTCTTTGTGGCTTGTCTCTAACTGTTTTCTTTAAAAAAGAGCGGAAAACGCTTTTTCTCTTTCTGGCGGCTGCGTTTTCCATTTTGATGATTGTTGAACTTGGTTCTTTTTACTTTGAGCCTATGCTTGGCTGGCTCTATTACTATCTTGTTCGGAGATTTGAGTGGTTAAGGTTTAGTCTGAATTACATGTATAATGCCCAACTCGAGGTGTGGCTCATACTTCAGTCGCTTCACTTTCTAGTAATAACAGTTTTCGGATTGGCTATGATTCTTGCTGGCTGGGTTGGTGGAAAGCACAGTAAGGAGGGTAAAAAGTGACTCTGATGTTTGATGTTGCTTCTGTAATGATGGTTGCCATTGGTTGTTGCTACGGACTCTTGGCTTTTGTAGCTTATTCTTCGTATAGGCGTGCGGGTTCCAAGTCTCTCTTGTTGTTTATGGGCGGTTTTCTTATGCTTTCCATTACGTACATCTACGGAGGTGTGGCCGGAGCCTATCACCCCTTTAATGGGGGCCTCTTTGAACACGTACTTAGCGAGTTTGCTCTAGGTGGTTTTCTCGCCGATGTAACTGTTAAAAATATGGTTGTGTTCGAAGCTTTGGGTGTTGTTGCTGTTGTTTTGTTTATAATTGCCCTCTACAAGGCGTATTTAAAAGGGATTTAGCAACTTTTATTTAATACCTCTATGATTAAGTGGGAATAAGCATCAAATCGGCGTTCGGTTATTAGAAGGAATGGAGTGATGGGAAATTGATAAAGAAGTTTCGCTCCTATATTTGCGTTCCTAGTAAGAGCGGCTATGCTAGGGGTGAGAACAGGCCTGACGTGGACTGCATTCTTTGCTCCATAGCCAGCGGAGATCCGAGGGTTCAGCAGAAAATTATTTTTCGAAACGAGGAAAACATGGTGGTTTTGAACATTTACCCCTACAATCCTGGTCACCTGCTGATATTCCCAATAAGGCACGTTGAGGACTTTGAGGAACTTAGTAAACAGGAAATATGCAGCTTGTTCCTTCTTACGCAGAAGGCTGTGAGGCTTCTTAAGGAGGTTTATCACCCTCAGGGATTCAACATCGGCATTAACCAAGGCGAGGCCGCGGGCGCTAGTGTAAGGCATTTTCACATTCAGGTTGTACCCCGATACAATAGTGAAATAGGCTTCATGGAAACTATAAACGGTACCAGGGTAATAGTGGAAACCCTCGATGAAACCCTGAGAAAGCTCAAGAGCAAGGCGAGCATTCTCGAGTAACCCTTATCTTAAATTTATTCTTCTGAAAAGTTTTATTATTAAAAAATCTGAAGTATTCAAGAAGTCTGTCATACTTTTCTGGATTGGTGGTTCTGACTGGTAAAGGTTCGGTGGAGCGAAAGATGGTAAAGTATTTTGATGATGTAAAAAAGGAAGCCGTGCTGAGCGTTGCGCTTCAAATGATGGTAAGCGCTAAGACTGCGCCCAAGGCTTTGGGCCAGGATTCTGTTATAATCGCCCTTGTTACTGATGAGGAAAAGGAGAAGATAGCTCAACAGATGCATCAACTCGCAGACATTGCTGGAGAGAATTTTCACAGGGACGCTAACGGTGTGGAGAAATCGTTAGCGGTGCTGCTCTTCGGCATTAAGAACAATGACACCGTGGGGGCGGATTGCGGCGCGTGCGGCTTCGCGACCTGCGAGGAGTTTCTGAAACAGGAAAAGAGGGGCGTACCGTTTCCGGGGCCTTTCTGTAATCTAAAACTTGTTGACCTCGGGATAGCGATAGGATCCGCCGTGAAAACAGCATCTCTAATAAGTGTGGATAACAGAGTGATGTACCGTATCGGCGTCGCGGCGAAGCTTCTGAACCTTATGGACGCCGACTACATTCTTGGTGTTCCCCTATCGGCTACCGCTAAGAATATCTTTTTCGATCGCTAGCCTTTCTTTTTTAAGGGAACACTTTTTTTGAGTGTTGTTCCATTTGGTTCGCAAGGTTTAAATATTTAAAATTCCGAGTTTGCCGAGGGTTTCAGTGTACAAGGACGAGTCATCTGGAAAAGAAAGAAAAGGCATACTGGTGCTTGAAGACGGTACATACTTCGTGGGTACTGGCTTCGGCGCCACCGGAAAAGTTTACGGCGAGGTAGTGTTTAACACCGGTATGGTTGGGTACCCTGAAGCTCTCACCGACCCATCGTACCACGGTCAAATTCTCGTTCTCACTTACCCGCTTGTTGGGAATTATGGGGTTCCCCCTAGGAATGTTTATGATCGTTGGAAGATTCCCCGATTTTTCGAATCCGACGGCATTAAGGTAAGGGGATTCTTGGTTCACGAGTATTGTGACATGCCACACCACTGGGAGTCGACTCAGACTCTAAGTGATTGGCTTGCGGATGAGAACATTCCTGGTCTGCAGGGGATAGACACCCGCATGTTGACGAAGAAGCTTAGGGTTCATGGTGTGATGCTGGGTGTTTTAGAGGTTCTGGATGAGGGTCAGGAACCAGATATAGAAAGTTTGATCAGGGAGGCTGGGAGGGTTCCAGACCCTAACGAGTCAGATCTCGTGGCTGAGGTTACCTGCAGGGAACCTGTGGTTTACGATAATAGGGGGCACAAGAGAATCGTGGTGATTGATTGCGGGGTGAAGTATAACATTCTACGCGAACTCTTAGCCCGTGGGGTTGACTTGGTGCGAGTTCCATACGACTTCTCTGCGGAGGAGATTATGGAGTATAAACCTTCTGGTGTGCTGATTACCAACGGTCCCGGTGATCCGAAGAGGGTTAAAGACACTATCACAACCGTGAGTGTTTTGATTGAGGAGAACATGCCGGCGATGGGTATATGTTTTGGTAATCAGATAATCTCCCTAGCCTGTGGCGGGGATACGTACAAGTTGAAATACGGGCACCGCTCACAGAACCAGCCCTGTGTCGACTTGAATACCGGGAGATGCTACATCACGGCTCAGAATCACGGGTATGCTGTTAGTCAGGAATCACTCGCAGACACGGATCTGGAGGTGTGGTTCCTGAATGTTAACGATAAGACTGTTGAGGGTGTCAGACACAAAACACGCAACGTTCTGTCTGTGCAGTTTCACCCAGAGCATGCCGCTGGACCAGTAGACACGAGGTACCTTTTCGACCTTTTCCTCAACACACTGGAGGGCTTCTGAGATGCCGAAGCTTGACTGGATAAAAAAGGTTCTAATCCTTGGAAGCGGGGCGGTGAGAATCGGTCAAGCTGGAGAATTCGATTACTCCGGAAGCCAAGCTCTGAAGGCCATGAGGGAAGAGGGAATCGAAACAGTTCTAATAAATCCCAACATAGCAACCATTCAAACGGATCCTAGATTCGCTGAAAAGGTCTACCTGCTGCCCATACTCCCTGATTACGTTGAGAAGGTTATCGAGAGGGAAGAACCAGACGGAATTCTCCTGAGCTTCGGCGGTCAGACCGCCCTCAACTGTGGTGTTGAGCTGGCTAAGAGCGGTGTTCTCGATGAATACAATGTTAAGGTCTTGGGGACCCCCATTAGGGCCATTGAGATAACTGAGGATAGGGAACTTTTCAGAAATGCGATGAGAGAGGCTGGTGTTAAGGTTCTGGAGAGCGCCGCCGCAAACTCCATAGACGAGGCCCTACAGATAGCTGATAGGATAGGTTACCCGGTAATGGTTAGAGTGGCTTACACTCTGGGCGGGCAGGGATCTGGAGTCGCCTACAATAAGGATGATCTTGAAAACATTGTGAGTAGAGGATTGGCCCAGAGCATGATATCTCAGGTTCTGGTGGAGCAGTATGTGGGTAAGTGGAAGGAGGTAGAGTACGAGGTTGTCCGCGATTCTGTGGACAACTGTATAACTGTGTGCAATATGGAGAACTTTGACCCCATGGGCATACACACGGGCGAGTCGATTGTGGTTGCTCCGAGTCAAACCCTCACGAATAAGGAGTACCACACCCTCAGGGAGGCGTCCATTCGTGTTATACGCTACCTGGGCATCGTGGGTGAGTGTAACATTCAGTACGCGCTTGACCCGAATTCGTTAGACTTCTACGCTGTTGAGGTCAACGCTCGACTTTCCCGCTCGTCCGCGCTCGCCTCGAAAGCAACTGGTTACCCTTTGGCTTACATCGCCGCAAAGCTTGCCATAGGGTACACCCTGCCCGAGCTGACCAACAAGGTTACTGGGATAACAACAGCGTG
>Ga0164310_10001513_pt1 | contig 13202 bp, 10 predicted proteins | sample GuaBasSedimGuay1_FD_121795 | JGI IMG/M metagenome (GOLD analysis project Ga0164310, IMG submission 121795) | Subseafloor sediment microbial communities from Guaymas Basin, Gulf of California, Mexico - Guay1, Core 4569-9, 0-3 cm | ecosystem: Environmental > Aquatic > Marine > Hydrothermal vents... | reverse complement strand
GTATAGGTATATATCGAATCTACTATTAAATAGTTGTTTCTAATGGTAAAGAATTAATGGTCTTTTTTAAACATTATGTGCTTTTTGATTTAAACGCCCGTTAGAAAAAGACATATGAGAAAAGTGTGAGACAATTTATCATCACTCTTTAAACATAGAAGCAAAAAAATAATTAAAGAAGAACCCAAACACAAATTACAATAAAAAAACTAGGTGATAACAACTATGGCAGCTATTGATCATTGGATATGGATAATTATTTGTCCAATTATCGCATATTTTATTGGTTCCATTCCTTTTTCGTATATTATCGCTAAATGGCGTACTGGAGAAGATTTGCGAAAAACTGGACTTGGAAATGTTGGTGGTTTAAATGTTATGGTTAAAAGTGGTTTTAATTGGGGGCTTTTAGCAGGAGGCTTGGACTTTTATAAAGGCTTAGCAACTATTATTGCAGTTCTTGCCATTCCATTTGATAACACACCATTGGCCTGTGCAGGCAAATATTGGGAAATAACAAAACACAATCTTATCTACATTTTTGTAGCGATGGCAGTTATTTTAGGCCATAATTATCCTATTTTCCTTAAATTTCAAGGTGGCCGTGGGATCGCTGTCACGGTTAGCTTTCTTGTGTTAACCAACCCCCTTTTGCTGTTAATTTTCATTTTCAGTATGGTAGTATTTTTAGCACTAACACGTTATGTTCGCCCATCGCAATTTCTGGCAATTTTCATTGGCACACCCATCGCCTTTTTCTTACGATTCTCACCCCCATGGATGGTTCTTACACACATGAGCAATCCTTTTATCACCGGTCTTTTTGTAATCGGAATCTCCCTTGCAATCTTTCCAAAATATCTAATGGCATTTATTGGCATGTTTAAAGGAACAGAATATCAAATTGGAAAGAAAGGGGGCATTATTATTAAGGATACCAATAAAGAAAGCACATAAAATGGGAGCTAAAAGCTTCTATCTTTTTCTTATAATAGCGATTATTCCAAGAGTTTACAATGGGACCTCAAATTCTCGTAAGCTGGTAGGAATGCCATCCTCTTTCGTTATAAAAGCAAATTCGGTCGCAATGACACCAACCAATAACTCTCGAAGGGCATCAGATGTTTTCATCAGGAAGAAATGGGCATTAGGAATAGCTTTTGCTACGTGTTCGAATGTTCCTTCTGGATGATATTTGTCTTTTGGACCATGAAAAACATACACAACTTGCTCTATTGTTTGAAACTCATTGGTAATGTCAAAATTTACATTCTGCATACTAAATTTCCGCCATTTCCAAGCGACAGCGCTCTCAATTGTATCCATATTTCGCTCTTTTTGTGCTTTGTTTTTCATATTAGCAATGATGAGCATTCCGATGATTTTTTTAAAGACAGTTAAAAAGATGGGGGGAAGAATGGGCATAATAAATTTTACAACAAACCGATTCTGGGTCCATTTTGTGAATGGATCAAAAACAACCACCGTTGGTGCCTTTAGAGTTTTCTTGATTAGGCCTGTTAGTAATACCCCTCCTGACAAACAAGTAGCAATAAGAACGAAATCTTTGTCTCGCAATCCCAGATAATCAATTACTTCAGCAATATCCTTTGCCAACCGTTCAATTGTCATATCTGTTTTGCGGTTTCTTTTAATGATGGAAGATTTCTTATCACGTGTTTCTATATAGAAATATTCAGCCAAACCATGATGTGCGCGATGAAATTCTTGCCAACTCCAAGGAGTCGTACCAAACCCTGGCACAAAAACAATGGGGCGCTTTGCTTTCACCTTTTTTGGTTTATGGTGAAAGACTCGTAATTGTCCACCTTCTACAGGGACATAAAAAACATCACATACACCTTCAGCATAGAAATTTGGTGCATCTTGCCTAAAGGATAAAACGAATTTATCAACATCAGTTGACGAACGAATCCGTAATGTTTCGCCTTGACTATTTTCTGCAACGGTCATTTTTCTCACTACAGCTAGTAATTGTTGGAAATAAACAGTATACCGGTTATAAAATGAAAAACGGATTTTATTAATTTTATTTATAGTCTCAGATGAAAGAAGGCTTTTAAGTAGAAAGAAAAGTTAATTAATTCTAGAAAAAATGAATCCTTATTATGCATTACCGGTTACTCGGAAAAACAAGTATAAAAGCTTCGGTTCTTGGTTTTGGGGCAATGCGACTCCCTACAACTGACCCTGAAAACCCTGCAGCTATTAATGAAGCAGAGGCCATAAAGATCATCCGGCAAGCAATTGATGGAGGGGTCAATTATATTGATACCGCCTATGTTTACCATCGCGAGCAGGGTGAAGTTTTGGTAGGGAAAGCACTTCAAGATGGCTACCGTGAAAAAGTCACTTTAATGACCAAAAATCCCATCTGGAAAGTGAAAAGTGAAGAAGATTATCTTAATTTCCTCGAGGAAGAATTAAAACGCCTCCAAACAGACCATATTGATGTCTATCTTTTCCACAGCTTGAAAAAACAGCAATATGAAGAAATCGTGTTGAAATTTGATTTACTAGAAAAAGCCAAAGAAGCAAAACGGGAAGGAAAAATTAGGCATATTGGGCTTTCGTCACATGATTCAGTTGAAAATATAATGGAACTCATAGATGTCGGAATCTTCGAGGTTATCTTACTACAATACAATATTATTGATAATACAAATGCTGAAGTAATAGAATACGCAGCAAAGAAAGGGTTGGGTGTGTGCGTGATGGGGCCTGTTGCCGGTGGAAGGTTAGCCTTAGAGCCACCAAAAGAATTAGTGAACTACCTCACGCCCGGGAAGAAGACATTTGTCGACCTGGCATTTAAACATGTCTGGTCAAACCCAAACATCTCTGTTGCCCTTTCAGGGATGGGAAATAAGGCCATGGTAAGGGAAAACCTTGCTTTAGCCAATAGTCCAACAATCACTTTGACAGCTAAGGAGAAAGAACGAGTTCAAAAAATCAGCGAAACATACAAGCGCTTGTCAGACCTGATTTGTACACAATGTGGTTATTGTATGCCATGCGAACATGGTGTAAATATTACCAAGATTTTAAAACAACTAATACATTGGCAAGTCTACGGCTGGGATTTGGCTAAACAATATTACTCTATGATAGGAAAAGAACCTAATTCTCAATGGAAAAACGCAACTGCTTGCATTGAATGTGGTGAATGCGAAGAAAAGTGCCCGCAAGGAATCCCGATAATTAAACGGTTAAAAGAAGCTCACGAAATTCTTTACATCGAGGACTAAAATTGCAAAAACTTTAGTTTGTAGAACTAAAAATTTTAGAATTCAAATGTTAAAAGTTCTATGGCGAAATAGAATGGATATTGAAAAAAAACTCCTCCCAGAAGAGCAGCGAAGAAAATTACCTGAGAAAATTGAGAAACTTGGTTTTGGCCGCATTTTCACCGACCACATGTTTTTAATGGAAGCAAAGAATTGAAACTGGCAAAACGCCCGGATCCAGCCGTTTGAAAATCTCAGCCTTTCACCTGCGAGTATGGTCTTTCATTATGGGCAAGAAATTTTCGAGGGGATGAAAGCTTTTTACCAGACTAGAACACATGGCGCCTCACTCTTTCGACCCGAGATGAATGCTGAACGGTTGATTACCTCTGCAAAACGAATGGCAATGGAACCTTTACCAAAAGAATATTTTCTTGAAGCAATTCATCGATTGATATCTTTAGAACGCCATTGGGTTCCTACGGTGTTTGGTTCTGCTCTGTATATCCGCCCAACCGAGATTGCTACAGAAGCAGCCATTGGCTTACGCAGTTCTAAAGAATATTTATTTTATATCATCCTTTCTCCTGTTGGCCCCTATTTCAGTGAAGGATTCAAACCCATCAGTATTTTTGTTGAACCAGAATATATTCGTGCTGTAAAAGGCGGCACTGGTGAAGCAAAAACTGGTGGAAATTATGCTGCCAGCTTATTAGCACTACAGAATGCCCTGAAAGCCGGTTGCGATCAAGTCCTTTGGTTGGATACGATAGAGCACAAATATGTTGAAGAAGTAGGGACAATGAATCAATTCTTCGTTATTGATGATGTTATTTACACTGCGCCTTTAGAAGGGACAATTCTTCGAGGTGTCACCCGGGACAGTGTTATTACTCTTGCTAGAGACAATGGCTACAAAGTTAAAGAACAACCCCTTTCAATTGATACTATTATCGAATCTATAAATAGTGAAAACCTCACTGAAGCTTTTGGAGCAGGAACAGCAGCATCTATTGCCCCTGTCGGAAAACTTGTCTATAACGGCAAGAAATATGTTATTAATAATAACCAGGTTGGAGAAATCACCAAGACAATTTATGAAAAGTTAACCAGCATTCAATACGGAAAAATCGATGATCCATACAATTGGAATGTGCCAATTAAGGAATAACAAGAGAATTGTTCCCCTTGACTGAACTACTGAAACTGTGCATATAAAAATTAAGAAAGTTATTAATAACGCTCCGAGATTGTCTATCCAGCAACAACTTTCAGTTTATTCATACGTTTCTCGATGTTTTCTATAGCCTCGAGTGCACGCAATACTAGCCGATCATCTGTTGATGTTTTAGCAATTTTTTGCAGCTCTTTTAATGCTCGTTTATCACCCAGTTTTCCCAAAGTAGTTACAGAGTGATATTTGATAAAACGGTCCTCTTCTTTTTTCAGGATATTTAAGACGATTTTCAAGGCGCTCGGGTCACCAATCATTCCCAAGGCTTTCACAGCCTCTGACCTGACCAATTGTTCTTCCTTTTTTTGCAAAATTGACAGCAATTTTGGAACAGCTCGTTTATCGCCCAGTTTGCCAAGAGCATTTACTGCTTGATAACGAACAATTTCATTGTCATCATCTAAAGAGGCAATCAATGCTTCTGTGGCACTTTTATCGCCGATTCGCCCTAGGGCTTTACATGCTCCTTCTTTTACTTGCCAGTGAATAACATCCTGTTTTAAGAGAGAGATAAGATATGTTACAATATCAGAATTACGCAATTGAGTTAATTTGTCGATCAGCTCATTACGCTTGTTCGGATTACTATCCTGTAAACCAGTTAGTATTTCTTCTGTTTCAATTATATCTACCATCTACTTTCAACTCGAATTGCTCTTTATGTTCTAGGACTTAATAGCTAAAAAGCACCTGTTCACCATCTTTATTGTCGGTGGTTGTCCTTTATTATTTTTTCGTAAACATGACACAGAAGATATTTATTCGAAGATTTCCTAAATTAATTGAAATCTTAAAAGTTGCTACTGTGAATTGTAATGTATAAGCCCAAACAAGTTGATCCCGCCCTCAATAAATTTCTCGCTGATTTGCAGCGTGTAAAAAACCTCGAGAGAGCAAATAAACTGATTGAAGAATGGGCTAACATCATACATTTTTTTACAGCATTTACAGAAGTTCAAGCCTTCCTTGAGTATGTTAAAAAACCACAACTAAAGCAATCAGAAAGGATAAAGCGCTCATGGGGGGATGTTCAAACACCCACAAATTTCGTCCGGAAGATTTATCACTTTCTTGAAAGTGAGGGCTTTTCTCCTGAAATTATCTTAGAACCCACTTTTGGTGATGGGAATTTTCTTCTCCCTATTTGCAGTTTTTTTCCAAAGGCTTTGTTCGTTTATGGACTCGAGATTCAACCCCACCACCGTTGGAACGCTCTTCTCCAACTGCTAAAAACCTCCCAAAATCACCCACAAGTAAAAACCAAGTTCTATTTACATTTAGATAATATTTTTTATCATCAATTTAACGAAGAACTGTTTAAAGCATCTCATAGAAAATTACTCATTATTGGCAACCCTCCATGGGTTACTGCAGCCGAATTATCAAAATTAAAAGCAGCTATCCATATCCCAAAAAGTAATTATAAACAGACGAAAGGGATTGCGGCTATTACAGGGAAGAGCAATTTTGACCTAACAGAAGTTATCATCCATCGCTTGTTAAAACAATTCTCTGCATTTTCAGGTAAGATTGCCATACTAACTAAAAATTCTGTTATACGCAATCTCTTGAAATTCCTCCCGAAAGCAAGTTATGACCTTTCAAATATCCGGGCATTGAAAATTGACACACAAGGGATTTTTGGAAAAACCGCGAATGCATCGCTATTTGTAGCTGACCTCTCTCCAGGACAGAAAGAGCTCAATTGCTCCTTTGGTAAATTTAGTGAAGAGAATCCCTCTTTGTTCCGGAAAATGGGTTGGGTGGATAACATTTTTGTTTCAGACATTGCCAAATTTGAGAAGGTCAGAGAATTTGAAGGTATTTCTTCTTTTGAATGGAGACAAGGAGTAAAACACGATTGTAGTAAAATCCTTGAATTGACATTTAATGCAACATTAAAATGCTATTCAAACAAGTTAAATGAAAACATTGAACTTGAGAATGAGAATATTTATCCCCTCTTAAAAGGTTCAGATTTGAAAAAATTCGAAATAAAAACCACAAATAGATTCTTACTAATTACTCAGAAGAACTTACAAGACGAGACACTTCAAATGCGCTGCCCTAAGACATGGCAGTACCTTAACTTACATGAGAGTTTTTTCACCAAACGGAAGTCTAAGGTTTATCCTAAGAACAATAAATTCGCAATTTTTGGCATTGGCAATTATGCTTTTAAGAAATTTAAAGTGGCAAAAGCCGGATTAAGCAAGAGCTTTGTCTTTTCTTTGGTCTGGCCAATTAATAACAAGCCTGTTTTATTCGATGATACTTGCTATTTTTTAGGGTTTGACTCCTATGATGAAGCATTGCTCATCAGTTCAGTATTGAATGCTAAAAAAGCACAAATGTTTCTTGAAGCGATAGTGGATTTAGAAGCTAAACGCCCTTTCACAAAAGAATTGCTTATGCGGATCAATCTTAAAAAACTCCTCGAAATAACACCCTTAATTGATTTACAGAAAGTCTGGGAACAAAGTGGTTTTCACACTGAAAGAGATTTGGAAATGCTCAAAAAAGCTCGAGAACGGCTCCTCTCACAATAATTGTGCCAACAAAAATAAAACTTACCGTTGATTGTATTGACTTTGTGCTGAGAACAATTCATTGGAGGGGTTGGGAGATTCAAAATCATCTAGCCCGGCAGAAAGGTCAGGAGAATATTTTCGTCCTTTCCACGTAGTTGTTTTTATGACAGTGCTTTCCACTAAAGATGTTAGCATTAAAACAATGAACATCATCATTTGAACTGGGAAGAAGAGGTAAATGAGCCATCGATGAGAGCCTTTGTTTTGCCAGTAAAGGTTAAACTCGAGCAACAATAGGGCATAGCTGAAAACAATTGTTCCTAAAAGCCCCCAAGAATCACTATATAGACTTGTTAATATAATCATCAATGGTGCTAAGAGCGTCCAGAGAATCATCACAATAGTGACGGCGATTCGTCGTGCCGGCGTTATTTTTACACCTGCATAGAGAAATTTCTTCAAACCAGACCAACAATGTGAGAGCGAATCTGGGTACATTTCTGTGTACACTAATTTACTGCAATCGAGGTAATAGAGAGAACGAAATTCTTTTTTTACTAACCGAGCGAAAGCATAATCATCAATTATTGAGCCTTTTATTCTTTCATAGCCGCCAATTTGCTTGTACCCTTTTTTCGTGAAAAGCAAATATTGACCTATTGCCACAAAATTGTCGTCATTTTTTGCATCATTCACTTTTTTTATCCCGCCTGAAACAAACAATGAGAGAAAATAATAGAGCGGGATAATGCTTTCCTACCAACGAGATAATTTCTGATACGGAAAAATCGTTAAGAGATCAACCTTTTTTTCCAATAAATTGCTAACTGCAATCTGCAGCGAATTTGGGGTATGTCGTGTGTCCACATCGGTAAAAAGTAGTAGCTCTCCTTGTGCTATTTCTGCAGCCAGATGGCAACCATAATTTTTCCCAATCCATCCTTCAGGAACTGAAGATTCAACCAATACTTTATCAGTGTATTGTTCTGCTAAGAAGGGCGTATCATCTGTCGAGCCACCATCTGAAACAATTATTTCAAAACGAGAGTAATTCAGGTTTTTTAGAGAACTTAAGCACTTTTCGATGTTCTTTTCTTCATTAAATGTCGGGACAATAATACTAACAAAAGGTTCATGCTTTTTTCGTAAAAGAAAATCATCAGTAAAGAGTTCTGTTCTTTTCGTGCTGATAATAATATAATAAACAGTTATTATAATTACTAACAATAGATAAATACAAGTCAATATGGCAAACCATAGGGGGAACAATAGTGACTTTCTCCTCTTGAGAAATACCTATCTCAAAAAATGGCCCGCTTTATTGTTATTCAGAGTTACAATTGCTAAGACATTTTTCTCGCAGATATTTCTTATTGATATAATAGTTGAATTCATGCAAAAAGCACGTTTCTTGAATTATTCTTTAGAGTGTTTTTAAATTTTTTACATGAAACTACTTTCTGGATTAAGGCAATAAAGAGATGATCCTCTAACTATTTCATAAAAGAAAAAAATGGAACCGGCGTTAAAAGCCATTATTGATTGCTCTTTAATTTCACCTTCGGAGCACTTGCCGGAAAGTCCTCCTCTTTTTTATTTTCAAAATCATTCAAACCCGCACGCAAATCAGGCTTGTATTTTCGCCCTTTCCAAGTGGTTGTTTTACTAATCAAAATTTCTAATGTGGAAGCAATTAATGTGAATATGAAAAAGAGCATCAGGAACGGGAAAAAGAAATACGTCACCCAAAAATGCCGTCCTTTATTATTCCAATAAAAAGCAAAGGCTAAAATAATGAACACATAGCCAATTACCATTGTTAGCAACCAAAAAGAATGAGGCGTTTGGTAAATAGCGATCAAGGTTATCATTACCGGAGAAAAAATCGTTGCTAAGCAAAACAGTAATGTAATAGTTATTCGTCGAGGGGGTGTTAATTTTGTTCCAGCATAGAGAACCTTTTTGAAGCCCGTCCAACAATGTCGGAATGACTCTGGATACATTTGTGCCCTTACAAGTTTGTCGCTGGGGGTATAAAATAGCGCTTGTAATTCTTTTTTGACAATCCGTGCAAAAGCATAATCTTCTATAATGGAGCCCTTTAAGCGCAAATGCCCACCTATCTCTTCGTAAGCTTCTCTTGTGAACAGCAAATATTGTCCTATACCCAAGAAACTATCATTTTCTCTGGGGTCATTCACTTTTTTCAAGCCACCAGATGTTAAGTGCGATAGAAAGAAGTAAATTGGGACAATACTTTCCCACCATCGCCTTAAGTTTTGATAAGGGAAAACTGTTACTAAGCCGGCTCTTTTCTCGAGTAATTTACTGACGAAAATCCGCAATGCATCAGGAGCATGAACTGTATCTGCATCTGTAAAAAGCAAAATCTCTCCTTGTGCTTGCTCATAGCCGAGATGGCAACCGTAATTCTTACCAATCCATTCATCAGGCGTATCATCTTTTATAATTATTTTATCCACATATTTTTTCGCTAGTTTTACTGTTTTGTCTTTTGAGCCACCATCTGATAGGATGATCTCAAAATTCGAATAATTTTGTGACCGAAGCGATTGCAAACACTTCTCGATATTATTCTCCTCATTCAAAGTTGGTAAAATGATACTTACAAACGGTTCTCGATCAACTTTCAGCAAATAAGCATCATTCAGCACTTCTTTATGATTTAAGCTGATGAAGAAATAGTAGAGCAAGCTAATTGCAATACTCACTAAATAAACAATTGTTAGTATCTTTAACCATAGGTACATTTTAAATAAATCTCCTATGTGATGGCAAGTCCTTTGGAAACATTCTTACTGCCATCAATTGTTGAAATAGGTGGAAATTCTCAATATGAGTGTTAATGCTATTTATTGACTTCTTCTTTAAAAGGATTCTTTTTTGGAGCATAAAATGAGTAAGAAGAAAGAGAAGAAAAAGAGAAATAAAAAAGAAAAATTAGAGAATGAACAACCTTTAGGGTTCATTCTTTAATGGATGGCGCGCAGGAGATTCGAATAGAAAGTCAAGATCCGGTTTGTTTTCGACTGCTTTGCGGATTGCCATCACAGTAGCTTTCCGGTTATTGACATAGACCCGATTTCTTGAGACTGCATGTGGATGAACAAATACCGAAGCAATTATGACCAAGTCATTAACATACTTTTCCGGTAGGAAGCCGTCTTTCACACATTGTATGACGGCTTTAGCAACGCCGGCTTGAACGGGTCCGAAGACCATCGATGCTTGTCGCAGGTTTCGAATGAAAACTTTTGGTATCAAAATGGTTTCTGGTTTTACAGCTTCGTTTGTCTCGAGAAGAGCGAGGAGAGGTTCGTGGCCTTCTATTTTCGAGGGGTCATCCTTCACCATTGCTAATGCTTTGGCAAAAGCTTCCCCAACGGGGCCATCTTTCGGTCCGATTAACAAGTCAATGTGAGCCATTTCAGGTCTGTCCCCGCCAAAAAATCCTTCGCCAACAAGCAATTTGTTTTGAAGAATTGTTTCTGCAGTAACATCCACTTGCCCAAAGCGTTCTTCGATTTTTGCTGGTTCTTCTGGTAAGGCGACAATTGGTTCTATTTTGACCTTTCCGATGCGTTCTAACTCTAAACGTAGTTCTGAGCGAAGTTCATGGCTAATACTTCCACCAATTTCGAGCGGCAAGCGTGGTTTCCGAACTTTAATGCCCATCATATTAAGTGCTTCTTTTGTTCCAGCTGCACCCGTTTTTACAATGATCCTTGTTATCTTGTGTATTTCCATCTCGGCTTTTCGTGCTTCGAATAGCTTCCCGCTATCAACCAATTTCTTGATCTTCACCCAGTGGTCGCCAATTATATTCGCTGAAGCAAGGATACAACCATCCACACCAGCTGCAAGAGCCGGGAAGACTATTTCATCCCAACCACAGAGAATTTTGAAATTTGGTGCAACGGGTTTTACCCGTTCGAGGATCTCCATGAGGTAGGCCATGTTTCCCCACGAGCATTTCATCCCAACGATGTTCTCATGCTCTACAGCGAGATCTTCAACGACCATCCGCGGAAGCACTACGTCCGTTAATGCTGGCAATTGATAAAGCATGATTGGCATATCAACTTTGTCGGCGATTTTTGAGTAATGAAGGAAAAGGCCTCTTTGTGTTGGTTTCATATAATACGGTGTAATAATTAACGCTGCATCTGCCCCAACATCCAGAGCATGCTTGGTCATTTCAAGTGTGCGTTTCGTCCCACTTGTTCCTGTTCCGGCCATTACATCAACTTTGCCATTTGCTTCATCGACAGCAACCTCTATGACGCGTTTCTGCTCTTCAAAGAACAGTGAGGAAAATTCTCCTGTGGAACCCGCAGGAACGATACCAGTTACGCCCAGGTCGTCAATGACGAACCGTATTAACCGGCGATAAGCTTCTTCATCAAATTCATCTTGTTTTGTAAAAGGAGTAACTAATGCAGGGCTTACTCCTCCAGGTACGAATTTCTTTCCCAATTGTTTTTTCATCTCCAATTGAATTTATTTATGCAGTTTTTGTGCTGCAAGAAATGTAAGTTTATTCCGAGTCAGTGTTTCAGCAGTAATATTAAGCGCTTGATGTTTGTCAAGATAATTAGTCAACATGTGTTCCATGTCTCCGGCTTTGATTATTTCATCTTTTGCTCGGAAATAGTCGAGAATGTCTGAGGGGCGTTCACGTTTTTCTTCAATCTCACGCTTTCCACCTTCATGTTTTGCACTTATGTTTTTAACCTTCTTTGCTAGTTCAACCAGCTCTTCTGTTCGGTCATATGGTTGTCGAACAATACTCTTCCATGTCTCGGTAATATGGTGCTCAAATCGAACAATGTCTTCGAAGCCAAAGTCCTTTCTAAATTGAGCAGTTAATTCCATTGTTTTATTATTGACAGAGTTTGAGAGGTTGAAACCTATGAGGGGTGTTGTCCCATCATCTCTACTGAAGAGCTTTGCAGTTAACAATGTCCAAAGACAAGAGTATGGGTTGTCATTTCCCATATAGACGGAGATTTTGAATTCCATATTCACGCCCAATTTATATAGCATATACCCTAACAAAACAGTGCCGGGATTGATATTAAGCACTGAAGGCGTGCCATAGTTAGTATAATAATAAAGGAACTCATCAATCCATTTCAAAGCAAAATCATTTGGTTGCCCCACACCACCAAAGTAGCCTGTAATCGTTTCCGGACCACCAAGATGGATATTCACAGGTAGACCGTCTGGCCCAGGAGCTGTCCCTTTCGTGTCTAAAGTCTCGACCCATGAGGCGCCAATAATTTGCATAGCTGCTGTCATTGCCAAGAGATCGCCATCTTCTTCTTGTTCCTTCATCCGTCGTACACGAATAAATCTCGCAGGCATCAATTCCTGTTTTGCAACAGCTTGCTTTGCTTGAGTAACAAAGAAAGGGAAATATTGGCAAGCACTTATTTCAAGCGTAACCGCGTAGGACTTGTCAAATGCTATCTTATCAGCCTCTTGTCCGAGAATTTTCCGGCGGTAGTCTGCAATGCTAATAAAAGCTTCTTTATCGCGCTGTTCAATAACCCAATTTAAGTCCTTTACATATTGTGGGTTTTTCTTTTCTAAGCGAGCCAACAGATTGTCAATTTTTCGTGCTTCCATGGCTTTCTTATTGATTTCATCTACGCCGCCATATTTCTCAACGATGGCAAGTAAGTCATCAACTAATGAATTGTTTTCCTTTAGAAAGAATTCGTTGATGGCTTTTAACCGTTCTTCTGGTATCAGTAATTTCTTTTTGATGTCTGTCAAGGTTTGTCACCCAGAAATTATACTCGATTTAAACTACGGAAGCTTTTCCTTCCTAAAAAATTTTCTTCTAATAAAAAAGAGTAAGATTGGGCGAAAAAAGGGAGTTATTCCACCACTTTTTCGGGGCAAGAAAGGACATAATTCCTTTTTCTTATTTCATTGGATGTTTTTGGAGCAACAAATGCCATATCAAAAAGTTCTCGTTTGTTTGGCGAGTAATCACTTTCTAAGGCGTATGCCCGTAACCAAACATGTCCCTCAAGTTTGGGCAGGATAAAGTCTTCAACAAGTTTTGTTTTTAACTCGAAATGCCTGTCAAATAATTCTCCAATTTTCTGATTTGTTTTTCGCGTGCCAAAAAAATAGTTGCAAGCTGTTGGTTGTTCG
>Ga0164310_10001512_pt1 | contig 13203 bp, 14 predicted proteins | sample GuaBasSedimGuay1_FD_121795 | JGI IMG/M metagenome (GOLD analysis project Ga0164310, IMG submission 121795) | Subseafloor sediment microbial communities from Guaymas Basin, Gulf of California, Mexico - Guay1, Core 4569-9, 0-3 cm | ecosystem: Environmental > Aquatic > Marine > Hydrothermal vents... | reverse complement strand
TTAGTGGTATTGGCGGTGAATGTGATAGTTAGGGTATATGACAAAAGCGAGATGAGGTATGGAGTGGCATTGGTTGTAATATTTGTGATGTTTATGCATTTACTTGTAGGAAATGTATTTATAACGGAAGCAAGAAGCGATTATAGGTATAATTATAGGAATTATTTCTATATAGTGAATTGGTTTAAAACTCATGGTTGTAATGCGAAATCGCTTGCTCTTGAGGAGATGGGTTTAATACCCTTTTATACAAAGATTAGTAAGGTTTATGATATTAATGATGTTGGTTTAATAAGGGATAAGGATATTGATACATCATCTAACAAGTTCATATTGGACTTTGATGCAGATTATCTAATACTTCGTTTTGATGGACCACCTCCCGATGGAAGAATAATTACATATATAAGACAACCAATTAATGAAGAACGGGAATTTATTAATAAATATAGATTAAAAGAAGTTGTTAAGAATCTCCCTGTTTGGTTCTACATATATGAGAGAAAGGATTGATATTCGTTTCTTGATATATATATGATAGAGTAGTTGTATGAGTTATTCAATCAATGCACTTCTTTTAGTAGTTACTATATTGGTTTCTCAACCATTTCTTATGGATATTTCGGATGACCCTAATTATATTGAAGTATTAAAATTGATTGATAAGAAGGAATATAATAAGGCGGAGGAGGTTCTTGAGCAGTTGCTTGAAGAGTACCCTGATAACCCCTATATTCTACACAACCTTGGTCTTGTAAGAGCAGGTCAGGCAGACCTCAAGGGTGCAAGTGAATACTGGAGGAGAGCGATTAAGGTTGACTCTCGTCAGAAGAACTCATATCTTAATCTGGGTATTGCCTTGATTCAGATGGGCGAGGTTGAGGAGGCGGAGGGAGTATTGAGAACCGCTCTGGCGCTTTTTCCAATGGATGCTCATCTTCACTACAATCTTGCTGTAGCTATTGGTTATCAGGGCAGGTATGATGAGGCGATAGGAGAGTATGAGAAAGTAATTGAATTGATGCCCCAGCACCTGCAGGCGTTGTATAATCTGGCTCTTCTGTTCCAGGATACTGAGCCCGATAGGGCAGTTGAACTTTGGAGGCGATATCTAGACCTGGCGAGAGAGATTCCCTCAGAGGGGAGGTATGTGAAAGAGGCGGAGGTATATCTTCAACTGGCTATATCTAAAGCGGTAGAAGGAGAGTAAAGTATTAAGCGGATATAACCCATTTTGTTATCTAAATTATTCTTGACAATTATTATATTGTTAGTTAATATTTTCTGACATGTTAGATTATAAATTAGAGATTGAGGAGGTGAGACCAGGTTATGGGTAAGAAACTGTTATTCCTGGTTATTTTAGGTGTATTCACTTTAGGAACAGTAGTAGTCAGCTGTGGTGGACCATCTAAGGAGTTGATTGCTTACTATGAGGCAAAGGTTCAGAAACAGCAGGCAGAGGATGAATACAATCGTTTATTAGACCTGAATGCTCAGTATAAGGACGAACTTCAGCAGGAGATACAGACATTGAAGGATGTAAAAGAGAAGCATAAAGAGATTCATGCCAAGAGAAACGAGGAAGAGGAGAAGCGTGGGAAAGAGATTACACCTCTGCTTCACGGTAAAGAAGATCCAGAGGCAGGGATCGATTGGTTAAAGTAATACTAAGCCGTGAAAAATATTGCAAAGGGAGGTTTAAAAGATGTATAGATATTTAGCAGTAATATTGGTTCTTGTTTTGCTCCCTGCCTTCGTCCTTGCACAGGATTGGGATGCATTAAAGAAGGAGACCAAGGGTAAGGATTTAGAGGCGTTGACACAGCAGATGTTAGACGAGAAGGCGAGTTTTGAGGCAAAGTCAGAGGAGCTGAGAGCAGAAAATAGTGAGTTGGAGCAGAAGATTGCTGTAGTGCGTAAGATTCAGGACTTCTATAAAACATTATATGCTGAAGATGAGAGATACCTAAAGCCCGGCGAATATGATATATATGTCGTTAAGCCGGGAGATTGGCTCTCCAAACTGGCAGAGTATCCGGAGGTCTATGGTTGGGGCAACTATGCTCGCTGGCCTGAAATATATAATGCCAATAGAGACCTCATAAAAGACCCTGACCTTATCTACCCTGGCTGGGAGCTAAAGATACCAAGACCTTAATATGAGGTCATGTATAAGGTATGGGGCAGCTTATCCATTGCTGCCCCTTTTTGTGTATACTCTAGGTCATTATGTTTTGATATAATATCAAGATAAATTTGTTTTTCAGAGGTGGTTTGTATTGTCTCGTCTAACAGAAGCGAGGATAACTATTGGTAATCAGGCGCTCGCGGTTGAGATAGCTGGAGAGAACGAGTTAAACCTTAGATTACTTGAAGAAGTGTTCCCTGCTAAGGTAATCTCAAGGGGTTATGACATTATCATTCGTGGTGAGGAGAACAATGTGAATAGAATACAGGATATTCTGCTTGATATCATTGAAGTTGCAGATAGCAGGGGGTCAATAGCCAGAGATGAGGTCTATTCTACCATCAAGATGGTAAGTGGTGATTATACAACAAGTGTTGCTGCTTTACTCCTTGATGGTGTTCCGGTCCCCTATAAGAGGAGGATTATAAGACCAAAGACCGCAGGTCAGAGAGAATATGTGAGGTCAATAAAGAAGAATACACTTACATTCTGTATAGGTCCTGCTGGAACGGGAAAGACATATCTGGCTATGGCTCTGGCGGTCTTCTATCTTACCAGAGGAGATGTGAACAGGATTGTTCTGGTGAGACCGGCAATAGAGGCAGGAGAACACCTTGGATTTCTACCTGGCGACTTCAAGGAGAAGGTCTCGCCGTATCTGAGACCTCTTTATGATGCCCTAAACGATATGATGGGCTTTGATAGAATAAGAAGCGATATTGAACGGGGGACCATTGAAGTGGCTCCTCTCGCCTATATGAGAGGGAGGACGCTTAACAACTCATTTGTAGTTCTTGATGAAGCCCAGAACACCACCAATGAGCAGATGAAGATGTTTCTCACACGACTGGGTTTCAACTCCAAAGCGGTTATCACCGGTGATATTACCCAGATTGACCTGCCTAAGGATAAACCATCCGGTCTGGTTGAGGTTCAATATTTTCTAAAAGGTATTAAAGATCTGTCTTTTGTATATCTCACCGAGGAGGATGTGGTAAGGCATAAACTGGTTCAGAGGATAGTTACTGCATATGAAAGACATGAAGAGAAGAAGAAGTTAGAGTTGAAGAAGCAAAGGGATAATATCATAAATGAAAAATAGTAATAAGAGTGAGTTATTCAGATTTGCGAGGGGAAGTCAAAATCCCCTCTATTTGATTATCAACTTTCTAAAGAAGAGGAATGTATATCTAAAGATTTTAATAGCTTTTGCCCTCTCTTTATCTCTTGCCTATCTTTCGGCTCCCGGCTTACCTGGCAAGGTTCCCGAACTGAAAGCGGGCGAGGTAGCCCCGCGCGATATCATTGCTCCGTTTGATTTTCCCGTCTATAAAGATGACGAAACCCTTCAGATAGAGAGGGAGACCGCAATAAGCGAAGTAGCCCCTATATATAGTATTAATCATCAAATTACTGAAATAGCACTAACTCATAACCAGAATTTCTTTCAGATTATGGGTGGAATACTCAAAAAGAAGAGACCCACATCGGTGGATAAACAGGGCATATCGCTACCTGAGTTCTCCTGGAGTATACTCGCTAATGACAAAGCGAGAGCAGACATTGAAGATGCGGTCTCAATGATGATTGAGAGTGTGATGTCCCAGGGCGTCCTTTCTGACAGGTCGTCTTTAGAGAGCGAGGGAATAAGTTCTATCTCTATTGCAAATGCTAAGGGTGAGAAAGAGATTCTCCTTTCTGATGTAATCACTATAGAGGGAATAGAGGATTACCTTCTTACTCTTGCTGAAGATTATTTTCCATCAGATGAAGAGAAGGCGCGCACAGCAGCAGTAATTGCCAGAATGATGATAAGGGCAAATCTGGAGAGAAACACCGTTGCCACAAAACACAGAATAGATGAGGTTTTATCCCGTATTAGCCCTATCAAGTATTGGGTTCTCAAGGATGAGAAGATAGTAGAGGCACACAAGAGGGTGACCAAAGAGCAGGAGATTGCCCTTGTTTCTTTGAATGAAAATATCACCTCTATCCGCTATGCTACAATCTGGCTGGGTCGTGCCTTTCTGATACTTTCCATAGTCACTATACTGGGAATATACATCGCCAAGACACACCCTGAGATATATGAGAACAATCGCAACCTTGTGGCAATTGCTATTATACTGGTGATTCTGGTCTTTATCAGTCGTATGGTTATGCAATTCATCACTCCAAGTTATAACTATGCTTCGCTTCTTTTTCCAGCGGCTTTTGCCTCTATTATAATTACGGTTTTCTTTGACCTTCAGGCGGGTTTAGTAATGGCGCTTCTGGCAGGAATGATGGGAGGAATTGTCACTGGACTAGATATGGGTGTTACCCTTAGTGCAGTTGCAGGTGCGATAACGGGTTCTCTCTCCACCTTCAAAATTAAACACTACAGCGGACTGATAAAGGCGGGAATTATGGTAGTTGGAGTAATTTCTTTGGTTGTGCTGTTAATAGGTCTGGTAAGGGTTCAACCCATAAGTCAGATTCTGAGTATGATGTTATGGGCAGGGCTTGGAGGTGCATTCAGTGTATTCCTGGCGTGGGTTACTATACCAGCATTTGAGCGGATAATGGGTCTTTCCAGTTCTATTCGTCTTATAGGGCTTTCTGACCTCAATCACCCTCTTTTGAGAAAACTGGCAATTGAGGCGCCTGGTTCATACCATCATAGTATCAATGTTGGTGAACTCGCTTCAAGGGCGTGTGAGGTCATAGGTTGTAATGCTCTTCTTACCAGAGTCGGTGGTTATTACCATGATATTGGTAAGTTGAAGAATCCATCATACTTCTCTGAAAATCAACCACCTGATATAAAGCCACATGATAAGCTCTCTCCTCAGATGTCTAGTTTAGTTATAAAGAAACATGTGGAAGATGGAGTAGATTTTGGAAGAGAGTGGGGTCTGCCGGATGTCATAATTGACATGATTAGAAAACATCATGGAACATTTTTAATCTCATTCTTCTATAAAGTAGCATTGGATGAAGATAGGCATGGGGTTGTGGAGGAAACTGATTTTAGATATCCGGGTCCGAAGCCAGACACCAAGGAGTCAACTATATTGATGATTGCAGATGCAGCAGAATCAGCAGTCAGAAGTTTATCAAATCCAGAGCCAACCAATATTCGTAGAACTATAAGAACAATAGTAGAAAACAGATTGAATGATGGGCAATTTGACGATTCCCCCCTAACGCTGAAAGAGATAAACAAGGCAACGGATGTGATTATAGAGGCGACAACAGTAATGTATCATACAAGGATTAAATATGCAGAAACGGGAGCATAGAGAAGATTCAGGAAACAGACAAGTTGAGGTTTTGTTAGATGGTCCCTTTTATGATATGGAGGACAAACTTCTAACTATTTCTTCAATCTCTGTGCGAGAGATGGAAATGCCTCCTGACTCCTATGTAAATGTTGTTTTCACGACCGATAAGGGTATCAGCGAACTGAACAAGGAGTTCTTCGGAGTTGAAGGAGCAACAGATTGTATTGCATTTCCCTATGATAAAGATGACTTCGTAGATGATAGTGGTAGATATCTACTGGGCGAGGTGTATATTTCGGTTGAGACCGCGGATGAGCAGGCAAAGGCACTTGGACATTCACTTATTGAAGAGTTGGCGACCCTTTTGATTCACTCACTTCTTCACTTGCTTGGCTATGATGACCAAACAGAAGAGGAGAGGGAGAGAATGGAGATGAAGACAGATGAGATATTAAGCACTGTTTTAAGTTCATATGAGGGGGAGAAGGGTGTCGTTTAGATTATTGAAAGAGAGTTTCAATAATGCCATTGAGGGTCTGGTCTATGCAATAAGAACCCAGAGGAACATGAAGATTCACATCGTGGCAACTCTTATAGTCCTCGTAGCAAGTGCAATGTTTTCCATCTCAAAATCAGAGTTGATTATCTTATTATTTATTATAGGCGTGGTGTTCATCACCGAGATGTTCAATACTGCCATAGAACTTTCACTTAATCTGGTGGTGGACACACTCCATCCTATAGCGCGCATAGTTAAAGATGTCTCAGCTGGGGCTGTTCTTGTATCAGCAATCGCATCTATCGTAATCGGTTATCTGATATTTATGCCTAAGATAAAGGGACCTATTTTTTCCACTATCGTGTATGTCCAGAAAACCCCTGAGCATGTAGCTTTGATTGCTTTCATTCTGACGATAATCGCAGTGGTGGTGACCAAGGCGATTATAGGAAGGGGATTGCCCCTTACTGGTGGGATGCCCAGCGGTCATACTGCCGTTGCCTTCTGTATATGGACATTTCTCACCCTAATCACCGTTAATCCGCTTGTATCCATCCTGGTATTTGTTCCCGTTCTGATGATTGCCATATCACGCATAAGAAATGAGATACACACCATCGGCGAGGTTATTGCCGGCTCTGCTCTCGGTCTCGCTATCGGTACCCTTGCATACTGGGCGATGGTGGGATTCTCCCTTGATAAATGGTTTTAATGATGAAACTCATAAGACAGTGTGGTTATATTCTCATAACCATAGTGGTGGTTGCCTCTACAGCGAATAGGGTAATTGGTGAGGATATTGTGATTGCCAAGTTAAGGTATGGAGGTGGTGGCGACTGGTATGCAAACCCTACCTCACTGCCAAACCTGCATTATGAGGTGGAGAATAGGACCGGCATTTCAATGGCTGATATAGAGGAGGATGTGGTGGTATCCCTCTCCGACCCTAACCTGCAATCTTACCCGATTATTAATATCACAGGTCATGGGAGGATTGCCTTCACAGAGGAGGAGAGGCGTGCGCTCGTTGATTACTTAAAGGGAGGCGGTTTCTTACACGCAGACGACAACTATGGTATGGATGAGTATTTCCGTGCTGAGATGGAGGCGATATTCGGTGAGGGGTGTCTGGTTGAATTACCAAAGTCACATTTAATATATCACTGCTTTTATGACCTTGATGGGTTACCAAAGATACACGAACATCACGGAGGACCCCCGAAGGGCTATGGAATCTTCATTGATGGGCGGTTATGCGTGTTCTATTCATACAATACTGATTTAAGCGACGGCTGGGAGGCGCCCGAAGTCCATAATGACCCTCCCCAGAAGCGAGAGATGGCATACCAGATGGGAACAAATATCGTGGTTTATGCATTGACGCATTGAAGTTTTGTGATTTTATTTATTAAAATAGTTTTGAATAATAATTTTTGTAAGTATATTTTATTTCTTCTATTGGTATATCTTTTTTAACAGAATGTAGAATATTCAAGAGCTCTTCTTCTTTTGTAGGAAACTTATTTAAAATATAATTTGCTGTCGTCAAAATTGACAATTCTTTTGCATTTAAATCCTTTACATTTTTAATAATAGTATTAATTTTTCTTCTTTCACTTGAGTTCAGTTTATTTTTGAATATGTCTTTTTTGTTGCTAGGTTTTATAAAGTAACCATTATCGTCTTTCCAAGTTATACTGACAACATCAAGTGTTTCTGAAATATTAAGGATAGAATTTACATAGAATGAATATGGTCCATAGTGATATAGTTCGTAATGATTTACATTATAATTATTTTAGTTTTGCTTTTAGTATTTTAAACTATTAAAAGAAGAAAGATATAATGAAGATATATTTAGAGTGAAGTTAATATATATTTCTGGTGATTTGATTTTTAAGATATTAATTCTTTATCTTCATTCATATTTATAGTAGAAATTAAAGGCATTTATCACTTCTTTATACACCTGCAGAAGCCATGATAATTAGCACATATTCCACCCATTATTGAGAATATTCCCCAGAATAGGGGACGACTAAATATGTTTGTAATGGTTGGCTCAGAATAGGGCAGGAGATATATACCCCATGTGGTAAGAAAGCATCCAATTATTATACATGCGTGACCGAATATTAGTATAGAGATACGGTTAGGAAACATCGCCAGTAGAATAAGCGAACAACCTATTATAAGAGGTATTGCTCCATAAAACTGCTTAGTTGCAAGATTGTAGATGCCCAGAATGACCAAGGCAATACCCAGTGTCATTCCTATAGTGCCGAATGTTTTCATATTACCTCCTTACCGATGTAGATTATATAATTTGTTTTGATATTATTCAAACTGGTTGTGGTTGTAACTATCCTATTAGTTTAGTGATTAATAGGTGATAATTTCTTATAATAACAATTCAATAGTTAGAAACTTCTTAAAATAGGGGATTATTATGAAGATATCAGACAGAAAAGTGATTATGTTTGCTGGTAAGGGTGGGGTTGGTAAGACGACCTGTGCTTCTGCCACTGCACTTCAGTGTGCTAATTGTGGTGAGAGAGTGCTTATCGTCTCAACGGACCCGACGCCATCACTCATTGACATTTTTAATATTGAGATGACAAAGAAACTAACTGTAGTTTCGGATAATCTATTCGTGCTTGAGGTGAGTGGGGATGAGATTAAGGAGATGTGGGATAGGAAGTTTGGAGAGGAGGTTTATGAGGTCTTCTCCTCATTTGTGGATATTGAATACGATGTGTTTGTTGATTTCATTACATCAATTCTGCCAGGTCTGGGTGAGGAGTTTATGGTTGACTACATCAGGGAACTTGCTATATCAAATGCCTATGACCGCATTATATGGGATACTGCACCACTCGGTCAGACACTTGGGCTATTGAAGGTCCCTGAGATGTTGTATGAGCATCTGAGAATGGCTCCCAGAATATATTCTCACCTGAAACTGGGGGGTATGAGCAAGAGACCCATATTAGATATAATTGGTGGATGGTGTAGTTTATCAGAAGACAACATAGAATTCCTCAAGCACGATGTAGATATCATCATAGTTACGATACCTGAAGCACTTGCGGTTGAGCAGATGGAAAGGGTCTTTGCGGAGTTTAAGCATTTTGGGCTGAACATATCAAAGATATTCATCAATAACTGCATAGAAGAGGTTGATAGCAAGTTTATGCGCACAAAGAGAGAGCAACAGGTGGTTCATATCGCGACAATAAAAGAGAGATACGCTCATCTTGGTATATACGAAATACCCCTCTTTCCTGTAGAGGTGCGGGGGATTGATAGATTGAACGATGTCAGAGCGACGCTGTTCGGGGAAGCAAATAGTTGAATTATACCTTACACAATTATTCTGGCTGTATTATTATTTATACTCTATAATACTTCTTAACTGGATGGTTCAGAGTTATTGTATAATAATAGTTTGAATAGCATATGTTATATCAGGAGGTGGTAAGGTTGAATAGGATTTTAGTCATTGTTTTAATTTCCATATTGGTTCTCTCACTAACACTAATAACAACTTGTGGGAAGAAAGGCAACGAGATAGTAATCGGTGTGGCGGGACCCTTCACGGGGGATGGCGCTCAGTTTGGCGATATGATAAGAAAGGGCGCCACAATGATGATGGAGAAGGTCAACTCCGAGGGTGGCATAGATGGTCGTATGATAAAACTGGTCTTTGAGGATGATAAGGGTGACCCCAGGGAAGCAGCGCTGGTTGCCCAGAAATTAGCAAGCGACCCTGAGGTGGTAGCGGTTGTTGGGCACTTCAATTCGTCCTGCTCCAAGGCGGCAAAGCCCATCTACAAGCAGATGAGGATAGTAGAACTCTCACCCGGCTCCACTAACAAGGATGTATGCATCGGGAGCGAGTGGACCTTCAGGGATGTCTATCGTGATGACTTTCAGGGTTATGCCATTGCGGACTATATTCACGATATTCTGGGCAAGAAGAGGGTCGCTATATTCTATGACAACGATGACTATGGAAGGGGCTTGATGGAGTTCTTCGTGGAGAGGGCGAAGGAGCTGGGTATGGAGATAGTGAGGATGGAGGCATATACCAGGGACACCCAGGAGTTCACCCCCCAGTTGACAAACATCAAGAAGGAGAACCCGGAGATTATATTCATCTCCGGTCTATACACTCAGGCAGCGATGATATGCGCCCAGGCGAGGCGCCTTGGGATGGATATTCCGTTTATGGGTGGCGATGGACTAATGTCATCTGACCTCATAAAAATAGGTGGAGATGCAGTGGAGGGTATAGTTATCACCTGTCCGTTCATACCCGAGATGGCGGGTGAGGGTGGCGAGGAGTTCGTATCAGCATTTGAGAAGAAGTATGGTGAGCCACCTGATGCCTGGGCAGCTCTGACATACGATGCAGTAGGCATCATAGTAAAAGCGATTAAGGAGGTTGGCACAGACAGAGAGAAGATAAAGGATTACCTTGCGACAATGACGACCACTGAGAAGGGTTATAAGGGTGTTACCGGTACCACCGTCTTTGATGAGAACGGCGACTGCATAAAGCCACTGTTTGTAGCAACTGTGGTTAATGGCGAGTTCATCCCCGCAGAAAAGCAGTTTGAAACGGAGTAAGAGATTTCGTTTCCTTTGAGTAAGCTACAAGGTTGTCGGAATTTTCTATTTTATATTTGCGATGCGTTATAATCAAATTTAGTGAGTGTAGCGAACCTCATACCTGCATATATGCGCTGTTAGGAGGCGCTTCTAATCAATTTCATACCACTCACAAAGATATGGGAAAGGATTTATGCAGATGCCACCTTCAGGAACCCATAGGTATTTCAAATGCTCATTGTAGTAACGCCCCTTTAATATCTTAAAGTTCTTAATATCACCTGCTAAAAGCCACATTTCAAAGTGTAGATGGGGTTGCCAATCAGGGTGTCCCTCAAATCCGCTGTTACCGCTATAACCAAAGAGCTGATTGTTATATAGTCACCTATGTTCAGGTCATAGTAGTCGGGTCCATCCTTAGATGTTCTTATTATTTGATAAATCTTTTCACCACCTTACAACCAATATGTTAAGCAATACAGAATTGACTATCTACTATTAAAAAATCATTTGAGAATAATATTTAATATTACTCGTATATTCGCTAGGATAAGAATATTTTTGGGTAGTAGCATTTTTAAGAATAATTATAGATTTTAAGCAAGTGTTGTAGAAAATAGAAACAAATGGGGCTCTATTTACTTTTGTTGCTTGATTTCTTCTTGTCTTTCTTTTTCTCCTCCTCTTCCTCTTCTCTAACTATCTGAATCTTCACTCTTGTCAGAATTGCAGTAATCGCACCCAGTGCAGCAAGTGCGGGTGCAAGAACCGCTATCACGCTTCCAGTCACAATCCCCGCTGTTAAAGGTATCTCAAGAAGAAAGCGACCATCTGTCGTCTTAATTATCAGACGGCGGACATTACACTCCCTTATCAACTTATTCACTGTATCAACCAACTCGCCAATATGAACCTCTATCTCCTCAACCCAGGTCTTCTTACTGTGTTTCATACTTCACCTCCCTTTTAATACATTTTTGAAATCTTTATATATAATATTATACAAAATAGTGCCCTTCTTATTCAATATGGGGAACAAGGCATAGAAATCTCAGGGGTGTGTCTCCTGTGTTTCTGAAGTTATGTTCTTCCCCGCCTGGGACAAATACAACTGTTCCTGGTTTGATTGGGTGTTCGCCTTCTGGGCCTACCGCCACTCCTTCTCCCTCAAGCACATAGACCTCATGCTCCCAGTGGTGGGTGTGGTAGGGGGTGTAGCCACCTGGTTCAATCTCAAACTCACGCATTGCGAAGTTTGGCGCACCTATCTCCTTTGATATTAACCAGCGGACATTAACACCCTTTGCTCCCTCCTCCTCTACTACATTCTTTTCAACCTCATCTGCCCTTCTTACAATCATAATGCCTCCTCATTGTTTGTAAATATTGTAATCTGTCTATCATTCAATTTCAACCCTTACGCTTTCTCATCTACCTAAAACTACTTCCATGCAACCACAATCAAACGCTTCGCTTTCTCATCATAGGGGCTACGCTCAAGGTCGCCATAGACCTCAAAGCCCATGAAACCGCATTCGGTTATCAGTGTGGTCAACTCCTTCGCAGAATAAAGTCGGTGGTCAACCCTGAAGTCGGCTCGCTTGCCACCCTTTATTATTATCCACCTGTTCTCAATCCAACTGAAGCCCTCGCACACCCTGCTCTCCTGCAAGATAAGCGTTCCATCCTCCTCTTCACGCCAGCGGGTTCTCTGGAATATTCTGGCTAATACCTCTTTACCCATCATCTCTAACAAAAGATTGCCCCCAGCCCTGAGCGATTTGTGGATGTTTTGGAGAACCCGTTTATCATCTTCGGGGTCCTCAAAATAGCCGAAGGAGGTGTATAGGTTTATCACAGCATCAAAGGTGTCGGGTGAACAGAAAGTGCGCATATCCGCCTCTATGAATTCAATATTAGTAAGGTTCTCCTCCATAGCGCTCTGCTTAGCCCTATCCAGATAACTTCTGGTTCTGTCAATGCCTGTTATCTTATAGCCCCTACGAGCGAGTTCAATAGAGTGCCTTCCCACACCACAGCAGAGGTCCAGAATATGTGCGTTCTCTTCTACTCCCAGGATATTCAGAACCCTGTCAATCTCGGCGGGTGTTATATCCATACGGTTTCTGGTGAACATTACATCGTTCACCGTCTCCCAGAAACTATCATCCTCATGCCAGGGCTCCTCCTTCTTCATCTCATCCTCCTCTGATGCATTAATAGTAATATACCAGCAGTGAGGGGTGGAATAGCCAATGTGAGTATCATGAACAGGATAGTAAGTGGTGGGAGGCGGGACGCCATCCTGAGCGGATAGACGATGAGGAATATCACTCCCTCAATTATGAGGAGGTATGTCCCCACACTTTCCCATTTTAGGGGAATCAGGGCGCTTATGACGAACATCAGTGAGAAGAAGATGCACGAGAGAAGCCCCACAGCGCTGAACGGCTCGCTCAGAATGGTAGCGACTGCGAAGAAGACCCAGAATCCCGCCCAGATAATCACAATGATTCTTCCTGTTATGCGAAGCCAAGTCGTATTTTTCACCTAAACCTCCCTTGACTATCTTGGTTTAATTATATGCCCATAAGGGTGGGTGTCAATGATGAATAGAGGGAGGGAGATATATG
>Ga0164310_10001511_pt1 | contig 13206 bp, 12 predicted proteins | sample GuaBasSedimGuay1_FD_121795 | JGI IMG/M metagenome (GOLD analysis project Ga0164310, IMG submission 121795) | Subseafloor sediment microbial communities from Guaymas Basin, Gulf of California, Mexico - Guay1, Core 4569-9, 0-3 cm | ecosystem: Environmental > Aquatic > Marine > Hydrothermal vents... | reverse complement strand
GTACGAAATATTAATATTCCACCCTAAATATCCCTCCACCAAAAATGCCGCCCAGATTAAGGCTTACTAAATGGAATGAAATCTTAATAGCCATTAGTAATTGCCAAAGACGATGCTGTTATTGTGAAAAATTGAGTCGCAAAATAAGCGGCTCGCTCACCTATCTCAGAGATACGATCAAGGCGTTGGCCAATAATGAGTTAATAGAAATAAAGCCGGACAAAAAGATCAAGTGGCTTTATTTGACCGGCAAGGGTAAAAAGATATCATGTGCTTTGCAGGAAATAAAGGAAGAGATGAAATAGAGAATGATACTACATAATCACAGGGTCAAATGCAGCACAAATATAATAATAAAAAAAGAGGGGAAGATAATCTTCTCAGCACCTTCTTACGATTACCAGTCAGGAATCTGGAAACCAGAATAAATGAACTCGAAAAAGACATAAGATGCCGCCAAAAAATAAAAGATGACATTCTGACAAATTTGGGTAGCCGGAGACTACAGTTAGAGGATAAAATCTGGAATATGCGATATATCGGTCTAACAAACCCGCGCCTAGACAATCTTGGGGTACTGGGACAGCTTATAATGATAGAAAAACAGATCTCAAACGAGATAACTTCCTGTTTCAAAGATGTCATAGAATTAAAGGAAAAACTCAATCAATTTAGAGAGGAATTGGAATCCACCCGGCAAAAACTAAAACTAATGGATTTTAAGGTTTAAAATGGACGAGATAGACAGGCTATTAAGAAAACTTGAACCGGTTATTGGCAAAAACGCCAAAATCCTGTGGTATTTAAATAATCTTGCTAAAGACTCCAAAGAAGCCAGACAAAATACAGAATTAATCAAGTTAATGGCTAACAAGAAAGCCAAGCAAGATTACAAAGAAGAGATCAGCCTTCCGCCGCCAAGACCGGACAAGTTGATTGGCAAATATCGATTGGGTGAGGTATTATACCCGGAAAGCTATTATGGTGAATTTGGCTTAAGGGAAAATGAGTTTATCAGACATATATTGATCACAGGTATGACCGGAACCGGAAAAACCAACCTTTCTTTTCATCTTCTCAGGCAATTGAAAAAGCATAATAGACCCTTTTTGGTTTTTGACTGGAAGAAAAACTATCGTAATTTAAAACAGCTTCCAGAATTTAAAGACCTAAAAATCATCAATCTGACTTCAGAGGGCGAAATGTTTAAATTTAATCCACTTATTCCACCACAAAAGGTAAATCCGAAACATTGGATGACTCTTTTGGTCGATGTTATCAAGCATGCCTTTTTTGTTTCGCACGGAGTTGAGTATTTCTTCAGAAAGGGGCTTGATTATCTCTACGAGCAGTTTGGTATCTTTGAAGGGAAGAATAAATATCCTACCTTTAGGGACCTTGAAAAAGTCCTTCAGAAGGAATTTGTTCGGGGTCGGGAAATGCTCTGGATGTCGTCGGCCAAGAGAGTCCTGGCCAGCCTGACCTTTTCTGGACTTCTGGGAGATATTATCAATACCAGAGAGCAACAGCCGATTGAAGAGCTCCTCAATAAAGACGTTATCATCGAACTTGACAATCTGGCTACTATTGAACGAATCTTTTTTATTGAAGCTCTACTGCTTTGGATTTACCACTATCGTAAAACGCAAAGTAAACGAGAAGAGTTCAAACATGCTATTATAATTGAAGAGGCTCACCATATTGTCTCAAGCAAAAAGGAGTATGAATTCGGAGAGGAAACGATTATTGAGACCATTATAAGAATGATAAGGGAATTTGGTGAATCTATAATTATAATCGATCAGGAACCTGGCAAATTAAGCAACTCAATTCTGGCCAATACGCTCTGCAAGATTAGTTTTAATCTAGGAAACGGAAAAGATGTCTCGACTATATCCAGGGCCATGAATCTAACCAGAGAAGAAAAACGATATATTGACAAGCTCAAGGTCGGCCATGCCATAATAAAAATGAAGGAGAGATTTTCAGAGCCAATCCACATCAGATTCCCATTAGTCCCAATAATAAAATCCCCTGTAGGTATCCCTTAGGGTAAGAATATCCTCCGAAAAGTCAAAAAATGGTTTATATAATAAAAAAATTGGTTCCGGTTTACAGACAATGGGAGAAAATCCCAAAACAGTATCACAATCTTAAAAAAGCTGTTTATGTAACGACGTTCAAATTTCTATATCCGAATATTCCAAAGATTCTGATTGAGCAATATGGCTTAAATCCTAATGAGAAGATAGTTGTCTTCTGGACAAAGGAAATCTCTCTTCCCCATTTTAACAGATACAGACTAAAATTTAGGAAGGTTTATTCTGGGAGTGTTGAGGGGTTTGGCGAGTTAATTAAGAAAAGGAATCGAAGACGGAGCAACACACGAATAGATAAAAAAAAGGAGTATTAATCATAGAAGATTTATAAAAGCTTTAACTAAGCGCCAAATGTCAGATAAGCTTATATGCAATGTTGAAATCCGATTGGCAAGCATTTTATATAATAGAAAATGTTATATAGATACGATACTGCTAAAAATAATGGTTCCTGAATATTCTCAAATAAGTCCAACTGCGATATTTTGTGCAAGGATGAGAGCAAAACAAAATTTACCATATTCAAAAGAACTAATTAATCTACTTGATATAAAATACTTCAAATTTATAGAAGACTTGCCAGATTACAACAAGGCTCCGTTTCATAAATCATATTTTATTCCCTTCATTGAAGGGAGGTATTATTCTCTAAATGAAGCCTTAAGACAAACATTAAGACATACAAAGAATGTTCTAATAGTGGAGCTCGCATCCGGTTTGTCTACAAGAGGTTTGAATTTTGCAGGGAAGAATATTTTTTATATGGAAACTGATCTTAAAAAGCTGATAAGATTAAAAGAAAAAATAGTCATAGACATTATCAATAATAACAGGCTAAATAAATCAAATCATCTATTCATGTCCATTAATCCTCTTGTCAAAAAGGATGTGGATAGAATCGGAAAATACTACCTTAAGTACTTTGCCAATAATAAATTGATAATAATACATGAAGGATTGTTGATGTACCTAAATAAAAAGGAAAAAACAATATTTCGAGATAACATAAAATATCTGTTTGAAAAGTATGCATGTAATGGATTATGGCTAAGTCCGGATTTTTCACGTACCATGAATCAGTTCCACGGATTTAAGGGAAAGGAAAATATTCGGGATAAAATCTCAAAAGTTACTGGAAGAAATTTCGACTATTTTAAATCATTAAAGGAAGCGTCCAAATTTGTTAAAGATGGAAAATTAAAATCAAGAATCATCTCTAATAAAAAAATAGTTAGTCAATTAATAAGAAAAAAAGGATTTCAATTTAATTACGATGCCATATTGAAATCTGCAGAAGAGTATAGGGTATGGAAGATTGAACTACCTTAATGCGACTGCATCTGTAAGAAAAAGAGGGTTAATCCTTTTTATTGGCATACCCCAAAGGCTGGCAAGATTATTTTGAAATATCGGTCCCCCATGCTCTTTTTCAAAAGCAAACCTCATTGAACACAGATAACCTAATGGATTATTGACAAATTCGTGATTTTTTAAATTTTCTTGAATCGGCTCAGCTGGTCGAAAAATAGAAATATGTGGTATGGCCAGCCTTGAAAACCGTGGCATCCATGTTTTAAAATGGGCCAAAGAATCAAGACCCGGCATATACGAATATTCCAATTCCATTACTCCCATTCTTTTTATAGAATCTAGCGTCGATAATATGTATTCTAAGGGAGTATTTTTCTTATTATGCATTCTTTCCCTACTAGTGAAGGTTTCCAAAGTATAAGCATATTTAAAAGGGGTATTTCCAAGAACGCCAAGTAATTTATTAATCTGGTGGGCCGTTTTTATTTGAGATCCAATGTATAACAACCTTCCATTAAATCCTTTGTCCTTGGCTAATTCAATAACTTTGATTAGACTTGAAATAACTTCGTCCTCATTTCGATACATTCCTGTTACAAAGGTAATTTTGTCTATATTATGGAGACCAATCCCCTTGCTTTGTATAATCTCCATCCCTTCCTCGGGAGATATATTTCTCATACCTTTCCCTATTTCTCTACAGCACCACTCGCAACCTTTACATATGGGGTGAAAATTAATACTCAGAATTGTCTCTGATTCAAGCGTAGGCATCCATTCCTTGATACCCCTTATATAAAAATAGGCTGGACTTCGTGTAATTCTACCAATGAACTTAACGCGAAACGGCAATTCTACTCCCATATATGTTAATATACCATTTTTAAAGACATAGGGAGAATAGGGCGAAGATATTAAGGGGACGACAGAAAATAATTTGTCAGATCCTATTAAATGAAACTTCGGTCTTCCAAAGACTATTGCTTCGTCATAAATTCCATAAGCCTTCATTGCGTAATAATGTAAATCGATTGTAGGTAATAGGGGAAATTCTTTGGAAATATTGCTAATGATATTGTCCATATCGTCGCTTATTCCATAATGCCATAATTTTATTTGCATCATAAAGTTCAGGTAACTCACTACCAAAATCATTAGAACATTTTTTAAAGAAATTTATGCTTCTGATTTTGTCCTCGCTATCGAACCATAAGTTTTCTGAAAAAAACCTATAGAGATGACTACAGACCCTTCCCAACTGAAACCAATTTGATAGCTCTTTTTCATCAAATGTATGAGAAGATTTAATTATCCGTGTAAACTTATCATATGTGCATAGGCCATTATTCATGGCCAATTGATGCAATACAGTTCCCTCATAAATTCTAAGTGGAAATACTTTTAATGATGATGGTTTTGCCATTTCGATCGCATATTTCAATGAATCTTCGAAAGAATCTATAGTATCGCCTGGTATCCCGGCAATTAAGTCAAGACTATATTTTATGCCTTTTTTTGATAACTTAGTCAATTGTTCCATGCCATAAAGGCTATTTTTTCTAAAATATTTTAGATGTGGATTAGTTGTCTGTAATCCAAATTCTAACCATCCAATATTAAGTTCGCTGAGAAGATCAATAATATCATTGTCCAAATATTCAGGTCTGTATTCGGCAGTTATAAACATGCCCTTTAATCTTTTCAAGAGTTTTAGGATTTTTTTTGATCTTATTTTTTCACCACCCAGAATAGGATCGGTGATATAAATTGCCCTAAATCCTTTAGAAGATATATATTTAATATCGCTGATAAGTCTTTCAAATGGGACGTTCCGAAATCGATTCAATTGAGAAGGATGTGCGCAATAGATACAATTATAAGCACAACCTCTAACCGTTTCCCAATATATGTGATCTGTATTAAAACTTAAAGGAAATAGAGAAGGAACAGATTCTAAATTTATTGAGGCAATGCTTTCATTAGAATTATATTTACTGGAAACACCAATTATTGATATAGTACCATTAATGATCAATTCAATATGATTAATATTTTTAAGGATTTGATAAAAAGGTGATTCGCCATATCCCTTTACAAAAAGATCTGCATCGCATTGTCTAATTCTGCTTTTGGAAGAAGAATAGGTAATAGAAGGACCTCCGACAACAATGATTATTTCACCTCCTTTTTCTTGCCGGATTGCATTAATAATATCAATAACATATGATTCGGTGACGTAATTTGAACTAAATCCACAAACGACAGGTTCATGAGACATAATTATTTCTAAAGCTTTTGAGATATCAAGAGGAATGGAAAGTAAATCTACAGAATATCCCATTTGGCTACAATATTTTGAAATAGATTGGACTCCGAGACTATACTTGCAGTGACCCTTCTTAACCTGTAAAGTATTTAGAATTATATTAGCCATAAGGAAACCAAGGATATTTACATTTGGCCTTATATATTACACATAGTCCTTAATAAATATAATCGAATATAATATAAAAAGGCCAAGGAAGGCAAATTTCTATATAAGTAAATGGCAAATATGATTTGTTCAACTTTGCCCGTACCGACATGGGTATCAATTAAATTTCTTATTTTGGGTTCATACACAAAAAACTCAATGACTTATGTATATCCGTGTCTAACGGCATAGCGATAATTTTTGAAAAATTTTAAGTTATTACGATAATTATCAATTTCTTCTTGAGGTGTGGCGTCAAGGAATTTTACAGAAGACACGGCTGTAGCTAAAGTCCATGCATGTACCTTTTTTAATTCTTAAAATTAACTCCGAGAATATGACCAAGCGCGAATATTCTGTATTTGAAAAGTTAGAACCACCATTCTCTGGAGCAAATCTTGTATGGTAGGACATATTGGAATCTCAACAGATTGCATACCGGAATTGGCTCAAAAGTATATATTAATAAAATCTTATCTTTTGACCATACATTGTAGGCATCAAGAATCTAAAAAATATTAACCTCTGGAAATTAACATTGTGCAAAGATTTTATTGGCTAGTATTGGAAGGATTTGTACAAGTTAAACTCAAATGCCTAACCGCAATAGACTTCCAGCCCTTCGTTCAAGATTAACTCTTTTATCTGTATATGGAATATTTCTGGCATAGGCTGTCAATCCTTGAATCATCCCCCATAAGGTTGAGACATTTTCTCCCTGCATAAGACCGTTTTCCCAGGCAGTGGTAATTTCCTTATTGGTAAAAGGCCGTTTGGTAAACCATTCCTGGACATTTTTAATATCGTCACCTATTTTATAATTCATCGCTTTATTGACAGTTGATTTTATGTTGTCTGAGAGTGATTTATTTTCTGCAAATCTATAAAGAGCCGGGATCGCGATCTGTTTAAATTTGTCCCTGGCTTTGCTGCGATGAAATATCTTCAACTCTTCTATATTTTCAGCTCCATAGACAATATGGTTATCGCAAACAAAATTATACAGAAAGGTTGTCAGGCCAAAGGTCGAGGCTCCGGTTTCAGAGTTCCAGCAAAAAAAACCTTTGCCCAATCTTGAGTTGCCTATTTCAATCGGATTTTGATCATTTATCATAAAAACAAACATATCATGATCTGAGGCATATAAACCAGTGTTTGTTGACCTGCCATATTTTGCTCCGGGAACATGCCAATGTGAGCCTTGAGTCGATTCTATCAAATTTTCAAGGACATCAACATCCCAGATTCTCCCATAGGAAGGCCCGGTAAAGGCCGAAACAATTCTTTTGTCTGATCCATTACTATTCCTATACAATATCTTACACTTCTGATCAGAATCTTTAAGATTATACTGAAGACAATCCCTGGTCATATCGGCGGGCAGGGCTCTTAAATATTTGGCTGGCGCGCCGATCCTTGTACATAACTGGCCAAACGCCCAATGAGTAAGTTGGGCCTGCTCATTAGTTGGATTTAATTTCAGCTCATTATCGGGGGATACACCCAGGACCAAGTCTTCCAATTGATTAATCCTTTGAAAGGAAGATATTTTTCGGGACTCCGCAAAGGCATGCATGTCTTCAAGACTTTTAAATATCTCATCTGGCGATCTTTTAACCCATTGGGCATAGGCGTTAGAGAGGTTTTGAGGCATAAATTAAGAATATATTTGGATTATTTATGATTTGTGCCTGTTTGAAGGTTGGCTGATAATCATATCTAACTAAGATAATTAATAAACCTACATTCCAAGAATTCTTCAGAGGCAGTTCGAGTTGTAAAGGGAAATAATCTTACCGGGCTTACCAAGAAACTACTCAACAATTGCATATTGATAAAATTATCGAAGTCATCCATTTCAATAATTTTTGTCCCAAGCTGGTCATCATAATATAAATATTGTTGATTTACCACAATCCACTTACTGGCATGATAATTTTCAGTAATTTCAGTATCAAGTAACAACGGATTGCCGAAATCAACGAGATAATATGTTTTTAAAGCTTCTTCAACCGACCATTGCTTAAAATAAGAGATATCGGTTATAAGTTCTACAATTTGATCAATTGAAGAGAACAGATTTTGCCTAAAAGAGATCAATTTCGATAAAAAGTCGACCAAATCAGGAACGAATTTTGTAATTGGCCTAACCCAGTTTTCAGAAAAAGTTTTTATGTATTTCAGGTCCTGCTCAATCTCATGCTGTTTCCGAGCATAAAATCTATCTTTCAGTAAAGAATAAACAATATCTTTATAATTAGGATCAGACTGAAATTTTTTTTCAAGTTTGTAAAATTCTTTTTGACCCAGGCAAAACCAACTTAAAAAAGTATAGCATGAAAAGGCACGTTCGATATTGTTCGAAAAGAGTCGAAGCGGCTTTTCAAAATACGCTTTATAAAATTCAATCGGAGAAAATTCGTAATAATTGCTTATGTTATATCTATCCGAAAAACAGGAATATTGTAATAAAGAGGCTGATACTTCCAAGGCATGTTTAAAGGGTTCATTAAGATTGTTTTCAAAAATCTGCGAACATATTTTTCCAATAAGTCGTCTTTCGTCTCGATTAAAGGGATTACCTGGTCTAAGGATCCCCAAAGGAGTATAGAGCGGTAATTGAATCTTTTTCTCTTTCAGACAATTAATCAAGATGAAAATATTGGCGCTACAATGAAACCAGGAGAGAAAATACCGCCATAAGATACTTGATAGATGCAGATCCATAAAATGTTTCCGCTCATGTAGCGAAGCCGCAAATCTTAAATCCAAGGTTCCATCCTCGGAGACCATAGACGATGTCTGTTTCAATTTAGTAAATACTTTCTGGGGGGTGGTAAGCGGTATCGACGGCGGTCGTGGTATCCAGCCGCATTGTTTAGCATTGATCATGACCGCATATAATGAAGGATCGACATAGCCTATATATACTCTTTCTTGCATAAATTCTCAGAGATTTTTAAATTGCCCTTCAAATGATACCGCAATATATTTTTTTTAATGGATTAATATAACAATTATTAACGATATGAAGAAATCTATAATCACCGAAATTGCAGTTGATTTATACCAGCGGATGGCCCAATTTTCTGAAGACTCATTTGTCCATAGACTAACTAACACTCAGTCCCTGACAGAACACATCGAACAAAACTATCAAAAGCTGCTGAACCAATATGACAGCCGCATTTTTTTTGGAGAAGGGATCGAACACGGTGAATTCAATGAATATGAGTACCTGTCATTTAACATAATAAAGATCATTACCTTTGTGATAGAAGAGTTGAAGACGAGTGAAGGCGAAATCAATATCAATAACCTGCATAAGGCGATAAGACATTATTCAACTAAATGTAAAATACCTGTCTGGTTAAAGGAAAAGCTAATAACCTACCTGCCTCCATTACTGATCAACAAGTATCATGTTGACGCAAAACCGACCGAACCGATAAAATATTTAATCTTCTTGGGGAAAAATAAGATTATTGAAACAGATAAAGCCGGTCTCGACAGCTTTCGAAAGAAAAACCATCCCGGGAATTTCGATATATTTATCGAAAACACTGACACTTTCAAGCTTCTAATTAAGAACAATCCAAATATATTTCGGGCCGGAAACTATCACCCTTTTAACATTCTCTGCCTTTTTCTGCAGAGGATCGGTAAGAGCCTGACGTATAACGAAATTTATCATCTAGCTATCAAGCCTGGTGAATCAAAGCGTCCCAGGGATAGAAGCAAAAAAGTATATGACTATCTTAAAATAATAAAGCGGAGAATCAGTGAAACCAAAAAGATCGATATCGATCCTGAAAAATGGTTTACCAGAGATCATAAAAAGGGAATTGTTCATATAGCCAAATCAATTAATGGCTGTCTCGTTATAATCCGCAACAAAATCCTAGCATAAACCTCCAATCAGTGCGCAGCATTACCGCTTGGTAGAATTCTTACCAGAGAATAATCAGTTTTGCCTTAATTACCAGAGCTTACTTCTTGCTCTTAGTAGAGCCCGCTGCCTATAATTTTCATAAAGAGGAAAGGTCTAAAATGAAGGCTATTTTAATATCAGAGTCTACAGGGAAATATAAAGGAGTCAAAACATTTTCCAGATCGTTTTCTATTTCTACTAACAGTATATTCATCGATAGAAATTGTTCAACCTGTTTGAGTTCTTTGCCTTACGCCCAGAAATCGAAAACAAGGCAAATCTGAAAGAGGGGTGCTGATTATGAGTCGAAATAATCCCAGGCAGCGTATACGACGGCAGGAAACAAGGTTTCGAGGGAAAGACAAATCGTTTGTCTTCAAAAACGAAGAGCACTCGGTTTTTTTAAATGACGGTAATATAGTCTCACGGCAGCGTTTCGATTCAGATGTGGCACAAGGAATAATTCCTCATTCGCCTGATGAACTTAAAGGACAGTGTCAGACCTGCTTAAATTTCTTAACCGAAAAGACGATTCTGATCTGCGATTTATGTTGGAATGTCACCTGTCTTCCCTGCGCCGTAAAAAAAGATAATATGACAGTCTGCCCGGCTTGTGCTAAATATCTGGAGCATCGTCGCCGGATACTCATCTTCCGAAAATTATTTATTGAACCATTTATAGAATGGGTAAGGTAATGGCTGTGACTAATCGGCAAAACATAAGGACATCTTACTGGCAATTATGGCTTGAAATTGCCAAACGAGGACTGGGTAACGACCCTCTTGTCAAGACATCGATGCAACAGTTGTCTGTCAATCCATACGATAATGATTGTCGGGAGATTATTTATAATCGCATACGTTCCGAAGATGTGAAAGACCTTCTTTATCCCGAACCGTTTCGGAAGTCTAATCCAGGTTATGAAGCTCAAATATCAGGCAAAATTAGTCTGGGGAAAGTATGCCATACCAGAATGCCATGGGGTATTCATCCAGGCTCGTTAACCGAGCATATGTCAATATCCGGCCGGACCGGAGGAGGCAAAACTTTCCTTATAAAAAAGATCATCAAACAGCTAATGAATGAAGAAACAACAATTATAATACCGGATAGAAAACAGGACTTTTGCGATCTGGCCCTGAAATCTGAGCTTCTCTATTTCCTACTGGAAGATTTCATGGATAACTGGTGCGCCCCGCCTGATGGAGTTCCGGTAGAGCTTTGGTTTAGTGTCCTTGCCGAGATATTGGCCATATCTTTTGAGTTGCGGATTGCCGCGCAGGGTATGATCGTTGATATTTTAAAAAAACTCAGTAAGAATAAGAATGGTGATTATCCGACCTTACAGGATATCTCAAGGCAGCTTTATTTGATTACTCAAGGGGGGCGCGGCTCTGAAAAAGAGAGTGCGAGGAGGATTGCTTTTCGAATAAACTGGCTTGTTTCGACGCTTGGTGATGCCTGTGCTGCCAGGCAGAGGTCGGATTGGCAGAAACTTATTAATACCAGTTGGGCGCTTAGTCTAGCCGGTTTGGCCGGTTCACTCCAGAGTCTTTGTATTACGATTTATTTTGCCAAAGTACTGTTTTATCGAATTTATAACAACCTGCGTTCTGATAAGCTTAAGACGCTAATAGTATTGGACGAAGCTTCAATGATCTTTCCAAAAACAGCAACAAAAAAAACATCAATTCTACTTGATTACTTTCAACAGGCCAGAGCATTTGGAATAGGAGTCATTTTTGCCAGCCAGTCAATGAATCTTGCCTCTGAGATTTTTGCCAATACGGCAATTAAAGTGTGCGTTGGCGGTTTCGGTCATGGTTCAGATTATAACGAATTTGGGTCTGCGGTTGGCTTAAATCGGGAAAAACTTGAATTTATGAAGACTATCAGTCGGCCAGGCTCGGCGGTCGTTAAGGATATACGATATCCTCACCCGTTCACGGTTCGAATAGATAAGGAGTAGAAATGACAGAATATTTAACCATTAAAGAAATTAGGGAATTATCCCGAAGGTCAAAACTCAAATTATTCGGTGAAGATACACATTTTGATAAAAATAGTCACTATGGAGAAGAAAAGGAATCAGCTATTACGTCTTTGGGCACATTTTCAAACTTGGCTTCACCCATGAATTATTCCAACTCTTCAATTGGCGTGGAAAATGCTAATAGAGGGAATAAAAGACTTGAGAATGCCTTTAAAATAATGAAAGCGCAGGTTGATCATGAATACCCCTTTTTGTTTCGAAATGAAGCTGCTTCTATTGCCGGCGTAAAAGGAGGAGCAACACTTCTTCAAGCAGAAGATGAAGCATTCAGAAAGGGATTAATCAAAAAACACCAGATAGCGCGGGCAAAAACGCGGAAGTGTCTATGGGAGATAACTGATTCCGGATATGAAAGAATGAATTGTAAGCGCAATCTCTGGAAATCGAAAGGTGAATATATTCATAAGTTTTGCGCCTATAGAATCGGCAATACATATTTAAGACAAGGTTTTAAGGCAACGATAGAATATCGTCTTTGCAATGGTAAATTGATCGATTTGCATCTTAAAAAAGACGGCATAATTACCTTTGTTGAGATATGCGCAAGTAATCCGGTCAGGAAGGAATTGTCCAATATTATAAAAGATCTGGACGGTGAACCTCTACCAGAAAACATAATTATTGCGATTACTGAGCGTGCCATGAAAAAGAAGCTTGAGATGGTCCTGGATGAATATCGGGGCGGCAAAAGTCTCATTCGTCCGGTAGAAGTTCGTCTGGCCGGGGATTTAATAGACGGGATTGAGATGAGATGAACAGGCTGCTTTATATCATATCGCTTTTTCTGGGTTGCCGATTATGCTGGATCTGGATAGACCAGTGCGGTGCAGAATTAGGGATGGGAGAAACCTTGCCTTTTTGTCTTGAGTGTTCCGGGCTGGCAACAGGTATAAGATTAATTCTCCTTGGCATTTCTGGCTGGCTTATTTACAAAATACTTAAAAGACTGCCTGAGGAAACCTCTATTCTGGAAAAAGATGTATATCCGGCCAAAACAATTCGCATTCATTGGCAGCGTATAATTTTACTGCTGGGAATAATTTCCTATCCATTATGGATCTATTGGATTGATAAAAACACCTTTATTCCAGGTCCCGAGGCTTTCATTATCACTAGAGTTTCATGCAATTATCCAGGTGTAAAAGGAACCCTGCTCTGGGCAGTTGAAATGACCTTTGTGGTGCTTGGATTTAAAATTCTTTATAGCTATAAGGAGAGCTAAAAATGTTTGTCAGTAAAATCGAGGTGGAAGAGGAAGCTAACTGGGCAAATATTAACCTTTTAACAATGAAAGGAGGTATGTAATGGGGTTTTTTGACCTCGTCTTCGGTACGGATT
>Ga0164310_10001510_pt1 | contig 13209 bp, 12 predicted proteins | sample GuaBasSedimGuay1_FD_121795 | JGI IMG/M metagenome (GOLD analysis project Ga0164310, IMG submission 121795) | Subseafloor sediment microbial communities from Guaymas Basin, Gulf of California, Mexico - Guay1, Core 4569-9, 0-3 cm | ecosystem: Environmental > Aquatic > Marine > Hydrothermal vents... | reverse complement strand
GTGGGTAAGGCAGCTTTCTCTATTGTAGAGGAAATCCGGAGGCAATTCAGGGAGATTCCTGGACTCCTAGAAGGCAAAGAAGGTGTTAAGCCTGACCCAAAGACCTGTGTGTCCATTGCCACTACTTCAGCACTAAAAGAAATGGTGACTCCAGGCCTTATAGCGGTGTTGACTCCTGTGGCTGTTGGTTTTCTGCTGGGCAAGCAGACTCTTGGTGGAATGCTTCTTGGCGCCACAGTTATGGGTGCCTTTTTGGCCCTCTTTATGGCAAACGGGGGCGGCGCGTGGGACAATGCAAAGAAGTACATTGAAGAGGGACACCTGGGCGGGAAAGGCTCAGATAACCACAAGGCGGCTGTTGTGGGTGACACGGTGGGCGATCCGTTCAAGGACACATCAGGCCCTGCCATGAACATCCTTATTAAGTTGATGTCCGTGGTTTCTCTGGTTATTGCCCCGATACTGCCCACGGTGGGTTATTTTATGAAGTTGTGGTAATAACAACGTGCCTACCTGCGGGGTAGGGAAAATGACTTACCCCGCAGGTTTATTAATTGAGAGGAGGAGTAGATGTTTAAGGTAGGCGATTTGGCGGTATATCCAGCTCATGGCGTTGGAGTTATCGAGAAGATTGAGACGCAAAAGATTTCCGGATGCTGCCAGGATTTCTATGTCATGCGTATCCTGGACAACGACATGATTATTATGATCCCTACCAATAATGTTGGCAATGTGGGGCTTAGGGAGATCATTCCCCAAACAGATGTGCCGAAGCTGTACTCCATCCTAAAAAAACGAGATGTTCAAATCGACAATCAGACGACGTGGAACAGGCGCTACCGCGAATACATGGACAAGATTAAAACCGGTTCTGTTTTTGAAGTGGCAGAGGTATATAGAGATCTTCTCATGCTAAGACTGGAAAAGGACCTTTCCTTTGGAGAAAGGAAGATGCTGGATACAGCCAGAAACCTGCTGGTCAAGGAAATCTCCCTAGCAAAGCAAGTTGGTGAGGAACAGGTAGAAAGGGATTTGGACCGGATCTTTTCGTGACGCTTATTCAGTGAGCACCCCACTTCAAAGGGACATGGATTTGAATGTAGCGCGGGAAGAAGCGGGAAAGCGCCTAGATATATTTTTAGGTGCACACGCAAAGGGCCTGTCCCGTGCCAGAATACAACAGCTTATTCGGAGTGGGGCAGTTCACGTAAATAACAGCCCTTCCAAACCCAGTTACAAGGTGAGGGAAGGAGACCATGTGGTCTTCTCCATCCCACCACCACAACTCCTTGAAGAGATCACACCTGAAAAGGTCCCATTTGACATCCTTTTTGAAGATCACTCATTACTTGTGCTCAGCAAACCACCAGGGGTGGTGGTTCACCCTGCTCCGGGCCATACAAGGGCAACCCTTGTCCATGGGCTACTGAATCACTGCAAGGATCTATCGGGAATAGGCGGGACACTGCGGCCGGGCATTGTACACCGCCTGGACAAAGACACCTCTGGAGTTATGGTGGTGGCCAAAACAGATGCTGCCCACCAGGACTTGGCACGACAGTTCAAAGAAGGACAGATAAAAAAGGAATATCATGCCCTTGTCCATGGAGTACCAAAGGCCGTGTGCGGCAGCATTGAGCTGCCCATTGGCCGCCACCCAAAGAAGAGAAAGGAAATGGCAGTTACCTCTTCAAGTGGTAGGCCGGCCATTACAGAATGGAAGAAGATTCGTGAATACGGAGGATATTTCAGCCTGCTCTCAGTTCATATCAAGACAGGAAGAACACACCAAATCAGGGTGCATTTGTCCTATATGGGGCATCCAGTGGCGGGTGATCCGGTTTATGGGTACGGAAAAAACTGGTGGAAAGGTAGGCGGTTTTCACCTCAGAAAATAGCCCTTGGCCCGGTGGGTAGACAGATGCTTCATGCACGGCGGCTTGGGTTCCATCACCCGGTAAGTAAGGCGTACATGACGTTTGAGGTTGAGTATCCGCAGGACATGCAGGATCTTCTGAAAAGATTGGAAATCTTAGAAAGGGCTTGACAATTGGGTCATGAACACTATAGATTATATAAAATCATTTTGTTTTCCTTCCTTTTGGAGGCTTCGAAACAGATCTGATTTCAACAACACAAACTTCTAGGCAAATCTTTTAAGAGTCACCTACTGCAAATCACCGTAAGGGTTTCAGGGAAGGCTTTGAGACTCCAGGCAGTTTTGGGTGGGTTCTGTTTGCGGCTTCGGTTATACCAAAGCCAACAAGATCAAATAACGTAGCAACCTTTTGCACATCGGCCCCTTTAGGGCTGATAAAGGAGAAATGAGTGGAGAAAGAATTATGAATCTTGTTGAATTAAAGAAGATGAAAATAAGTGAGCTTACGAATCTCGCCAAAGAGTACAATATTGAAGGGGCTTCAAGGATCCCTAAGCAGGATCTCATCTTTGCCCTCCTTCAGGCCCAATCAGAGCAAAACGGACTTATTTACGGAGAGGGTGTATTGGAAATCCTCCCGGATGGCTTCGGATTTCTCCGGGCACCAGATGCCAATTACCTGCCAGGCCCTGATGATATTTACATCTCTCCCTCCCAGATCCGACGATTTAATCTTAGAACAGGTGATACTATTTCAGGGCAAATCCGTCCTCCCAAGGAGTCAGAGCGGTACTTTGCCTTACTAAAAGTGGAGAAAGTAAACCATGAGGACCCGGAGCTTGCGCGGGAAAAGATTTTGTTTGACAATCTCACGCCACTGTATCCCAACGAAAGAATCAAACTGGAGACCACGCCGGATAACCTATCGGCTCGCATCATGGACCTAATGACGCCCATTGGAAAGGGGCAAAGGGGCCTCATCGTAGCACCTCCCAGGACCGGGAAGACCATGTTGCTACAAAACATTGCCAACAGTGTCACCGCCAATCATCCGGACATCCATAAAATTGTACTCCTGATTGATGAAAGGCCTGAGGAAGTAACCGATATGCAACGGTCTGTGGATGCCGAGGTAATCAGTTCCACATTTGATGAACCACCCCATCGGCACGTTCAAGTAGCAGAAATGGTGATTGAAAAGGCCAAAAGGCTTGTGGAACATAAGCTGGATGTATTGATTCTCCTGGACAGCATTACCCGCCTCGCCCGAGCCTACAACGCAGTGGTCCCACCCAGCGGAAAGATCCTCTCCGGTGGCCTCGATTCCAATGCCCTGCATAAGCCAAAACGCTTCTTTGGCGCTGCCAGGAATGTGGAAGAGGGAGGGAGCCTCACTATTATTGCCACGGCCCTCATTGATACGGGCAGTAGAATGGATGAGGTGATCTTCGAGGAATTTAAAGGCACAGGTAATATGGAAATTCATTTGGACAGAAAACTGGCGGATCGAAGGGTGTTCCCCGCCATTGATATCAACCGCTCCGGTACCAGAAAAGAAGAACTATTGCTGGAAGAGGCGGACCTGAATCGCATATGGATCCTGCGAAAGCTTCTGGCGCCCCTTACCCCTACGGACAGCATGGAATTTTTACTTGAAAAAATTAAAGGAACAAAGGATAATAAAGAATTTCTGGCCTCCATGAGCCAGTAAAAGTAAGTGTTTACCGGTCACGGTTCACCGTTTACCGTGAACCGCCCAAAGCATACAGGAAAGGTACAAACATAAAGGCTAGCTGAGAGAAATTACAGAATTAGTGAATATGAGGAGAGCAAAAAGAAATGAAAGAAGGAATTCATCCACCATATTACAAGGCAAAGGTCAAGTGTGCCTGTGGAAATGAGTTTGAGACCGGCTCCACCATTAAAGAGATTAAGGTGGAAATCTGCTCAAAGTGCCATCCTTTTTTTACCGGGAAACAAAAACTGGTGGACTCGGCGGGCCGAGTGGAACGATTTAGAAGAAAATACGCTAAGTTTCAAAAGGATGCCGAATAATACACATAGAGACAAAAAACCCTCCATGATTCATCATACCAAGACAGGGGATACTTAGCTCCTTCCATAGCCCCGTGAGGGGAATCTTCGTCTTCAGAAAAGGATTCATCCGATACAAATTACCCCTTCTAGTCAGGACAATGATCTAATAGGAAGGTGTAGAGAGCATGTTTGCCAAGATTAAGGAAATAGAGGAAAGATATGATGCACTTGAAAGGGATCTGGGAAACCCTGATATTATCAATAATCAGCAGGTATATCAAAAGTACCTGAAGGAGCATAGTACCCTATCGCCCATTGTGGAGACCTTTCGACGCTATAAGGCCATCCAAGAGGAAATAGAAGGCAATAAAAGCCTGCTTGACGACCCTGATCCAGAGATCCGCAAGCTGGCCAAGGAGGAGATTGATAGCCTCCGGCAAACCCTGGAGCAACTTGAAAGGGAATTGAAGATCCTTCTTCTTCCCAAGGATCCTAATGACGAGAAAAATATCCTCCTTGAAATCAGGGCTGGCACTGGTGGAGAAGAAGCCGCTCTGTTTGCAGCAGACCTTTTTCGTATGTACAGCCGGTATGCCGAATCCAAAGGATGGAAGACTGAGATCATGAGCCAGCATCCCACCGGGATTGGTGGATTTAAGGAGATTATTATTCTCATTGAAGGGAAGAAGGTCTACAGTCGTCTCAAGTTTGAAGGTGGTGTTCACAGGGTGCAACGGGTTCCCGAGACCGAGGCCCAAGGAAGAATACACACCTCAGCCGTAACCGTGGCAATCCTTCCTGAGGCTGAGGAGATTGATGTCCAGATTGATCCGGAAGACCTTCGCATTGATGTGTATCGTGCTTCCGGCCATGGAGGCCAACATGTAAATACTACAGATTCGGCCGTACGGATCACACACCTGCCCACTGGCCTTGTGGTTACCTGCCAGGATGAAAAATCCCAGCATAAGAATAAGGCCAAGGCCATGAAGGTACTGCGCTCGCGTCTCTACGAGCTGCAGCAGGCCGAGCAGCACTCCAAGATTTCCGAGGAAAGACGAAACATGGTGGGCTCGGGTGATCGCAGTGAAAGGATACGCACATACAATTTTCCCCAAGGACGAGTCACGGACCATCGTATTGGATTGACCCTGTACAAGTTGGAGGACATCTTGCAGGGAAATCTGGACATGATCATTGATCCTTTGATCACCCATTTCCAGACAGAGGCCCTTAAGCAGGCCGCCTACCACTGACAGGACCTTTCCCTTTCATGAAAAGGAAGATCTGGACCATCAAAGAAATATTGACCGTGTCCTCCGGCTATCTTAAGGCAAAGGGCATTGACAGCCCTCGTCTTACCGCCGAAATTCTATTGGCACATGTATTAGGAGTAAATCGGGTCTCCCTTTACCTTGATTTTGACAAGCCGTTGATTGAAAACGAGGTTTCCCGATACCGTGAGCTTATAAGGCGTAGAATGCAGCGGGAGCCCGTCCAATACATAACAGGCAAGCAGGAATTCTGGTCCCTAGAATTTCATGTGGACCCAAGGGTATTGATACCCCGACCTGAAACTGAACTGCTGGTGGAACATACTATTAGCATAGCAAAAGAACATGGAACACATGAAAAGAGTCTTCTGCGAATTCTAGATTTGTGTACAGGCTGTGGGGCTATTGCCATAGCACTTGCAAAGGAACTGCCTAAAGCTCGCCTCTGGCTTACTGATATATCTCATGGTGCCCTTGACGTGGCCCTGGAAAATGCTACAAAACACAATGTGGAACAAAGAATAACATTCCTTCAAGGTGACTTGTGGGAGCCGCTGTCAGGACAATCTCATGAGTTTGATGTGATTGTTTCCAATCCTCCTTATGTGACCTCGGATGAGTATGAAGCCCTCCCTCCTGAAATACGTAACCATGAGCCTAAAATTGCCCTTGATGCCGGCCCCGATGGGATGAGATTCCTCGAAAGAATCATCAAAGGAGCACCGAGTTACTTGTGTCCTGGAGGGTGGTTATTGGTGGAAATGGACCCTCGTCAAATAGATAAGGCGGTGGACCTGGTTCAGCAGACTGGTATGTACCAGAGGTGGCGTAAGGAAAAGGATTATAGTAACTCCTACAGAGTCCTTATTTCACAAAAGGCATTATAACAAAAAGTATGTACTCCCTCCCTCTTTACCCGCCATCAGTTCAAGATTTATTGGTTTTGTTACCCTAGGCAATTCGCACCGACCTAAGCCTCAAGGCATTGGTTACTACTGAGACAGAGCTGAAGCTCATGGCAGCAGCCGCAATCACCGGGCTCAATACAATTCCAAACCAAGGATAGAGCACACCAGCAGCAATGGGTACACCAAGGGCATTATAAACAAACGCAAAAAAGAGGTTTTGCGTGATATTCTTCATGGTAGCCCTGCTCAGCTTTCTGGCACGCACGATACCTGTGAGGTCCCCTTTCACCAGAGTGACCCCTGCGCTTTCCATTGCCACATCGGTCCCTGTTCCCATGGCAATGCCTACCTGGGCCTGTGCAAGGGCAGGCGCGTCGTTGATGCCATCGCCTGCCATTGCTACCAACCGACCAGCCTTCTGATACTTTTTGACCACAGCAACCTTTTGCTCTGGCAGTACCTCGGCTACCACTTCATCCAGGTTGAGCCCCCGGCCCACCGCCTCCGCAGTGTTCCGGCTGTCGCCCGTGACCATAACAATACGAAGTCCCTCTGCATGCAAGGCTTCTATAGCCTCTGGGCTTGTGGCCTTGATGGGATCGGCCACACAAATCAGGCCTTCAAGCTTTCCATTTACGGCCACAAACATGACAGTGGGCCCTTCGGCCTGAAAATCACGGACTTGATCAAGGGCAGGCATCACATCCACGGAAAAATCTTCCATCAGGACTCGGTTGCCCAGGATCACGTTGTGGCCCTCCACCAAGGCGGACACACCCTTTCCCGTGTGGGATTTGAACTCTTGGGGACTAACAAGCTCGGCGCCCTTTTCCATGGCATGCTGGACAATGGCTGTAGCCAATGGATGCTCACTGCCCTTTTCAAGACTTGCGGCAAAGGTAAGAAGGCGCTTTTCCAGGAAGCCTCCAAACGTTACAATACGCATCACTTTTGGTTTTCCTTCAGTCAAGGTCCCTGTCTTATCCACCAGGAGGGTGTTCACCTTTCGCATGGTCTCGATGGCCTCGGCATTTTTGAAAAGCACACCCATGGTCGCGCCTTTTCCCGTAGCGACCATGATGGACATGGGTGTGGCAAGCCCTAGGGCGCATGGGCAAGCAATTATGAGCACTGACACGGCCGAGACCACTGCATGGGCAAGCTTGGGCTCTGGGCCGAGAAGGTACCATATGATGAAAGAAATGAACCCAATGCCTATCACCGCGGGGACGAAATAGCCAGATACCTGGTCCGCCAGTTTTTGAATGGGGGCCCTGCTACGTTGTGCCTCTGCCACCATGCCCACAATTCTTGAGAGCAGCATCTCTGAGCCCACCTTTTCTGCCTTAATCACTAGGGTGCCTGTACCGTTTATGGTGGCCCCTACCACCTTGTCCCCTGGTTGCTTCTGCACTGGGATCGGCTCGCCAGAAATCATGGATTCATCCACACTGCTTATTCCTTCCAGGACAACCCCGTCCACAGGAATCTTTTCCCCGGGCCGTACCCTCAGGCGATCCCCTTTTTGAACGTGCTCAAGCGCGATATCCGCCTCCGAGCCATCATCGTTGATCTTTCTTGCCGTCTTTGGGGCCAACCCAAGAAGGGCCTTGATGGCTGCTCCGGTCTGGCTTCTTGCCCGCAACTCCATTACCTGGCCTAGAAGGATCAGGACCACGATCACGGCAGCCGCCTCAAAGTAAACGCCAACCGTGCCTTCTTTATTTTTCATGAGGTCCGGAAATATTTGAGGAAATAAGACTCCCAGGACACTGTATACATATGCAACCGATACGCCCAACCCGATCAGGGTGAACATATTTAGACTTCTGTTTATGACCGACTGGACTGCGCGAACGAAAAAGGGCCATCCTGCCCACAGGACCACGGGGGTGGCCAAGATCAGTTCGACCCACTCCAACACCTTCGCAGAGGCCACATTGGTTATCAGTTCCCCACCGGGAATGAGCTCCCGCATGGCAATGACCACCAAGGGCACGGTAAGGATTCCACCCAAAATGAAACGCCTCCTCATATAGTGGTATTCCGGGTTAGCCTCTTGTTCCGGCGAGACGGTACGGGGCTCGAGAGCCATGCCGCAAATTGGACAGGTGCCTGGGGAGTCCTGAACAATTTCCGGGTGCATGGGGCATGTATACTCTGTGGTTTCGGAGGGCTGAATTGGGCTCACCGGTTCAAGGGCCATGCCGCACTTGGGGCAGGCCCCTGGGCCAACTTGGCGCACCTCAGGATGCATGGGACAGGTATAAATGGGCTCTGAAGACGACTCTGGCAAGACGCGCTCATGGTGATGCTCTTCGCCCTCACTTCTGGGCCCAATATATCTATCAGGGTCTTTTTTAAACTTGTCCAAGCAGTGCTCACTGCAAAAATAGTAAGGACTGCCCTCATAATCGTATTTTATGTATGTATCTGGATCCTCTGTCCTCATTCCACAAACCAGATCAACGAACAGCCCATGCTCGCCGACCCTTTGTCCCAGATCCTGACCATTTTTGCCATTATGCTCATCCATCATGTTTGCCCCTTTCTCATCTGCAATTTCGTTTATAATCCGCCGTTGGCAAGGGTCCTTATGTTTATGTGCGTTGATATCTATCCGGCTCCCTTTCAAATGCCTCTTTACAACCCAGGGAACAGAAATAATAGGTCGTCTGCCTGTGAACCAAAGTGCCCGCAGCAGTGGCTGGATCTACTACCATGTTGCACACAGGGTCCACGGCAATCGTTGCCTGTGTCTCATAGTCCCGCGTAACAATGGATGTGATTACAGGAATGAGCTTTCCCTTGGCCCCCATCCATTTGGATATTACTAAGGTGATCAGGTATCCCGCTACAAGCCCTCCAAAGCCAAACAGGATAGCGGCTCCGCTCTCAGACATGTTGATATTTATGTGGATGGACGCTCCGAGCCCTGCGCCAATTACAAAACCTACAATTGGAACGAGATATACCAATGCAGCACTCTGAACAACAAGGGCTGACCGGAGAGTAAGGGTCACCAAATCTCCTTTTCTTGCCCCTGCCTTATTATGCGCTCGTGTAACCACCTTGGCCCCTTGGGCGTACGAAACGCAGCAGTGGGAGGCACCACACCCGGCACATGCATCGGTCCGTTCCGTCAAAACCTCTGCCCATCCGTCTTCCCTTGTTTTGATTACTATGCCTTGCTCGTGAGCCATGACCAACTCCTTTCCTCGGATCGGGAGATAGTTCTCCGGTATATTCGGGGTTCCCGGGCAACCCCCGATCCAATGGTCACCCGCTTATTCAATAAGAGAGCAAAAGCTATACCACATTGTATCAACTGGGTGTAACAGCCCAATATCTGAAGGATTTTTCGACCTCATGGAATTGGCCTCGGAAACAGGTGAAAGGAAGATATGGATACTTTTTACCCACCTTCATTTGGCCCCCTGAACCATATGTGATCTAGGGGGCACACTCATACAAGCTCACGTCCTTCGTCCTGCTACCATTTGATAGAGGGAATCCCGAAAAAAGGGTAGTTGCGGTCTATATTGCCTATGCCCAGGCCCAGAATTCCATCACTCACGAACATCTGAACCGCGTCGAAAAAATCATAACAGCCGTAAGGGGCCACATCGTAATCTGCAAACGCCATAAAAGGATGTTCCCTCTCATTCATCAAGGTCTGGAAATGGGTATGGGTTATGATTAGAAACTGCAGCCCTTCGGGGCCGCATCCCGTACCTCCTTTCAAGAGTTTCCGTGCCTGGGACACGATGAGATTAATGAAGCGTTGGCCTGTTTGAATCTTTGCTGTGTAAAAACCTTTAGGTCGGGGAGGTGCCCCAGGCCTCAGCCGGATGAACGCTGGGTCATCGAAATGAATGTACTCGCATTGCCAGGTCTTTCTTTTGCGGATCTTTAAGGCATATTCCCACGCCCGTTTTCCTGAGAGCACTGGGTCGGCATGTCCTTGTCCGTTGTCGCCGAACCCATAAAACAAGGCCTCTTCAGTGTATCCCCGTTGGCGATCCTCGTCTGTCAATGGAGGAAGTGCAAAAATCCTGTCAAACTCCTCTTCACTGATCCCCCACCCCATCTTCCGGTTAGCCTTTTTCCAGGCCTTTACCTGGGAAGACAATGGTTGAGATAATGAGCTTTTGAACCACCTATAAACCATATTATGCAGACTTCCCGTTTCCGGCCAGTCTGCCAACACTCCATTGGAGCACAGATTGGGACATATTTAGGCCTCCAAGGCCCGTTTCCTCTCCTCGAACTCCTCTAAATCAATCTCTCCGCGGGCATAACGCTCCTTTAGGATATCAAGGGCCCTGCCCCCTCCTGCGGGAAAAGACTCCTTACTTCGCGATGAAGTCGCCAGCCATTTAATGAAATAGATTAGGCCGATAATAACCAGTATCCAGAAAGCTGCCATAAAGATCATTCCAAACCACCCCCCTCCCCAGCCCCCCATCATTCCTGCTCCGCCTGACCATCCGCACAACGGACCCCATTGGGCCATGGCTAAAAATGGTATTGAAAGGACCAGGAACGTGGCTAATAGGCCGAGAAATGTTATCTTGTGTGTCATGATAATTCTCCTTCAGTTTGGGACCTGTGCTTCAGGCATACACAACTTTATTGGCCATACCTGCAGCCAGGTGATAAAGGTTATGGCAATGATGAAACCATTTCCCCCGATTGTCTGCTATGAATTCCACATCCATGCCCTACATGGGATCCACAATAACTGTATCTTTCAGCACCCAGATATCTGGAGCGATCCCTATACCAATAGCCGTTTTCAAAAATTGTCCTCCTACTGAGTACCATGTTTTATCCTTTTGTTTTTGATGGCTTAGAGAGCAAGTAACATGCCGGACCGCGCTATTTCTTGTAACACGGCAATTTGACTGCAAAATACTGCCTTGCAATGGTATTGCTGTATATAAGGGGTTTTAGTTTGGGTATTTATTACTCAATTGGCAGCAAAAATATGGATAAAAAGTATCCAGGGCTAAGGGGTAAGGCTTGGGGTTTACTTGGCCATAACGTAGTGGAAGCACAATTTACTTATTTCTTATTCTCGCATACCATATGCTATATTGTCTATCAAAATAATAGAAAAAGGCATTAAAACAACAAAGCTTGCTGAGCCTTCTTACGCATGATAATTTTCTTCACCTATGAGGGCCTTCGGGTCAAAAGGGTCACCACTTGACTAGGGGATAGTCCAGCAGCCTGTTCCGCAACACGGCGGACATCAGAAAGGCATCATCTTCCTTTGGGGTTGGTGTTGGCGCAATCACAACCCCCTGATTTCTTCTCGGCCATAATTCTTTCCATGATGGTGGAGCGACCATTTTCCTCCACATCTTTACGAATGTCTTCAGTAGTATAACCAAAACAGTAACAAATCATTTCATTCATAACCTGTTTTTCTCCTTTTCACTGGTTCTTGTGCAGCTACTTGGTAGAATCGAGCGATAATATATTATCCCGTCTTTAAAACTTACTATACTATCCTTTTGGTGTTGACAAGAACTAATTATTCTATTATAAAATATTCTAGATTAGAATATCACCTTTTCACATCCTCAATCTGATTTCCACTCAGAAGAATCTAATTAACGCTTTTCCGATTCTGGGGAAGTCGAGTTTTCCTGGGGTTAAGGAAATATCATGAGGCTGTCTAATAGAATCAAAGCAAATAGGGTGCTGTTCATTATATTACTTATCGTCCTTTTTGACTCAATGTGTTTTGCTCAGGGAAAATCCGATGAAACACCTACTATCGGCATGGCAGTTGAATTTATGGATCATGCGGCCTGCGCTTATGTTGCCAGGGATAAGGGCTGGTTTAAGGAGCAGGGGCTTAGGGTATCCTCTTACGAAAGCTACGTCACAGGGATGGCCCTTGCTGCAGCCCTTGCCCGCGGAAATATCCAAGTAGCCTACATCTGCCTAGTGCCGGCCATAAATGTATTTGCCAATGGCAAGGTTCCCATAAGGATTATCGCCGGAACCCATAAGTATGGATATGGTGTGGTGGTCAATCCCCACAAGGTAAAAAGTGCCAATGATCTGGAAAGGCCCGGGGTTCGTATCGGGTGCGTAAGGGAAGGAGGCCCGGTTGATCTGCTCCTTCATAAGACCATTGAAAAGTATAATCTTGACCCGGGGAAGATACTAGGCAAAGTGCAACGCATGAATCCTCCTGCCCAGGTTCTTGCCATTAGGATGCACCGACTTGACGCTGCCTTCCTTCCTGAGCAATGGGCCACCATGGCCGAAGATGCAGGGTTCAAGATGCTACTGACCGCCCAAGATCTGTGGCCTCAGATGCAGGGAAGTGTGCTGGTGGTTAAGGAGGAACTTATCAAAGGACACCCCCAGATAGCGAAAAGGCTTGTAAATGTGACCCAGAAGGCCACTGGCTGGATTAATGAGCATCCCAAAGAAGCGGCACAGATTCTCGCTCAGCAGATGTCTGTTGCGGGCAACACGGCCTTGCCTGCTAAACTTGCCGAAGTGGCTTCAAAATTCAAAATCGCTACCCAGACGCTAATGCGGTCCATGAGACGGCTGCAATATGACAATACTATTGACAAGCACATGGTTCAAAAGACTATTGATTACATGGCAGGGCTTGGGTACATAAAGGGCAAATTTAAGGCCGAAAAGATCCTGAATTTCAAATTTCTCAATGACTTAGACCTTCAAAGTTAGTGATTTGAAAGCCGTTTTCCGGAAAATGTTTATCAAAAGAAAAGGCATACGGTATTTCTCGTGACTCCATGACCTCAAAGCTTATGCAATCAACAAGATGGACGGGTCGCCAGAAACAATAAAATGAATATTGAACACTGCTAAGCAGTGATTATCTTTGGAATACCCATCTGATCCAGCAAATCAGGGGGTGATGGTGATGAAATGTGAGAAATGCGGAGCAGAGCTAGATCCTGAGGAAAAATATGAACACGGTGGACAAACCTTGTGCGAGGATTGCTACCTAGACATTAAGGCCACCCCAAAAGTATGTGATCCATGGGCAGTTTACACTGCCAAAAAAGAGGTTGGAGAAAACCCAACCCTCACCCCTGTCCAAAAAAAGATT